>Ga0210383_10003527_pt1 | contig 13990 bp, 12 predicted proteins | sample IncBWC14OmetaG_FD_160072 | JGI IMG/M metagenome (GOLD analysis project Ga0210383, IMG submission 160072) | Forest soil microbial communities from Barre Woods Harvard Forest LTER site, Petersham, Massachusetts, United States - Inc-BW-C-14-O ...
CATCGCTTGGCGGTGCGCCATTCAGCGACAGACCTTCCGGTGTTTGCTTGAGCACCATCGCACCGATGCCGAACGGTCCCGACAGATGCAATTCTGCGATTGTTTGCGCTTGCCGCCAATTGAGCGTGGCTTGCCAACCTTGGGTGCCCAAAGCAACTGCCGCTCGCCCATCAAGCTGCCAATCACCGGCGTTTTGCAGTTCGCGCACACGCGCGAGCCATTCCACGGAAGGCGTCGGGGCGCGTGTGGTCGCGCAGGCGGCGAGCGCACAGCAACCAACCAACGTCAACGCACGCCGCATGGTGAATCAGTTTGCGGAGGTCAGACGGTGCCGCGTCGATTTCAACAAATGATTGTCGGCATCCATCGCGCTGGCCTCGGACCAGATTCTCTGCGCCTCATCCTGCTGACCCAATTGCCACAGGACCTCACCGAGGTGCGCGGCGATGTCGCCATCATGGTCGTCCGCGTAGGCCGCTTTCAAGAAGGGCAAGGCATCGGCCGGTCGTCCTTGGCGAAAGTACACCCAGCCCAAACTGTCCAGAATGGCCGGATTCCTGGGCGCCGCCGCGTGGGCGCGTTCGATCAGCTTGCGCGCCCGCCCGAGACTTTTGGTGTGATCGGCAAGCGTGAACCCCAAGGCGTTCAAGGCCGTCGGATCGTTGGGCCGCGCCTTGACCACCAGGGTCAATTCTCGCAGTGCTGCAGAAACCAACCCTTGTTCTTCATAGACCGACGCGGTCGCGTAGCGCAACTCCACGCTGTCCGGATAGTCTTTCTCGCCCTTTTCCAAGACGGCAAACGCCTTACCCAGGTCGCTTGACTGAGCATACATCCGGGCGCGCGCCGTCAGGATTTCCGGCGCGCGTTGCGGCTCGTCCTCCAAGAGCCGGTCGAGCAGTTCCTCAGCCGCGCTCGGCGCGCCGTGCTTGTGCAGCAACGCGGCGGCACGCAACAAGGCAGGCACCACATTCTCGCCGTTCTGGACCTGCGAGAAGAATCGCAGGGCCCGCTCAGGATCGCCATTCCGATCGGCAATCAACGCCAAATAATAAAACGCATCATCGGCGAACTTGCCGGTGTTCAAAAGCTGCCTGAATTTCGCCGCTGCCGCCTCAAAGTGCCCCTGCTGAAATTCGAGCAGCGCCAATAAGCGCAATGCCACGGCGGTCGATTCCGGATTGCGCGACAGCGTTTCCAACTGCTGCGTGGCTTCCGGCAGTCGCTGCGCGGTCATCAGCAATGCCGCATAGTTGAAGCGATTCAAGGCGGAAGGATCCGCCTCGAGCTGCGCCTGCGCGGCACGCAGCGGTTCCTCGACGTCGCCCGCCATGATCCGCGCACGCAACAACGTCTGTGCCAATTCCTTGTGCGTGGTTTGTTTGGGCTCATTCACGCTGGCCTCTTCCATCGCCAATGCGCCGCTCAGGCTGTGCACCGCCGCGGCCGGATCATCGGCACGCATGGCGGCGATCCCTTGAATGCGCAATGCCGACGGCGATCTGGGAAAATACGATGCCAATCGATCGGCGACCTGATGCGCACCGAAAACGTTTTCGTCAGACCCCAGATCCGTCTCCACGTCGGCAAATTCCGCATCGACTCCGGCGGGCGAATTCAACAATACGACCCGGTAGTGTGCGGCGGCTTCGTCGAGCTTGTAGAGCGCCAACGCAGCTCTCGCCGCCGCGCGTCGTGCCTGCAGGGACTTAGGATCGACGACCAGCCAGTGAGCCGCCACGCCGGCCATGAGCGAGGGCTGCAAAGTCTCGGCGGTCACGTCGGCCGCGCGCTGCAAGAGCGCCGGGTCCGTTTCATGCGCCGCTGCGGCCGCATACTGAATTGCGGCCACGCGCGGCTGCTGACGCGCCAGGGCTATCTCGCCCGTGACAGTATAAAATGACTGCGGCGCTTGAGCGTCGGCCTTCGAATGGGTGCCGGCGCAGGCGCTCAAAACGAGCACGCTCAGCCCGAAAGCACTCTTGGCGATGGTGGAAAACGAGAACACGACCTCACTATAGCGAAATGAATAACCCGATGCCGCGGATTCATCCTTGATCTATCGGTACTTTTTACACCAGAATCCCTCAAGACCCGGGCCAAAGCGCTTCCATGGCATTCAATATCCTCGGCATCAACCATAAGACCGCGCCCGTCGCGCTGCGCGAAAAGGTCGCATTCGGCGAGGATCGGCTGGCTACTGCACTGCGGGCACTGCGCCAGGAAATGGGTGTCGCCGAGGCGTTGATTCTCTCCACGTGCAACCGCACCGAAGTGTATTGGTCGGGCTCGGCGAGCGGCGCGGAACTGTCGCAGTGGCTGGAACGGCATCATGGAAATAACCTCGATCTCGCCGCCAGTCTTTATCTGCATCAAGAATCGCGCGCTGTCGAACACGCTTTTAGCGTGGCCTCCGGGCTTGATTCCATGGTCTTGGGCGAGGTGCAAATCCTCGGGCAATTAAAAGACGCTTACCGCATCGCTCAGGAAAGCGGCAGCACGGGCCCGATTCTCAACAAGCTGTTTCAGGCCGCCTTCTCCGCCGCGAAACGCATACGCACCGAAACTCGCATCGGCGCCAATGCCGTATCGCTGGCGTCGGCCACCGTCAGTCTGGCGCGGCGCATGTTTGAGGATTTGAGTGTTCACAACGCCCTGCTGATCGGCGCCGGCGACATGAATGCACTGACGGCGCGGCATTTCATGAGCGCCGGCATCAAGCGCATGGTGATTGCCAACCGCACGTTGGAGCGGGCGCAGGCGCTCGCCGCTGAACTCAAGGCCCAGGCGGTGTCCTTGGACGCCCTTGACCAGGAATTGGCGCAAGCAGACATCGTCATCAGTTGCACTGCGAGCCCCCTGCCTGTCATCAGCAAGCGGGCCGTCGAGGCGGCCATTCGCACGCGGCGTCGGCGGCCGATATTCATGGTCGACATGGCCGTGCCCCGCGATATTGACGCTGAGGTCGCGGAGTTGGAAGACGTCTATCTTTTCTCCATCGATGACCTGCAACAATTGGTCGACGAGAATCTGCAGCAGCGTGAATTGGCCGCGGGCGGTGCACGTCTGCTCATCAATGAAGAGGTGGCGCGCTTTCTCGCCGAGTCGCGTGCGCAGGACGCGGGCCCGGCCATTCGTGCACTGCGCCAGCAAGCGGACGGGATTCGCCAACAAACGGTCGAACAGGCGCGGCGCATGTTGGCAGCGGGCAAATCGACCGACGAAGTCATCGAGTATCTGGCCAACACGCTGACCAATCGGCTGCTGCATGCACCCACCCAGGCTTTGCGCCAGGCCGCTGAACTGGCCGATTTGGCCCTGGCGGAGACCGTTACCCGGCTTTTGACCGAAGAACGCGACCGGCACTAGTAGTCGCCGGGCTCCTGGCCCCCAAGGCCGCTATAATCCGCGCCCATGAAAGATTCCATCCGGCGCAAGCTGGAAAAACTCGACGAACGCTTCGAGGAAATCAGCCGGCTGTTGTCGGACGCCGGCGTCATTTCCAAGCAAAACCAATTCCGCGAACTCTCCATGGAGTATTCGCGGCTGGAAGACTTGGTCGGCCGTTATCGGCGTTTTCTCGCGCTCGAAGGCGATGCGGCGACCGCGCGGGAATTGGCGGCTGACAAGGACCCCGCGACCCGCGCCATGGGCGAGGAGGAACTGGCTGAGTTGGATCCGCGCGTGTTGGGCGAGGAACTCGAGCTGCAGCGCCTGCTGGTGCCAAAGGACCCGCACGACGACAGCAATATTTTCCTGGAAGTCCGTGCCGGTACGGGCGGCGACGAAGCCGCCATCTTTGCGGGCGACTTGTTTCGCATGTACACCCGCTACGCCGAGTCGAAGGGCTGGGGCGTCGAGGTTCTCAGCGAGAGTCCCGGCGAGCACGGCGGCTACAAGGAAATCATCAGCCGCATCATCGGACGCGGTGCGTATTCTTTGCTCAAATTCGAGTCGGGCACCCATCGCGTGCAGCGGGTGCCCGCCACCGAGGCACAGGGGCGCATCCACACTTCGGCGTGCACCGTGGCCATTTTGCCGGAACTCGAAGAAGTCGAAGCGGTGGATTTGAATCCCGCTGAGCTGCGCATCGACACCTATCGCTCATCCGGCGCCGGCGGTCAGCACGTGAATAAAACCGACTCGGCGATTCGCATAACCCACTTGCCGACCGGCATCGTGGTGGAATGCCAGGACGAGCGTTCGCAGCACAAGAACCGTTCGCGCGCCATGTCCTTGCTCAAAGCCAAGCTGTTGTCCGCGGAACGCGAGAAGCAGCAGAGCGCCCAGGCGCAATCGCGCAAGCTGCAGGTGGGATCCGGTGATCGCTCCGAGCGCATACGCACGTACAATTTTCCGCAGGGGCGCGTCACGGACCATCGAATCAATCTTACGCTGTACAAGCTCGATGACGTGATGAACGGCAACCTGGATGAATTGGTGCGCGCGCTCAATCAGGAGCACCAGGCGGAAGAATTGGCGAACCAGGTCGAATGAATACCGTGACATCGATCGCCGACACCGTGAAGCGCGCTGCGCAGACGCTCGATTCGCACAGCGAATCGCCGCGCCTCGATGCGGAATTGCTGCTGGCAAACATTTTAGGGCTGTCCCGTCCCGCGTTGATCGCTCGCGGCGAGGAACCGGTCGATTCGGACGCTGAGCGCGCGTACGCGGAACTCATCGCCAAACGTGCCGGCGGCGTGCCGATCGCCTACCTCACGGGCAGCCGCGAATTCTGGTCGCTGCCGCTCAAAGTGTCGCCCGCCGTGTTGGTGCCACGCCCGGAAACCGAATTGCTGGTCGAACATGCGCTCGCCCTGCTGCCTCGCGACGAAGTCTGTTCGGTGTTGGATCTCGGCACCGGCAGCGGCGCCATTGCCCTGAGCCTTGCTCACGAACGTCCGAGCTGGTCGGTTACGGGCGTCGATGCGTCGGCCGCCGCGTTGGAAATTGCCGCTCACAATTCCAAAGACCTCAAGCTACCCCACATTCAGTGGCGCTTGGGTTACTGGTTTGACGCCGTGCCCGACCAGCGCTTCCACTTGATTGTTGCCAATCCGCCGTATATTGCCGCGGCGGACCCGGCTCTGAAAACGCTTGGCGCCGAGCCCGCCGCGGCGTTGATCGCCGGCCCGACCGGGCTTGAGGCGCTGCGCGCCATCATTGCTGAGGCGCCCAAGCACCTGTATGCACGCGGCTGGCTGGCGCTGGAGCATGGCATCACGCAGGCGCAAGATGTCGCACTGGCGCTAAAGCAGCACGGTTTTGAGTCGATTCGCACCTACCCGGATTTTTCAGGCCGGCCCCGCGTTACGCTGGGCGTTCACACACAACACTAGGAACCTCCATGATCCGCTTCGAAACCACGTTGGGCGATTTCACGATTGAATTCTTCGAGAAAGAAGCGCCCGAATCGGTCGCCAATTTCACCCGCTACATCGACGATGGGTTCTTCGATGGCACGATTTTCCACCGCATCGTGCCGGGCTTCGTCATCCAGGGGGGCGGCTTCACGGAAGACATGACGCAAAAGAAAACCAAACCACCGGTCAAGAATGAGGCCGACAACGGCTTGAAGAACAAGCGCGGCACGTTGTCGATGGCGCGCACCAACGACATCAACAGCGCCACGTCGCAATTCTTCGTGAACCTGAAGGACAATGACTTTCTCGACCACTCGCGCGGCAATTTCGGCTACGCCGTCTTCGCCAAGGTGACCGAGGGCATGGATGTCGTCGACAAGATCGCGGCGGTTGAAACCGGGCGCAAGCGCGGCTTCGATGACGTGCCGGTGGAAGCGGTGACCATGAAAAGCGTCAAGCGAGTGAAGTCCTAAAAGGCGTGGCTCAGAAGAAATCATTTCTTCGGCGGCTGGCGTGGTCGATTCTGGGATTGATCATATTCTGCATCGCGCTGAGCGTCATCGCGGTGGCGCTGTTGCGGTGGGTCAATCCTCCCTACAGCGCGTTCATGGCGCAGACGCAAATGGCTGCGTGGGCCACGCACGATCGTAACTATGTGTTTCGCCATCATTGGGTGGACTTGAATCAGGTCTCACCCAATCTGCCGCTCGCCGTGGTCGCCTCCGAGGATCAGAAATTTCCCGAGCACTGGGGCTTCGATGTGGAAGCCATCGAGAAAGCCTATGAAATGAATCAGCACAGCCATCGGGTGCACGGCGCGAGCACCATCAGCCAGCAGGTCGCCAAGAATCTTTTTTTATGGTCGGGGCGCAGCTATTTTCGCAAGGGACTTGAGGCGTATTTCACGGTTCTGATCGAGGCCTGCTGGCCCAAGCGGCGAATACTGGAGATCTACCTGAACATCGCCGAATTTGGGCTTGGCACCTACGGCGCCGAAGCAGCGGCGCAGCGCTTCTTTCACAAGCCGGCCGCGAGGCTGACGCGCAGCGACTCCGCGGTGCTGGCCGCGGTGTTGCCGAATCCCGAACGACTGTCAGCCGCCGCGCCCTCGGCTTACGTGCAGCAGCGGCGCGATTGGATCCTAGGACAGATGCAGGCCCTGGGCGGACCCGAAATGCTGGATGACATCGACGCCTACCCGAGCCGTCGTCGCTAGGATCTGTTCCAAAATTCCCGGAATCTCGAATACGGCCCGATTGCGGATGCGCTTGACGCCGGCGCGATACAGGTCGATGTGATCTGCGACCTGCGCGACACCTGCCCGAATGGCCTTGAACGAATCCAGCACAACGCCAACCGCATTCTCCTCCACCCATTCGGTGTTGTAGCGCTCCTGGGGCATGGTCCAGGCATTGCGCACGACAATCACCGGCAGGCCCTGCTGCACCGCTTCGCTGATGCTGCCCGGCCCCGGCTTGCCGATGAAGAAATCGCTCAACTGCATATAGCGGCCGATCTGCGATGTGAAACCCACGACCAGTCGCGGCGCGGAGGCGCGCTTTGCGAGCAATTGGTCCGCCAGCACCGTGTTGTGCCCGCAAGCCAGGATGAGCTGTACATCATCGAGACGCTTGGAGATACCGCGCATCACGCGCGATCCATGGCCGCCGAACATCACCATGCCGGTGGGCCGGTCGGGATCGAGCTTGAGCTTCAGCATTTCGGCGCGCCGGTCCAATTTCAAGTCATGGTAGAAATTGGGATTGATGATCATCCCTGAGGTCTCATGAACTCTGTCTTCGGGAGCGGCCGCGCGTGCCTGGGCCGCAGCGCGCGGGGTTCCGCAGATGAAATGCTGCGCCTGATTGGGTTCAATCCAGAAATGTGGCGGAAAGTCCGCCAGGTCGGTGAGAACGGTTGCATATGGAACCTGCGGACAGACCATTGCCAAGGCCTGGTACATGGCGCGGTTGAAATTCGGCACCATGGAAACGACCAGATCGGGTTGCGTTGCCTGCCAGTGCCGCCGCAGCTGACTTACCAGGGACTTATGGCTCAAGCGAATCAGCATCTGCAGAATGCGCAGTTCCTGAGCCAACCCGAGGGTCCAGCCGCGCGCCAGGCGCACGTTGTAGTAATCTTCCGGCTTGACCCCGGTGGTTCTGCGAAATACGTCTTGCGGATCGAGGACCTCAAACAAATTGACCAGTCTGACCTGCCAATCCCGGCATTGCTCCCGAATCGCCATCTCGAGGGCGACGGCCGCCGAGCGATGCCCTCCTCCCGCATTGATGTACACGAGGTCGATCGTTGTCATTCGCACTCATTTTGGGCGCCAAGTGTGACCAAGCGATGAAACCCCTCCTGCTTGTGATCCTATTCACACTATTCGGCCAGATGGCTGCGGCCGACCCGACGCACCTGAGCCATGGCCGCTTCAAGGATTTGGTGGTCTACACACCGGGGCCCCAAGTCACGAGCTTCGTGTTGTTCTTATCGGGCGATGCTGGATGGAACCGGCCCGCAGAGGCGTTGGCGGAACAGCTCTCGCAGCAGGGCGCCATGGTGGTGGGCATCGATCTTGCGAAATTCAAAGCGGTGCTCCAGGCAGACGGCGCGGAGTGCGTGTTCCCGGATGGCGACCTGGAAAATTTGAGCCACTTCGTGCAAGCCTACTTTCACAACCCGACCTATATTGCGCCCCTCCTTGTCGGGGTCGACGCCGGCGGCAGCATGGCGTACGCGGTGTTGGCACAGGCCCCGAAAGACACCTTCGCCGGCGCGCTGAGCTTGGGATTCTGCCCACACTTGAATTTGGACAAAGCGCTATGCAAAGGATCCGGCCTCGAACTGGTGCACGGCGCTCGCGGATCCGGCCTGGAATTGCAACCGATCAAATCCTTGAACAATCCCTGGGTGGTTCTGCAGGACTCCAAGAATCTTGCCTGCCCCGCCGCGACGACCGGCGACTTCGTCTCCCGCGTGCATGGCGGGGCCATCGCGACGCTGCCGCAATGGAGTGACCGGTCCTTCGATGCGGCTTTCGCCAAGCTTGCCGCGGCCAATCAAAATCGGGGTGTTGCACCGCCGGCGGCATTGGGTGATCTGCCGGTGGTCGAAGTGCCCGCACAGCCGAATGCGCCTGGTTCGGATGCCTTCGCCATCATCATGTCGGGCGATGGCGGTTGGGCGGGGCTCGATCAGGACATCGCCGCCGCGTTGAGCGCAAAGGGCATTCCGACGGTAGGGTTGGATTCCCTGCGCTACTACTGGACCGCTCGTACACCGGAAGGGCTGGCTTCCGACACGGATCGGCTGATCCGCTTCTACCTGGCCCACTTCGGCAAGAAACGCGTGCTGCTGATCGGCTACTCGCAGGGCGCGGATGTGTTGCCTTTCGCCGTGAATCGCCTCCCGGAAGCGAGCAAATCCCATGTGACCTTGATGGCGATCCTCGGCATGTCCGAACACGCGCTCTTCGAATTTCATGTCAGCAGCTGGATTTCGGATGACAACTCCGGACCCGCAACGATGCCTGAGGTCAATCGGGTGAGCGGTATGCCGGTGCTGTGCATTTACGGGGAGGACGAGCACGACTCGCTGTGTCCGAAATTGGACCCCAAAAAATTCAACATCGTGAAGCTCAAAGGCGGCCATCATTTTGACGGCGACTACGCAGGTCTTGCGGATCGCATCCTATCAGCCGCGAAGTAAATCAGCCCGAGATCGCGCCCATCCGATCCTGAAGGCGCTTGCGAAAGCGCCGGCTCAGCCGCAACCGAACTTTGGACTTGAGCACGACCTCATAGTCGCCGCCGTTCTGCAGTTCCAGTCCATGAATCCTGTCGAGGTTCACGATGATCGAGCGGTGAATACGCATGAACCGCTCTTCGTCCAGCTCTCGCACCAGTTCCAACAACGTGCGGCGCAAGAGGTGGGTGTCACTTCCGACGTGCAGGCAGGCGTAATAGCCCACGGCTTCGATCCAGTCGATGTCCGCGACATCGAGGAACAGGACCTCGCCGCGGCTTTTCACCACGATTCGCTCCACTCGGTGTGGTTGCGACGCAGTGTAGTGGGCGAGCTTATCCTTGGCGCGATCCAACGCACGACGGAAGCGTGCGTCGTCAAATGGCTTCAACAAATAGTCGAGCGCTCCTGCCTCAAAGGCGCGCAGCGCATACTCATCGTAAGCCGTGACAAAGACAACGGTCGAGGGCAGATCGCTGCCGAGCATTTCGAGCACGTCAAAGCCGCCGCACCCGGGCATTTGCACGTCGAGAAAAATCAAGTCAGGCCGCGATTTTCGAATGATCTCAACGGCCTCCAGGCCGGACCCAGATTCGACGACCGTTCCGATGTCCGGGTCACGGCGCAGCAGTACGGTCAGATTGCGGCGCGCCCATGATTCGTCGTCAACCACCAGAACCCGTATCGGCGCAGGCGGCTTGTCCGGCGGCGCCATTCACACTTCCTTGAGCGGCAGGCGCACGACGACTTCCACCGCGCCCGTCGCGGTGTGATTCAGCGTCAATTCAGACTCGTTGCCGTGCAGGATCCGCAATCGGGTGCGTAGATTGCTGATGCCGACGCCCGCGCGTGTCGCCTTCACGTCCGCCGGAAAATCGGGGCCGTCGTTGTAAATACTCAAGTTGAGTTTGCCGCCGGTGTACGCGGCGGCGACACGGACGGTTCCTCCGGCTGCACGCCTCGCTATGCCGTGCTTGATGGCATTTTCAACCAGGGGCTGCAACAGCAGGTTTGGAACCTGCGCCCGCTTGAGTTCCGCGGGGATGTCCAGATTCACTTCGAGACGTTCCCCGAAGCGAACCTTCTGAAGATCAAGGTAGCGCTGCAGATACTCGACTTCCTCCTCCAGCGTTACTTGCGATCGATGTGAATCCTCCAAAGCGCGACGCAGAAACTCGCTCAAGCCCACGATCATGCTGACCGCGGCATCGTTTTTATTGTCACGCACCAGTCCCGTGACTGAATGAAGGGTGTTGAACATGAAGTGCGGCTCAATCTGTTGGCGCAACGCCGCCAACTGCGACTTCGACAGTTCCTCACTGAGTCGCGCCGTCACCATCATCTGCCGGGCCATTCTCTCGCGTGCATCCATTGCATAGATAACGGTCACTATCAGGCCGTACACAATCAGGAAAGTCAGAATCTGAAAGAGAAACGACATGCGCCACGCATCCATAAAGGTGGGCCACTCGGCACAGCCCCACGGATTGAAGAGCATCTGCAGCACCGAAAACCATGCCTCGGCCGTCAGGCTAATGACTGCGAAAGCGGCGAGGTGAACGGCGGCCGTTCGAATGGTCGTGCCGCGAAATAGAGGGTGCCGCTCCGCCAAGCGAATGACAAACGGTGTAGCCAGCATCCATGGCAACCAGGACAGCAGCTCGGTTCCAAAGATCAACCCTGCATTTTGCTTACCGATTGCGTGCATGAAAAGCACCGTTTGACTCGCGTCAAAAAGCCCGCCCGCGCACCAGATCGCGGCAATCCAGAGCCAGCGGTTCGAGCGAACGCCAGTGTGCGGTTCGGTCATCACGGTCACTCTACTCGAAGGCTTTCATGCGAGGCTCATAAATGCAACGAATTGCCGGCCCGGTGCAACAAGCGGTCTTCGGTCCGACACGTCGTTGCACCTACACTTTGGCCCGGATCTCTCGTCCTCGTGCCGAAGGAGAAAAGATATGCGCATAAATGCCCTTGTACGTTGGTTTGCCGTGTGGTTGCTAGCCTCAATTTGTTCATGGCCGAGCCTTTGCAATGGCGCATCGACCGACCCACGCCTCGACATGGTTACAGCGCTAAGGTCCATGGGCCCGCATCCCTCGCTGGGCGATGAGGCAAAGGTCTTTGGTCGCCTGGTCGGAACTTGGGATGTCGACTACACCGACTTTTCCAAGGACGGGAAAGAAACTCATCGTCGGGGTGAGTTCATCGTTGGATGGGTTATGGACGGCCGTGCCATACAGGACTTCTGGGTCGTCTATCCGTCCGAAACGCGTAAGGATCGGGAGGTTTACACGGACCTGCGCTATTTCGACTCCAAGTCCCGAACCTGGCCCTCGACCTTCATTGACGTAGAGCATGCTTCAATCGCTAGATTCACAGGCGGCGCAGTCAGCGACGATCGGATCGTACTCGATACCCAAGATCTCGGCGCTACGGACACTCGGTGGTCAATCAACGATATCCGTCCCGATTCTTTTGTCTGGCGCGAGGAGGAGTCCCTCGACGGCGGCAAGACCTGGCGGTTACTGGCGGAACATCACATGAAGCGGCGAGGTGCGGGCGCACGCGGCTAGGGCGGGTAGTCACAGTAACGAGAGATTTTCATGAATCGCCGCCTGCTAATTGGCGTGCTGCTGCTCACATCGTCGCCCCTGAGCACGGTTCGAGCACAGCACGCATCCGATGATCCGGTGGCTTCAGCCAACGACGGCTTTGGCTTGACTCTCGGATTGGAGAGCATCGGTCTTTATGGGCCCGGTTTCGTGCGAGGCTTCAATCCTCAAGTTGCGGGCAATGTGCGCATCGACGGGCTGTATTTTGACCAACAAGGAGCTCTGTCCAATCGCGTGGTTGAAGGCTCGACCATTCGAATCGGTGTGAGTGAAATCGGCTATGCGTTCCCGGCCCCAACCGGCATCGTGGACTATGACTTGAGACATCCAGGTACCGGCACGCCGAGTGCCACGATCGTCGCCAGCGCCGGCCCCTTCGAGGCTCGCGGCCTCAGCATCGATGGCAGTGTGCCGCTCATCTCCGGTGAACTGAAATTGCCGATGGGTGCGAGCTATCAGATCAGCACGCAAACACCGGGAAGTCCCAATCCAGGGTACACATCAACGGTTGTGAACGTCGGCGCGACGCCCGAGTGGAAGCCGAACGATCGCCTGGCCTTTCGCGGAATCTTCGACTGGACGCAGACCACCCATGCGAAAACCTTGCCCTTCGTCCTGATGGGCGGCGACTATTTGCCCCCGGAAACGCCGCGGGGATACTACGGTCAGAATTGGGCCGAAGGAAAAAGTCTTTCGGAAAACTACGGCGGCATCGTCATTGCGCAACTGAGCCGGGATTGGTCGTTTGCAGCCGGCATTTTTAGATCCGTCGCTGACAATCCGGTCAGTTACGCCGATCTGTATCTCGACACACAACCGCACGGCGCCGCCGAGCAATTTATCGTCGGCAATCCCGACCAATCGACTTCGTCGACCTCCGGCGAAGCCCGTCTCACCGGTCGCTTCGCTACGGGCGCATGGCGTCAAGACGTCGTGTTACTGGCCCGCGGCCGCGACACACTTGCGCGCTACGGTGGCTCTGATGTCGTTGACTTGGGGGCCGCCCAGATTGATCAGGGTATCCAGGTGCCCGAGCCGGCCTTCACCTACTCGGCGCGAACTCATGACCGCACGGAGCTGTGGAGCGCAGGGATGGCCTATCGGGCACAATGGCAGGGACACGGAGATTTCGCGTTCGGCATCCAGCAGGAGAGCTACACCAAAGATGTGACCTCTCCGACTCTGCCCGAGGCACGCTTGTCGGATCACCCCGTGCGCGGCTATGGAACGGCCGCCTTAGGCCTCACAGATGAGGCCACCGCCTACGCAGGTTATACCCAAGGTCTTGAAGATTCCGGCGTGGCTCCAAGCAGTGCCGAGAACCGCGGCGCCATCCTTCCGGACGCGCGCACCTGGCAAGCGGACGCCGGCATCAGATACTTGCTCAGTCCGCGGGTGAAACTCATCGCGGGCATCTTCGAAATAGAAAAACCTTATTTCAATCTCGATACCGGCAATGTCGATCGCGCGCTCGGACTACAACGTGCCACGGGCCTTGAGTTGTCCGCATCCGGCGAGGTGATGCGGAATCTCAAGGTCGCGGCCGCCCTCCTTTGGGGTGAGGTGAAGGTCATTGGGCCGAATCTGAAGGCTGAAGGGGTTGGTTCCGTCGCCTTGAACCAAGCGCGCGTTACCGCGACAATCAACGCGAACTACATCCTTCCGCGACATCCCGCCCTTTCCGCCGATATCGCACTGCTTCACTTTGGACCCTACCCGGCAAGCGTCGATGACGTGGCGCAAGCCCCGGGGGCAACGTTGGTAACTCTGGGAGGCCGATACCGATTCAAGATACTGGGAGCGCCGGCGACTTTGCGCGTACAGGTTCAAAACCTGACCAATGTCTATTTTTGGAATCTGAGTTTCGGCAGCCCGGTATTCACCCAGTACCAGCCGCGCGCTTTTTTTGGCTACGTGACGGTTGACCTATGAGCTAAGGGGCTAGATGCGCCCTTCCGCCACCATCCAGTCGTAGCAGTCCTTCACCATGTCCTTCAGCGGGATGACTTTATAGCCCAATTCGCGGTGCGCCTTGGCCGAAGCGGTGCTGACTTTTCGGCTCATCGAGCCGGCCATCTCGGGGGTGATGGGCGGCGCCTTGCCGGTGAAGCGGCTCGCGACATCGCCGACCGCGGCGATGAAGCGCAGCAGACCCAACGAAGTTTCTTTCGCGGGCGCGGGCTTGCCTACGAGCGCTGAGATTTCCCGCACCAATTCCATCAGGGTCTTGTTTTCGCCGCCGAGCAGGTAGGAACCGCC
>Ga0210383_10003528_pt1 | contig 13988 bp, 12 predicted proteins | sample IncBWC14OmetaG_FD_160072 | JGI IMG/M metagenome (GOLD analysis project Ga0210383, IMG submission 160072) | Forest soil microbial communities from Barre Woods Harvard Forest LTER site, Petersham, Massachusetts, United States - Inc-BW-C-14-O ...
GGTCAGAATGGAAGGTGGAATCGTTTTCCACCAGGTCTCCCCCAGCCTCCACCGTCACTGACGTGGTCGACCCCGACACCTGCAGGCTAACCTTGACGCTGACAGGTACCACGGAGCGGACGTCCACATCCTGCGCAGTCGGGGCAAATCCCTCCGCTGTCACCGCCAAGTGATATGGATTGAATGGCACATTTGGAATGCTGAAAGTTCCGGACGCATCTGTTGTAGTGGATCGGTCGAAATGGCTGACTGGGTTGTGAATTTCAACAGCCGCGTTGGGCACAACGGCACCCGTGGGATCGATGACGGTGCCGCTGATGGATCCAGAACTCCCGCCCGACTGGGCCCGTGCTGCGATGGTTAAAAGTGCACTGCTTAGAAAAGTGACCGCGAAAATGGCCATGAAGCGCCACTTATGAGAAGTAGGCATTACGTCCTCCTGAATAATAAAGAGAAAAAGAATAGGGATTAGCCGGCGCGAACGCCGGAGGTCGAATCAGTGGGAATCCCTAGAGGACAGGAGGGCCGCGACTGCCGAGCTCAAAAACATCAAGTCGGGCTTGCGCGATGACCGCTTCTTCTCGCAGCACGCCGACCGTGGAGAAAACCGGCCGGACGTGAGTGGAACTGACGGTGGGGCTGGTGCTGTGCGACGCCACGCAAATCGAGCAGGAGGCCGCTTCGTTCTGGCTGGGGTGATTGTGGGTAGACTCCGCCGCCGCCGTCCACAACATCAGGGACAGGCAGAGCCACGCCGACCAGCGATATACCGAACGCATGCTTTCCCGCATCAGGATCGAAGAAACCAACCTATCACAAGGTTACAACGGTTGGCGCGCGCGATGCAATCCCGGACAAGTTACTATAGGGACGCATTACTATGACGCATTACCATAGAGACGGGTTGCCGCCGAGAACGTTACCCCGAGGCGGCCGGCCCGAATGTAATTTCTTTCCGGAGGCGAAGAAAGCATGGCAGAACCAAGCTACGAGGAACTGAAAGCGAAGTTGGCGCAGTTAGAAAAAGAGGTGGAAGTCAAGAAACGCAGCGGTGACCTGATTTTCAAGGTCGGCGAAAAAGGTGGAGTCAGCGTCTACGGCCTGGGCCGTTTCCCGGTGACGCTCTACTACGAGCAGTGGAACCGCCTCCTTGGCGCCGCCGCAGACATAAAGACGTTTCTCGAAGAGAACAAGTCAAAGCTGAAGCTCAAGGAATAGCGGCATCCCGCTCGCGGAGGGTTTGGGACGGGCACGGCTTCACCCGGTGCCGTCCCAACCCTCTCGCCTGGGGGCTTTAGCCCTGAGGTTTTGCTCTTGTTCTCAAGCCGTATCCGTAGAAATCCGCGGAAATCCGTGGCTGGAATTTTCGTCCAAAATTTTCGCCCTACGCGCCCATTGCCCCATCAGCTATAATGAAAAGATCGTGCCCAAGTACTCCATCGTCGTCCCTCTGCACAACGAGCAAGAGAACGTCACCGACCTCTATGACCGCCTGAAAGTGGTGATGGAGGCGGCCGGCGAAACGTTCGAGATCGTACTCGTGGACGATGGTTCGAGCGACCGCACGTTCGCCACGCTACGCGAAATCGCAGCCGTCGACAGCCGTGTTACCGTGGTGAAGCTGCGCCGCAACTTCGGCCAGACCGCTGGCCTTGCCGCCGGCTTCGACCACGCCCGCGGCGAATACATCATTGCGATGGATGGCGATCTGCAGCATGATCCCGCCGACATCCCACTGTTTCTTGAAAAGATCGCGGCCGGTTACGACATCGTCAGCGGCTGGCGCAAAGTGCGCGTCGATAATTTCTGGATGCGCCGCATCCCATCGCGCATTGCCAATTGGCTGATGGCGAAGCTGAGCGGCGTGAATATTCACGACTTCGGCACAACGTTCAAAGCCTACCGCCGCGACATTCTCGACCAGGTTCCGCTCTACGGTGAGTTGCACCGCTTCATTCCGGCGCTCGCTTCCTGGCACGGAGCCACGATTTGCGAAGTGCCCATCCGCAACGTGAATCGCGAACGCGGCGTTTCGCATTACGGCATCACGCGCACCTTCCGCGTGTTTTTTGATCTGCTCACCATTCGCTTTCTGCTGCGCTATCTTTCCCGTCCGCTGCACTTCTTCGGAACCTTCGGCATGGCCAGCATGTTCGGTGGCACCGCCATCGTACTGTGGCTGGGTGTGGAGAAATTTCTGCGCCACGCGGATGTCATGTCCTCCCACGGCCCGCTCATGATGCTGGCTCTGGGTCTGTTGCTCGGCGGACTCAACCTGCTCGCCATCGGATTGCTTGGCGAAATGCAGGTCCGCCACTATCACGAACCCAGCCGCCGCGCTCCCTACTCCATCGACCGCGTCCTGCGCTCGCAGAACGAAGAACACAGCGTCTCAGAATAGACCGCGTTCGTCGGGACTAGCCTGTTACAGGCGGTTACCGCGAAACGACTCCAGCAGTAGTGGCGCCTTGTAGCGATCGGACCCTACGAAAGGGCGTCGGCGATTTTTGTGCTTAGCTCCCGACTTCGGCTGCTCACTGAGTACATTCGCTCGCTTGTACTCCAGGTGACCGTCGCCCGTTTAACCACACCCTTCACGTCCAAGTCCTCAATCAGCAGCGCCGGACCCGTCCGCAGCGCTACCTCCTGGACGTTCACCACTGCATCCGGTGGAATGTCGAGCAACCAGGCGGGATGGGCTGCGAATTTCTGAGCCATGGCACGCGCTTCCCACAAGGAAACCCCGATGCTCCGGAATGCCACCTCGGCGAAGTGCTCCAACACTAAACCGGAAGAAATGGAGAATTCGATCGGCAGCCCCTGCACGATATGAACATCGTCCGGATAGTTCGCCACCACCAGGGGTCCAATCTCAGTGCGTACCTGCATACCTTCCCATTCCGCCGGCACCTGCACGTCGCTAGCTCCTACCTTGGCGAGAGCAGATTCGATATCGCGGACGTGGATTGTCTGCTCCATCACAATCGGTCCGGTTACCGTGATGCCTGGATTGACGCCCAGAACCTCCGGTGATGGCAGATAAGGCTTGAAACCTGCATTGCGTTCGGCCTCATCCACATTCTGGACACTCTGCTCCAGGCCGTTGGTGGTCGCGCGCATGTGCAGCGGCAACTTCGAAAGATCGAGCCGCACAACATCCACGCGGTTCAAGACAAACCGGTACCAGAGCTCCTGGGCTAGCGCCCTGGTGTCTGGAAGCGCGAGAACCGCGACGCAGACCGCAGCAGCGGCGGCAGCAGCCGCCATTCGGGTCCATGCCATCCACGTCCACGAGTGGCGTCGCCCCGCCAGCCTTGCGTTGAGCAATTCGCGTCCACGCGCGAGGTTCGGACCCCACTGTGGTTCGATAGCTGCAAGCCGATCGGCGACCCAGTGACCTTCATGATTGGTTTCCATATCGTTTCAAGTACTCCTTCCGGAACGCTTCTTGAGCACGGCTGACGAGACTTCCGACGTAGCTGGAATTCACGGTGAGCGAGGCGGCAATCTCCCGGTAGCTGAGGCCCTGACTCCATAGGAGCAACAGCTCCGCATGGCGCCGACTCAAAGCCCCGAGCACGGCCCGCACCCTATGCTGCTCAGCGTTGACAGCGTACGAATGCTCCGGCGTAGGAGGCGACTCGCGGACGAAACTGAAAAGTCGCTCGAATCGGCCCCGGCGTGTCTGGCGCCTTAACTCGTCCAACGCCTCACGTACGGCAGTGCGATAAAGCCACCCCTCCGCGTGCTCTCCCTGCGCCTGAGGATTCCGCCACCACTTCAGAAAGACTTCCACCGCTAGCTCCTCCGCGCGGGCCTGGTCGTGAATGACCCTGCCAATGACGCGGGCAATGCGCTCATAATGAGCGCGAAACATTGCATCCAGTCCTTCGGGGTTGGTGACTTCCATCTGACTCGGTTCCGCCATGCTTCTTGCATTCACAAACCAAGAACGTATGAGGCCCAAGTTTTGTGGCAGGGGGTGCGACGAAAATCGACTGCCTGGCCAGTGGCGTATTGACTGCCACCGCGGCCGTCTCCACATTTTGGGGAGCACCGATCTGGCATGGCGGATGCGCTGCAATCAGGACTCTGCTCTCAGCTCCAGTTCGCGGCTGGCTGCCCGTCCCGCAGCCACACAATGAAATCCGTCCCCGGCGGCACTCCTCCCAGCTCGCGCAGGCGTGTGGCATTCTGGCCGCGATGATAGTGGCTGTGCATCGCCGCTTGCGTGAGCGCATGGCGCACGCTGATTTTCAGCGGCGGCTTGAACCACGGCACTTCAATCATCTCTTCCAGACGAGCCGGCGGGATGCTTTGCAATAGCTGATCCATCTCCCCGTGATAGTGCTGCGCGTAACTCTTGAAGTCCGCCGCGTTCGTGAAATCGTCCAGCTTCTTGAACGCGAACGGCGACGTCCGCGGACTCACCACCCACAGAAATCCGTGCTGCACCAGATGAATATGCAGCAAGCGTTCGCGGATCGCCTTGTCGGCGAGCGCCGCAGGATGCGCTTCGATCGCGCGCCAGTGCTCCCCGTCGGCCCATGCCTGATGCGCATAAAGTTCGTTGAGATATGAATCCACAAGTCCTCCTCGACAGCGAATTTTATAACCTTACGCCGTTCGGTCACACATCCGTGCGCGACTTTGGTCTCGGAAAGCGGCGTATAATCGTCGGTTTGTTGCTGTCAGGAGTTTTCCCGCCATGGAGAAAGCCACGCAATACGAATTGCAGTTAGCGCGCCGCATGTCGCGACTAGGCACCGAGACCGCCTTTGAAGTTTTGAACAAGGCGCGCGCGCTGGAGCGCCAGGGCAAGAGCGTCATCCACCTGGAAATTGGCGAACCGGACTTCGACACTCCCGCAAACGTGGTCGAGGCGGGCGTCGATGCGCTGCACCATGGCTGGACACATTACGGTCCCTCCGCGGGCCTGCCCGAACTGCGGCAAGCGCTTGCTGACTATGTGAGCCGTACCCGCGGAGTGAAAGTTGCGAGCGATGAAGTGGTCGTTGTCCCGGGCGGTAAGCCTATTATTTTCTTCACGATCCTGGCCTTGATTGATGAGGGAGATGAGGCCATCTACCCGAATCCCGGCTTCCCGATCTACGAGTCGATGATTCATTACGTCGGCGGCAAGGCTGTGCCCATCCACTTGCGCGAGGAGCGTGATTTTTCGCTCGATGTTGACGAGTTGGCGTCGCTGATCACCGACCGCACGCGGCTGATTATTTTGAATTCGCCCCAGAATCCGACGGGCGGCGTACTCGAACGCCGCGATATCGAACAGATCGCGAACGCCATCGGCGAGCGCAACATCATGGTGCTGTCGGACGAAATCTACAGCCGTCTGCTGTTCGACGGCGGCCAGCATTTTTCGATCATGTCGGTGCCCGGCATGCAGGAGCGCACCATTCTGCTCGACGGCTTCTCGAAAACCTATGCCATGACGGGATGGCGCATGGGCTACGGCGTGATGCGCCCCGATCTGGCAACCCATATTTCGCGCCTGATGACCAATTCAAATTCCTGCACTGCGAGCTTCACGCAGGTGGCGGGCATCGAGGCGATCAACGGCGATCAGACTTCCGTCGACCGTATGCGTGACGAGTTCCAGCGGCGCCGCGACGTCTTCGTAGCAGGACTGAATAAAATCAAGGGCTTTTCCTGTCGCATGCCGAAAGGCGCGTTCTACGCCTTTCCCAACATCACGCAGACGGGATGGAAATCGAAACCGCTGGCTGACGCGCTGCTCGAACGGGCGGGAGTGGCCGCGCTGTCGGGGACTTCGTTCGGCGCGTTCGGCGAAGGCTACCTGCGCTTCAGCGTAGCTAACTCGCTGGAAAATCTGCAGCAGGCGCTGGAGCGCATCGACCAGTGGACGAGGCAGAATTCGTAACTTCCGGAGAATCCTTCGATGTCGACGAGGAAAATTCTATCGCGGACAAAGAAGCCGAAATCCAGCCGTCCACAAATGCCTGGCTACGGCCTGCCGGAGGGCGACAAGGGACTGCTTTCGTGGAACTGGGCCGAGCAGCGGCTAAAAAAATCGCACAACTACTGGATTGCGACGGTTAAGCCAGACGGCTCTCCGCACACCATGGTGGTCTGGGGCCTGTGGCAAGATGGCCGTTTTCTGTTCAGCACGGGCAGCAAATCGCGCAAGGCGCGCAACCTCACGCAGAATCCCAACTGCGTGGTGTGCACCGAGGACGCGGCCGAAGCGGTTATCGTCGAGGGTGTCACCGAAATCGCCGACGTCGCCGCCCGCCGCAAAATGCTTCCCGTTTACGAGCGCAAGTACAAGTTCGACATGGGCGCGATGAAAAAAGATATTCTCTCGATGAAGGAGCCAGTGTTCACAGTGCGCCCGCGCGTCGCGTTCGGGCTGTGGGAAAAGTATTTTCAGGGCAAGTCCACGCGCTGGCGATTCGTCTAGCCGGGCAACACGACAAAGGCTGAAGCCCACTTGCCTCTGGGCCGTGGCAGCACCGACTGAAGCCGTGCCCTTCCCGAGTCCTCCCCCTTCCCCAGGCGTGCCTTCCGCGTTGTCCGTTCTCGATTACCGCAGCGGTGACCACGCCCGGCATTCCGCTACGCTGACCGGCGAAGTCAGGGGAGGGCCAGATCTATAGCGAACCACTCCATCTGAAGTCGAACAAAGGTTCCTCGTTCCTGAGTTGCTGCCGATCGGAGTGCCAACCACCACATATTCCTCGCAGCGTTGTTTCTTGCAGACCGCCGTGATGCTGAACTGGTATCCAGACTTCGTGCACCAGGTGTCCGCGGTACAACTGGCATTTCCCAAGGTAGCGTCAATCACACCGGCGTGGTCCACGGACGAGGAGCCGGTGCCACGGGGATCGGGGCCGAGTGAGGCCAGATCGCGCGCGAAGCCGCGCTGCGGATAAGAGCTCGAATAGATGACCTGCGCAGTGTTCGCGGTCCGCATGTTGGCTGCTGCGCTCGATTCGTTCGCCGCAATTCTGGCTCGCAGCAGGTTCGGAATCGCGATGGCCGCCCCTACCAGAATCGCGCCGGCGTCGACTCCTCCACTCCTGCTGGCTTCGCGCAGCGCGCTCTCCTCGCCATACGCAGCGATCACCATTGGCGAAGCTTCCGCGCTCGCGTGTGACAGGGACTCCGCGAGCGCCGGCGATACTTGCCGCAGGGTTAGCTCCGCCACCGCAGCCGGGTCTTCGTAGAGCAGCGCCGACACCTCCGACGGGTTTCCTGGCGGGAGTGACGCCAGAAACTTCTTGGACCGGGCTAGCGATTCGCCGCTGTGATGCACTCGAATTGCATCGGCGACTGTTTCCTGACTTGAGGCGACGATCCAATAACCGTCCACAAATGCGTAGCTGATTTCGGTGGTCTTCTGCGCAGAAGGAATTTCGAGTGCGTGGTAAGTCACTCCCCCGTTTTCGGATTGCTGCGCGTTGACGTGCATCGTTGCCAACAGCGTATTCAGTGTTGCCTGCAAATGGTCCGGATCATTGACCTTCAGTATTGCCCTCCACGCCGGTCTTGTTGACGGGACGTTGTCCGCCTCATAGGCGATTTCTCCCGAGAGGCGGCTGAGCAGATCGTCCCGTAAGCTGACTTTTAATCCCTGTTCCATCTGCGCCAGCGCCGCGAGGGCGTTGGGATTCTGGGCCGTCGCGATATCTTTAAGGTCAACGAAAATCAGCGCCGGATCCTTCAATCGCACGGCGCCTGCAATCACCGCTTTGGGCGAGAGAAAATCCAGGCTGCCCAGGGGCCCTGGCGCCGCCAACCAGGACGCCACTCCATGCCGCGGACTGGTGAAGGTTAGTTCCATTTGGCTGCCGGCCTGGCCGTCGACCGTCTTGTGCTCCCAAACCAAGTACTTCACATCTGCAAATCCCGATCGCTGGAAAAGCTTCTGGTTCTGGTCGCTGCCGAGTGGGATCTGGCTCACGATCTTCCGCAAGTCAGCGGCAACTACCACCGCCGCGCCGCCTTCATAGGCCTGCGCCACGCGCTGCCCGAACGGAGTAGAGGCGAATTCCGTGCTCTTCTTGTCCAAACGCGCATTGAAGCTACGGAGTGCCCCCACGTCGAGCGCCGCCACCACGAAGTCGGGGCGCACCAGAATCACCAACTGCTGCGCCGGCCGCGTGTCCCTGGCAGTCGCTAGTTCTTGCACGTCCAGTACGCGCACCGCCGGCTCCGAGTTGCCGCCAAACTCCTTTGCCATCTGCTGAACGAAATCCTTCAGGCCCGGCTTCCGCGATTCCGCGATAATCACCAGTCTGGGAGGCTTGCCGCCCTCGGCCGCACCCGACACAACAATTTCGTCACCCAAATATTGCGAGAACTGATAGACCTTTTCCAGCGCATCTTCAACTTTGGGTCCATTTGCCGCCAAGTCACCCTGCTGCCACCACGCGTGCAGCGTCGGATTCTGTTGCACCTCCCGCTCGAAAATCGCGAGCGCCTGATGGGAAGCTTCGCCATAGTTGGGAAGCGCGGCATAGAAGACGGTCGATTCCGGCAGCAACGGCAACAGGCGGCTTTGGCCGCGCGCCGGCGGAGGGTGCACCTCATGCTGCAACTTCTCCAGCAACTGGCCGAACTCAGGCAGCAATCCAGGATATTTCGTCAGGTCCTGGGGCGAAGGCACCGCGGGCTGATTAGTCGGCGTCGCCTGGGCGCCTCCCGACGAGGTTAGTAAGAAAATCATGGCGGAGACAAGCGCGCATTGGATGAAATAACCACGGCGCTGTTGCTCCCGAGATTGTGCGCATGCCATCGATTCGGCCCCAATTTGAAGAGATTGCTGGATGATAGACGCGAAGCATGGTTCTGCCAACGTACGTCAGTAACGTGCTCGAGATTTGGGTAGTGTGGCGCGGGCGCGCCCTTCGGCAAGCTCAGGGCAGGCTTGCCCGCGAAATGCCGACGGCAGATGAAACGGGGGACGAATCCTTTGCCGTTGGTGGGTGGCAGGCTGCGAACTTGAGGTTAAGGGGCCCCATGTGGTTAGATTTCGCGGGCAAGAGTGCCCGCGCCACACGATCCAAAGTTAAGCTACTTAAGCTACCCTACTTACGAAAGAAGATCATGAACAAACCACTCCGCGTTTTTGCCACGTGCGATATCGGTGAGGCTATTCATCTTCTCCGCAAACGGGGATATGAGGTCGAGGTGTACCCGCAACCGGAAGCACCGCCCAAAAATCTGATCATCGAAAAAGTGAAATCGGGCATTGATGGATTGATCACCACGCTGCGCGATCCGATTGACGCCGAAATTTTCGAAGCCGGCAAGGGAACGTTAAAAGGTGTGGCGCAGTTTGCCGTTGGTTTCGACAACATCAACCGCGCCGACGCCAATCGCTACAAGATCCCGTTCACCAACACCGCTGACGTGCTCACCGAAGCGACCGCCGAGTTTGCTTTCTTCATGCTCGGAATGCTAGCCCGCAAAATGTGGCCCGCCGAGCACCTCACGCGCGAGAATCGCTGGGGATACTGGCATCCTTACCTGCCATTTCTGGGCGACGAAGTTACCGGCAAGACCATCGCGATCGTCGGCACCGGGCGCATCGGGCTGGCCATGATCAAGAAGTGCGCCGGATTCGATATGAACATGCTGTGCTACGACCCGGCTTACGAGAACCACGATTACGTGAAAGCGATTCAGGAGGTCATGGATCTGCGCCAGGCCCGCGGCATCTCGAAAGAAAAGAATTGGATCAAGTACGTACCGTTCGGAGACGCGCTGCGGGAGGCCGATTTCGTCAGCGTGCACGTTCCCTTGCTGCGTACCGGCGAAAGCAACACTCCGACGTATCACTTGTTCAACGAGAAAACCCTCCGCATGATGAAGCCGGCTGCTTATCTGGTAAACACGTCGCGCGGTCCGGTGGTCGAGGAAGCGGCTCTGGCGCGGGCGTTGCGCGAGAACTGGATCGCCGGCGCGGCGCTCGACGTGTACGAGAAAGAACCGCTGCCCGCGGATTCGCCGCTGCGCGACCCCGCGATTGCCGACCGCTGCCGCCTGATGCCCCATTTCGCCAGCGCGGCGCGCATCACGCGGCTCTCCACCGACCCCGACAAAGGCATGGCCGGACGCTGCGTCCAAGGGCTGATCGACGTGCTCGAGGGCAACTACCGCGGCGACATCACGAAGATGCCCTACGTCGTGAATAAAGAAGCGTTCGGCAAGTAGTGGATTTGCTTGTCGTTAGATTTCGCGGACAACCCCGCCCCCGCTACAAAAAAGGGCCCGGATCATAATGATCAGATCATGATCAGATCAAATGATCCGGGCCGTCTTGTTTCAAGTCTCCTCGTTCGTTATTGGACGACCGTGAGAGCGACCCTGGCCGTATGCGTCTTTCCTCCTCCGGTCCCCTTAATGGTGATGGTGAACGTTTTCAGCGTGGCCGTTGTTCCTACCTTGACCGTCATCGTGGATGTCCCGGAGCCCGGTGCCCCGATGGGGTTGGGACTGAAGGTAACTTTTTGCTCCCCTCCCGCTCCGGTAGCGGACAATTTGATCGCCGAACTGAAGCTTCCCAGAGCCGCCGTCGTGATCCTGGCGGTGCCAGATGCGCCCCGGGCCACGGTAATCGCGGTCGGCGACGCGCTGATGGTGAAGTCTGCACTCACCGCCGAGGTTACGATCAGGGCGACCGTGGTGGTTTGCGTGATGCCTTCGCCCACACCAGCGACAGTGATCGTGTAGGTGCCGGTCGCCGTGGTCGAAGCCACAGCGATGGTCATGGTTGACGTGCCAGAACCCGGCGCGGCAATGGATGTGGGATTAAAGGTCACGGTCACGCCCGTGGGCTGGCCGGTGGCAGACAATGCAATCGCCGAGTCGAAGCCGCCCGAGATCGCGGTTGTGATCGTCGAGGTGCCATTGCTGCCTTGCACCACCGAGACCGAAGAGGGAGACGCAGAAATGGTGAAGCTTGGAGACGACGTTGTTCCGGCAAGAGCGGTGATTAGCCCAGAGCCGTTGGGACTGCCCCAGCCAGTCGCCAGATCGTAGCCTGTGGTTGCTGAAAAGCCGTTGCTGCCGCTGGTGATATCGTGGAAATCCGCGTCATAGCTTGAGCCGGCGCCGATCGAATACAGACTGGGATTGATAAAGCCGACCGTGGGGTTGCCGTTCTGCAGGGCTTGTTCATTGACCAGAGCCAGATAGCCGGCCCACATAGGCGCGGCAAAACTCGTTCCGCCATATTCATTGGCCGTGCAGGTAGTTTGGTCAGCGCACACGTAAAACGTGAAATTCGCGTTTGCGGAAACGTCCGGGCCATTGCGATATGTCTTGGAACAGCTGGAGCAGCCGCTGGCCGCGCTCGTCTGCCACGAAGGAATCGCATACTTGTCCGGCGAAATTCCGCCGCCGCCGTCGGCCCAGGCGGTTTCTGAACTCCAGGGACCGCCCGCGCTGCTGGTGTCTAAGTCCGTGCCGCCCACCGACGTGACGTACACATCATCCGCCGGGAAAATTTCGGCGCCCGCGGTCCATTTGCCACTGTCCCCGGCCGCTTGAAACAGATTCTGACCCTGAATCGCGAACTCCGTAAAGTATGGATTGTCCGTGCCGGGGTCGGCCGGACTCCAGGTCCACGAAGAACTCAATTGCGCGTTCAGCGGACTCGCCGTAGCCATCGAATTAAAAATTGCCGAATCGCTCGATCCTACGTACATCACCAGGCTCGAGAGCCCCGGAGCCATGCCAATGGCCTGAGTCATGTCGAGGGTTTGTTCCGTGTCGTCACAGCCATTTCTCGCCAGACAGCTTGTGCTGGTTCCGTCCGTGGACAGAAGAGTGACCGTGACATTATTCGTCTCACCCGCATTCTTGAAGTATGTGGTCAAGTCGGCCAAATCAGTTCCGGCATACTCGAGCAGCCCGAGCGTCTGGCCGCTGCCGGTGAGAGTTCCACCGTAGTATGCCGCCCTCATGTCGCTGCCGAGAAAAGAGGCCGAAGGACCGGAGCCAGTCGTGGCATTGGGCCTCACGGACATATCTCGGTGCATCACCGCGGGACGTGGAATCGAATAGTTGTCCAGACCCGAAATGTGCCACAGGCGGACCGCCAAGTCCGGAGTGGGCTCGCGATCCGGAGCATAGAAAGTGCGATCTTCCGTGGGGTGCTGGTAGATTCCCATGGTCAGATGGAAGGCTTCCTCGATGCTGGCTACGGATCCCTTCACGTCGAGGTTCACCCGATTGCGGGAGGTGCCGACCACCGCGAGGCCGTGTGCCTCGGCAAAATTAATCACCGCGTTATAGTCTTCCTGGGTAGGACCAAACTTCGCGGTGAACTCCTCCACCGTGAGGAATTGGCGGTAGGACGGGCTGGAAGGATCGTAGAGTTCCTTCAGGAAACGGTCTAACAAGTCCTGGTTGCGGAGCGGCAAGACAAGCACCAGGCGCATGGACTGGGTTGCCGGGAGGCGGCCGACGGATGGCGCCTGGCCACTAAGAGTCACTTCACGCACGTGACGTGTGAACAGAGACTGCGGCTCCGCCTGGCAAACGACGTTCACACCCGATACCATTGCCACCAGAGCAAGAAAAGATGCGCCTAGTCTTCGAATCACGACCGCTCCTTTTTCGACCCGATTTCGACCCGAATTTCCGTTTTGAGATTGAGACCCCGCTGGTTCCCGGGGAGATCCGATTTGGACCCGGGTTTCGCATCCTACACCGCTTCTGCCCCGGATTCAACGGAATTTGGCAGTGGTCGAGGGCCCTTTGAAATCGGCAGGATTAAGACTGTAAAGGCCGCTGGGCGCGGCGTTTGGAGTATGAGGGGTGGAAACCGAGACTGAGCTATGGGGCTTCGGCTATCGGGCGTCGGCCAACCCGCCTTGCCGAAGCTTGAAGGCCGAAGCCCGAAGCCGCCGTCTTACCTGCCGTCTGGATGACTGTGGCGCCAGTTCCAATAGACCGTCTGCTGCCGGCCGTTCAACTCCACGAAGGCATGCGTCTCGTGGTGCTCGTTCTGGTATCGCAGGTACGCGCGGTCTTCATTGCCGTCCCAGTTGTGATAGTCCTTGTGACCCTTGTCGTAGTAGCGTTTGTTGTTGTGATCCTCCCGCTTTTCCGGGGTCCTGTTGTCTTGGGGGCTGGCAGCGGCCATGGTCGCTAGCGGAGCGGCAAGGGCGGCAGTCAGAAAGAGTGAGCTGAGAAATCGGTTTCCACGGTGCACGTCAGTTCTCCTTAGCGGGAGATTCATATCCGCGATTCACACGCGTACGAATCCCGCTCAGTCCACTGTCTGCTCTTGGAGTCTCAGGGTCTGTTCAATACGGCTCAGTGCGGTTAGAGGAATTCGCTAAAGCGGAAAGACTGCGAATTGTCGGCAGAATCCAAAACCGTGGTCTTCGTGGTCTTCAACGTGAGACGCTCCAAATGATACTTGGGGTGAGGACGTATTCGTGTTTCGCCGTGCACTTGTCCCGAGTCACTTCGGACGCGGAAAACGAACCGGGCGCGGAGTTGCGTCGACCCTGGCTCAGGCGCAGGAACCGGCCTGGCCCCGGCCCTGACCAGCAGCAGGACAAACACGCTCAAGATTCCCCAGGTCAAACCGAACAAAAACGCCGCGATCGGCATATTGCCTCCCTGCGTTTGCCTCGATGGTCGGGAGACATGGCGAATCCGCCGCGCATCGAGCCTGGTAAAGGTTGCCTGTCAGGAACGATTACCGCAATTATGCCAGAGATTTTCGTCCCGTGCTGTTCAAAAGTGCACATAATGCACTAAGTAATTCCCGTAACCGCTTCGGATTGCCCGAACCCGGAGTCGCTGGCTAGGTATCGCTATGCAACCACCCCAAAACGTTTGTAGAGCCATCTACCAGATTGCGGTTACAATGCTCCCGGGGGCTTTCCCCCAGGGAATCGAATGAACTCACGAACGATTTGTGCCTTAGCTTGCGCGCTGCTGTTTTCGCTGCCGGCGTGGGCGATCGAGTCTTCCGACGATGC
>Ga0210383_10003529_pt1 | contig 13983 bp, 19 predicted proteins | sample IncBWC14OmetaG_FD_160072 | JGI IMG/M metagenome (GOLD analysis project Ga0210383, IMG submission 160072) | Forest soil microbial communities from Barre Woods Harvard Forest LTER site, Petersham, Massachusetts, United States - Inc-BW-C-14-O ...
CTCACAAACACTTTCCGACAGTCACCAACACGACGATGATGGTGAGCTTTTTATGTGTGAATATTGCCGCACTTATCCTTCACAACATTATTAGCACATGAGAAGAACCTTCCCAATAATGACCACACTGGCACTATATCTGATGACGGAAAAGACTGTAAGTCATCAACACCCACTGACACATACATGTTGACAATGCTCACCTCTGTTCGTTTCGTAAGCGACATCATTTCATCTTGACAAAGAAACTGCCAATTGGCCCATCCCCGACAGTCTCGAAAGCCAATTTGACGACTTGAAGTACACACATTCAGTATCCCCATTGAGAGTGTACCGCAACGACATCTTCGTCGAACCTTCGGAGGTCAACAATGTTCTCTGCAATGCCCTCGTTGAAGTTCATTTCACACTTTGGCACTACCACATTTATAAACGTGATGCCAACGTCGCTGTTGACTCGTTCAGTGGCATCATTGAACAGGTCATTGTCCTCAAACGGGGCCTTCCTACACAAACAAGTGCCATCAAACGCAAAAACCCTCGGGATGGTCCCGTCTCTGTTCGCCCATCACCCTCAAAAAAGGGCAAGACTGTCCCTACAAAATCGTGATCACAAAATACAAATGTCAGGTATGGAACCAATACCAATATGTACCGTTTATAATGAAAAACTATTCCATTGCAGAATTCACAGGTCGACAACATCATACATGATTCACACTCTACTGTACTAGTATCACCCCATGTCACAAAACACGACGTACAATATGCTCTTCCTTCCACCTTCTTCCCATTGGACGTTAAATATGTACAATACCTTTCGGGTAGTTTTCCGGTTCCGTCACAATCTGACTGTTTTACAAACAATCTGGCTAAGCGCTCCATCTGCCTTCTACAAATCGTCCTAGTCCACAGCCGCTCCACATGATTTCCCGCTGCCACCACATCTTAGAACAGAACGTGGAATCTTCTACGGACTGCATCCGCTTATTCAAGATGTAGCACCCTTCGTCCCTTGCCTGCCCAGCCGCAGGCGTTATCGGTAAAGTCGGCGAATAAGTCTCGTTCCACGCAGGCGTATCCCAATCAACCATACCCGCCAACTCGTTCCACGCCGCCGTCAGCGAGCTCGCCGATGACGGCTGCACACCCTCGTGACCACCATCCATGATAGCAGGTATCGGTCGTGATGGCGGTGGGAAATGTCTCGTAGCCGCATGTGTTTGCTCCTGCTGCGGAGACGCTGGACGCGCAGTCGACACTTGCGATGTCGAGCTCATCGACGAAGGCGTATTCTCTAGACTTGAGCCAGACAGCTCAGACGAGATAGCGGAGATAAGCGACTGCGACCAGGATGATAGATCCGCATCGTCGTTGTACAACGACAAACGCGGCGGGAGCGCCGTGAAGCGTTTTAAGCGGCGTTTGCGCTGGGTCGACGTGTGTTGGTGTCGAACCAGTCCTAAAAGAGGTGGTAGTATTGGTGTGTGTGTAGGCGGTGTCTGTACTTGTACGTCGGGATCGGGAAAAGCGAGAGCATTTGAAAGAGACTTGGTCAACAACTACAAACACTGCAGCTTCACAAAGGGTGAATTAGAACGAGATGATCCAAAGCCTGAATTGCCTCACGCACCACTGAAATTTTATTCAAAATTACCACCCCGAAGTATACCAAGTATTTTGGAGCAAGACAGTCTCTTACTTCTTGAGCTATTCCCAAAATGAGAGTTGCCTCAGCCTGAGTAGGGAAGACAGTTGTGACATTGATGTGACATTTGCGACAGAGTGTCAGTTGTAGAATGGGGCACAAAGACGACAACAAACATCATCAAGGAACTATGTTGTTTCGTTTGTTTCGTGGTCGTTCGGAGGACTCGGGAGGCCGGATCGTACTTGAAAATGAATTCCTGAAAAGCCTTATGGATGCAATATGGATGAGTGTTGATTACTATTTGCCCAAGGCTTCCACCTCACACACCCGCATGTCGTCCACTTCCGAGTCATTATTCCTCTTGATAGTACACTGTTCATTTCTCCGTCCTCTCTCACCCGAATTGGAGATCAACTGCATACCAATGTCATAATGGAGAAGGTAGTTTACAACTGTGACAATACTAAAGATTTCCTATCCCTTCTAGAACCATACTGCCAAAGATACCGCACAAGTTCTTCCCTCATAGCAACTACATGCACTGCGACATCTCCATTGAATAGATGGGGATTTAGTGGTCGTTCAATTGACTCAGAAAACACAAAGGTGTGGACATGAAGACAGCCACGACCTTGTTGCTCGATGATTGGGACTATAGCTAATGAACCTGTTCAAGTGATTATACCGATAACAACTCTAAGTACTCACAAAAGCCTTCCACTGGCTGCTCTACGACATTCGCAATAGTTGTGATTTCGGCAGTGGACATAAATGCACGTTGACAAGACTTGTTTGTTGGTACGATTCCCATCTTCATCTTCGTTATATAATCCTCGTCACTAAATCTCAGACATCTGAACTCGATGACATTTATATCACAACCCCATTCATCCAATAACCAATTACAATGCCCAGGCCCCTTGCACCCCATGAATCCCGATCAAGTCCTGTGCACCAGCTCTCATGTCGTACCCATTCCAATACTGTGCACCAGCTCTCTTAAGGTTAGTCATGTCATCTGTCCCGGAAACTGTTCCTGTATTTTCTGGGGGATGTCTCAATTGCTTAACATCTGACATTTTCCTGTTCTCGACAGCGTCGAAAACCAAAAGTATGGATCATAAATTCAAATTTACCCTAAAATAATAACTTATTTGACTTCGATCAAGCCACGCACCATCCCATTAATCCCGATCCATGTCACCAGTTCCGGAAATCTTGTGTCCTGGAAATTTTCGATTTCCCCTAGATGCGACTTGAACCACTTCAACGTTGACCTACAATCCCTCCCACTAATATCTCAGTCGACACCGATTCATGAAACCGAATTTCTCTGCATCTACAGTCGGTAATTCAAACCACTCGTCTTCAAACGAATGACTTAATCGTTTATCATCAGAACGACAACCTCCAAATCGCCTTTTCTTGTTCAAGGATGTTGTTACAAACATTTTGGAACACCTCCAGTGTCGAGACCTGGTTTGTTATGCGCATACACACCGCCAAGGACGTGCAGCAGCCATATATGTCTTTTACATGAGATTCCGCTCCTTGATCACCCGCTTCATCCCAAACCACTTTTACCAGAGTTTCGTCGACATGCTGCACACCACTGGCTCTGCCATTGGTGGTTCAGCTGCTCTGTGGATGTTACTTACTCCATGTATTTGGAGACCCCAGCCGCTGGAGATCTACGCACCAAAATCACAAGTGACCAATGTCGTAAACGTACTTCAACTAGCAGGTTTTGGTGCGACCCGAAATCTCCCAATTCCACGCCACCATCGCGAATTCATTTACAGCCGTTGCTGCACCAGTGGCGGCTATCCCACATCAACTGCCATTATAACAGAGAGCACTTCTCCCATTGTTCTCCTCCCGTTGCTAGTATCATCAAACACTTCCCAAATGAACCTCGTCTCGCCGCACGAGATCCTATGCATCTATCCCACCTTAACCTTACATCAAACCGCCCTGTCCTTTCATACACGAGGACATACCACCAATCATTCGGAATGTGCACATCACAATATAACTCTGCCAGATTCCAATGAATCGTGGTCGAGACCTTGTTTGTGTGCATGTCCCATCATTTGGAGAAGGACAAATGGAATGCGAGGAATGGCAGTATTTCTTTGGGAAGAATCAAAAAAGAAATTCTTATTCCAAACCGTCCTGAATGACACTCATTATAGCTGGACACTTGGAACCCCATGTAAAAATCCCAACTGCCCCAATCGAACCTAACACTGTAACATCATTCATAAAATTTTGTACAAACTGTATCATACACACTGTCCCAATAACACTACATAAACTCATCCTCATGAACTCCCCTACAACTCCGGAATACATGGGAAATTAACATCATCTACTAACTAGGTAATTGACCATGGACGTACCAAATAACAAGGAGATTGACGAGGGCAATGTCTTCATCCACAATGTCCACCACAACACTGGAAGAGTTTCTGGCATGTTTCACAACAAGCACGTCCCCACGAAATTCCGGCACATGTGAATATTGTAGTTGATGACCTATCAATACATTGACAGGAGAGAAGAGTGGATCCCCAATGAAAACGGAATATCGGTGTTCCAGAAGACATGTTGGCAATGTCGGGAAATTGGCGACCTCATGCCGATAGTAATCGAGTAGTCGTACACCTTTTTCAATGCAATGATAAGGAATCCAATTTTCCACTGCAAGATCGTCGATCGTATATGGTGCGAACGTCCCAATGTCGAACGGTACAGGTACAATGTGATGACTGGAACAGTTTGTCCCATAAAATACCCCTTTCACTATTCTGGGAAAGACCTGCCATGTCGTACTCAAAAGACTCCTCCCACTGGCAATACCAATTGAACGACATACTGGATTATGTGATAGAAGCACCCTGGAAACTTCAGCCACATCTTGATCAAAAGTTTTCCGAAGATGATGACACGCCACTGCATGCAATGTCCTGCCTTGAGCAAGGTAAAGAGATGAGAGCGACATGATCAAGACAAAGCATCAATATCATTGACACAGACCCTCAACTTAAATGATGATATGAAATTTGTCATAGCATTAAAAAAACTACGTCAAAATGACGAAGCATATTTCTCACACAACCAAGGTTACAGCCGCGCCCGCGGCATCTAGTCATCATGTAGTAATTACCTTGCTTGTCAAGGTCTCTCGAAACCCATAATTGCGTGGGAATGTCGTATATGCCAAACACTGTCCAAATAATACGGATGCTACCGATGTGCTTGCCTAATATCATTAAAATTAATACTTAACTCTACTACATTTATTTCTTTTGTCTGTATTGAGCTTCTACACATATCTGTTTAATATGTCTATGAAATAAGTCCAAGATGCCCCCCGCATATGTTTCTATAAGATTTATTTTCTCTATATTGGATCAAAATTTCGTTTCTTTTTCATTCTCTTTTCACGTTACGGCGTTTATTTGTATCTAATATTCTTCAACTGTTTGACTTGGTCTCGTCCACGACCCATCTTCTCCCACCACTCCTTTGTGATTCTATCCAACATTTCCAATCTGTCATCTTCCGCCATCAACTCTGGACAGTATGATGTCTGGAAAATCTCGTCTTCAAAATCCTGCAACAAGTAAGTGCTGGGTTAGTCGAGAAATTGTGTCCCGGATGCCGGAGGGATCCATATCCAGGTGTTATGGTAAATCGAGTGAGTCTGATAATTCTGGCCGGGTCACCCGCGTACGGTGGCCAGGGAGTCCACGGTCTGTTTTCGGAAATCAAAATCTGTTCTCAACTTTTCGCGTGCCTTGTTCGACTATATACTGTTCTTTTTGCCTTCAACTCACTGCTTTTCACACATTGTCTACAATTCCTGTCTCTTGATTAATCGTATAGAACTAATGTGGCCGATTTTTGGTGGATTGCTCTGGTTCCTGAAGACGAAATTTCAACCACCACCCGAGAGTTTTGCCGAGTCACTGCCAGTGGTCACCAGCGACATTATGTCATTTAGGAGGAGGGTAACTGTTCGAGGTAATGATCTCCTTGCTGTTTTCTCTTGTGGAGCCCTGCTGAAAGATTTTCATATGGACTTAAGTTTCAATCAGTCTCGAGCTGTGTCCTCAAACATGCTGAACTGGCGTTATGGGATACCACCGAGCAGGATGATTCCGTCTCCGACCCGGGAACCCCAAAGCTATCCCAACTCGCACATCAACTTGAAGCTCATATGTGTTGCTGTAGACTCCGGAATCGTTTGATAATGCCTGGAGTCGTCATCTCATGTGGACTTCCATGTTACTTGATGTTGGAGGCCTGCTAAGCTAGCCACCAACAATTCTTTTCACCTCATGCTCAAGGGCATTCCAGATACTGTAATGAAAAGACCATGTTCGGGGGTATCGTGGGTCTAGGGATACCTGCTTCTGACCGACGATTCAATCCATGGGTCAATCAGTGACAGTCACCTGGTGGAGTAATGACCACAGCTGATACGGTGAGTCAAACATTGAGTATGAATGGTGCTGACTGCATGAATGTGTGTGTGCTCAGTGCAAGACACTTCGGGCAGAGTTCAGCATTGCCAAGCATATGCGGAACGACAACCTAGGCTGGTATGTCAGCTCTTTTCCATGTACTCACTGATGTAAACTGCTCGAATTCCTTTCCGCCTGACTTCTCGTGTCCCCTGTTCACCGATGACGAAGACGAAATTGGTATGCACAAGGATTCCGGGAGGTCATTCAATGGCCAAGTAATGGAAAGGAGCAGCCAGCAGAATGATGAAACAATTGCAGGATAGGTGGACCATGCTGTAGAGAATAACCATGCCGTGTGCAGATCTATTCACACTGTTCGCTAGCATTACAGAAATGCAATTTTCATGTGATATTGGACAACAAAAACTGTGACATGCACTGCAATTTCGTCTGTATCCTTGCATGTAAATGGATCGGTGTGCAGTGTCAGGTGTAGTTTGCAGACCTTCACCCAATGGCTATCCAACACAAATGATAATGTAGTCTGGCTGGTGTGGGGGTTAAGTTGAGGAGATACATGGCATATCTGTTTCGGAGTCATTTTTGCATTCATTCCGGTGATGGGGGACTCAGAGCAAAGAATACAGATATGAACATGCCTTGCTAGAATCCCCGGGTGCCGAAGGATATTGGTAGGAAGGAAATAATGTATTCAAGGTCGATACAACGTAGTTCAGACAAACCAATGTCATGGTTTGTGGTGAAAGCTTGGGAAAAGCATCCAAAAACGGACTGCAGTATTGTTGTAGCAACCGTAGTCTAATGAAGCAAAGAAAATAGGGTGGAAATTCATGAACCCATGGCAGAAAGAACAGAGCATCGGGTTTGAACGGCCTCGCAAACTTGAATTTTGATTTTGATTTCCGAAAACAAACCTCCCTGGCCACCGTACCCGCGTTTCACACATTTGTTTGCTTGGCATATTGAAGTCCCCGTCAATTGCAAACACTGCTCACTCACAGTCTTTTTTCGTCCTTATTCATCACCATCACATGTCGTCCAACCCTCCTGCTGTTCCTGATACTACCCTTCCACTTCCTCCTCCTCCTCCAAGCTACGTCTATTAGTCCATCGCTCGACAAAGTGAAGCTTGGTTGTACTGGAGGGGTCCCTGAGGAGTGTTCTCCTGGCTCCATTCAAAGATGACTTCAAGGTTGTCATTGAGAATCTCCACTGGTTGCAGGACCAGGTTGCCACCTACGGATTGCCTGCAAAAAAGGGTCTTTGGTGGGGTCGCCTGCGTTTCCACAGATCAAAATTCGACATGTTTTATTTGAGGTAAATATTATCCAATTGACTTTGCGCTCAAATACTAAGGTTATTTTTCCATGCAGGCTTGCTCGACTAGTGACTTGGATGAGGAATCTGTGGATCACGATGACAATAACAGTATGTGCTTTTCTTTCACTTCCCCGTTAAACATTTTCTAACAAACAAATTTTCTGTTTCTGACAGAGGACATGGAAGTTACATTCAAAATTGAAAACTGGCCGACGTCGAACCCAGCTGCAAAGCAGGCCCTTGGCGAAATCCAGATCACCCACCGCGTCATTCCGCTCCCAGCATATGATGGCGCCCTCATCTGGCCTTTCCATTATTGGAAATACCTGGAGAATGCTGTTGTAGAAGTTTGCTTTACTCTCAGGCATTGGTCTATTGCTGGAAAGTCAGCAGAAGTTCCGAGTGACACTTACTCAGCTGAAATTGTTGACATGCTTGTCCTTATTTCTCCCCCCCCCAACCACTGTCTCACCTCGAAAACGTAAAATATCTGCTTACCATCCAACTTGGCAACTTCACCTACCAAACGATCTTGCCCCATTATCTCCATTAAAATCAGATGACTGTCCTTTCTAGTCACAACATTCCTTTAGCCCATTCTCGCACTCAACTAAAACTTATTCTACCTTCTTTAATACTTAACTTCGACATTTGTTTACAGTTCTTCTCAAGCTCAGTAGTCAGTAGAAGTACTACCTGAATTGAATTGGATGGATACAAGTTACATAAACCTGTTCTGTTGGTTAAGCAAGCAAGGTTTGTGCCGACGCAGTTGGCCCTTCCCGAGTAGGAATCTGCAATATTATATTATTATATAATATAATATTAGGCGCTTTTGTGCTGTAGGATCGGAGTAGATCGGAGTCTGTAATCCAGGTCCTTGCTTCTTGTTCTCTCTAGGCTGGCAGACAGTGGCAGTATCAACTCTCAAATCCCCAAGATGTCCAACGGAACAGTGGCAAAGGCAGCGCTATCCGCAATGCACTTAGCCCGCGCGGTCCAAGGCATCGCTCCCAACCCACCTGCAAGCTCAGTGTCCGCTGATCGGAACAAATTTGATAAGGCTTTGACAATCTCGTCCACGATTCTGACTGTGTTACGCGATGCGGCCGATCTGTCACCAGTCCCATTTCTCCGACCAGTCGCCTCTCTGGCGCTGACTATTCTTGAGAACATCCAGGTAGCCCAATATAATCTACCGTGTTTTACTCCGCTCACAATCCATCATGATAACTAAGGGAGCCAGGTCCAACAATGAGGCCTTCAATAGTCTCGCCGAAGATGCATGCCTAACTGTTCATGTCATTATCTCAAGTCCGTGTCTCGCATTACACGAAGGACGGACTTTTCCGCGAGAGTTTCTTCAGAACCTCGAGGACTTACTGGGGTACGTACCTGGATGTACTCTTGGGCTCTCATTTATCTTCCAATAGGACATTGCGTGAGATAAATCAGTTTGCGACGGAACAAGCAGCTCGCAATTGGTTCAAGACAGTTCTTGTTCAGAAAGATGATGTCGGCAAAGTTCAGGAATATCGGCGGAAATTGAAGAATGCCTTGGACCGATTCACAGTATGCCTACAATTTTGTTGTCCGCTATTTTCATTCATAGCCGTACAGCTCAAAACTCAAATCAACAACACTGTCCAACAGCACCAAATGGCCTGGGCCATCACAGCCAATGGTATGTGCCTGAAACCCAAAAGAAGATTGGCTTTTGATTACTACCTTGCCCCTTTTCAGCTTCAGCGAGGAGCATTGAATTTCTTGAAAAAAAAATAAATCCTGTCAAACGTGGAATAAGACCAAATTGCTTGAAAGGAACCCGCACAGACATACTGAAGGAGATTTATGCCTGGGCAGAGGACTCCTCTCAGCAAAATATCCTCTGGCTAAGTGGCAGTCCTGGGACAGGCAAATCAGCCATTGCCTCAACTGTGGTATCCCACTTGTCCAAACAGCAACCCACTGTAGCCTTTTGCTTTGAGCGTGGTCATGCAGTTCTGGGAGATCCTGCAGCCCTCTGGTGCACAGTTGCTTTTGGTCTTGCCTGCCATGACACTGCTATTCAAAATGACATTGTTGATGTTATCAAGGATCCAAAAGTGGATCTTGACAATGGCATTATGGATCATTTCAGGCATCTTATTGGAGAGCCATTGACAAGGAATTGTGAAGTGTTTTCAGCCAACCACCCATTGGTTATTGTGGTTGATGCTTTGGATGAATGCAACTCCAGTGATTCTACATCTGCACCAAGAGAATTTCTCTTGCAAACTCTGAGGAAGTGGAAACAACTTTCCAAGAAATTCAAACTTTTGGTGGCTGCCAGACCTGAGTCTGATATTTCAAGGTGTCTAGATGATATCAGCCAGCATATTATACTTGAAACTGGGGATAAGGTCACTTCACAGACATCACATGACATCCAGCATTTCTTGGAATACCATTTTTCTACAATTGCAATGAGTTACCATCCAAAGCTATCCACATGGCCAGAACCTGCATCCATTGCCCAGCTTACGAAGCAAGCTGCAGGGCTTTTTATTTGGGCAGAGACTGTCATAAGATTTATGAAACAGGGTGTACCCACCAAGCAGTTGTCACTCATTCTTAATGGAAATCTTGCTACAGGTGATATTGACAGTCTCTATCTCACCATTCTGCAAACCTCATTCAAAGATGATTCTACCTTGGAGGCATTTAATGTGGTTGTTGGATGCATCATTTTGGCCCGTCTTCCTTTAACTTGTCATGATCTTGAGAAACTCCTGTATGGAGTGGAGACAGATATATCTATTGCATTTGTTCTTGATAGGGTGAAGCCAGTGATTTCAAATGACACTGAGAATGGGCTACAGATTACACATCAGTCATTTGCTGAATTCTTGAAGGATGCTGAGCATTCCACTTCAGCATTTGCTATTGATCAAGAAAAGCAAAGTAACAAGCTTGCACTTGGTTGTTTGAGTATCATGATTGGGCAAGGAGGTCTCAGGTTCAATATTTGCAATTTGGACACATCCTATCTTTTCAATGATCAGATTATTGACCTTGATGCACATATCAAGGTTGCAATTCCTTCTCACCTTGCCTATGCATGTTGCTTCTGGGCAGAACATATCCAAGATATACCAGAGCAGAACCTGGACCTTGGAATTTTAGACAAGGCTTATAAATTTGCCCAACATCATCTGCTTCACTGGCTAGAAGTATTAAGTTTAATTAATAAAGTCTCAGTTGCATCAAGGGCTTTGAATGCTGCATGTCAGTGCTTTCGGGTAGGTATAATCATGTTTTAATAGGTTTGCAAAGCTCAATTAATGTAAATTCATTGCAGGCTTCCCATGGAGAACTTTCAGAATTTATGGCAGATGCAAGGAAATTTGTTGAAGCATTTCAGATCCCAATTGTAAAGAGTGTGCCTCATATATATTTGTCTGCACTTCCCTTTGCACCCCATAATTCCAAGGTGTCAAGACAGTATCTACCTTGTATCTCACAAACATTGAAAATCAATATATGCCCAGAACCTGACTGGCCTATCAATGTTGGAGTTTTTGAGGGCCACACTGACTGGGTCCAATCTGTTGCATACTCCCCAGATGGAAGGCACATTGTTTCTGGTGCTAGAGATAAGACAATTTTGATCTGGAATGTTGAAACAGGGGATCCAGTGTTAAAACCTTTTAAGGGTCACACCGGTCCAGTCTATTCTGTTGCATACTCTCCAGATGGCAGGCACATTGTCTCTGGTTCTGGTGACAGGACAATTTGGGTCTGGAATGCTGAAACAGGGGATCTGGTGGCAAGACCATTAGAAGGGCACAGTGTTGCAGTAATATCTGTTGCATACTCTCCAGATGGCAGGCACATTGTATCTGGGTCTGATAACAGGACAATTCAAGTTTGGAATGCTGAAACAGGAGATTTGTTGATAGAACCCTTGAATGGGCTCAATCACTGGATCACATCTGTTGCATACTCCCCAAATGGGAGGCATGTTGTTGCTAGTGGTGATAACACAATTCAAGTCTGGAATGTTGAAACAGGGGAGCTGGTGGCAGGACCTGTTAGGGGACACAATGGATGGATTTATTCTGTGGCATATTCCCCAGATGGCAAGCAAATTGTCTCTGGCTCAGATGATGGGACAATTCTGGTCTCAAATGCTGAAACAGGGCATCTGGAAATGGGACCCTTAAAAGGACACAATTTAGGGGTTACATCTGTTACCTATTCCCCAGATGGTAGGCACATTGTCTCTGGGTCTGATGACAGAACAATTCGAGTTTGGAGTGCTGAAACAGGGGATTTGTTGTTAGGACCATTGAAAGGGCACAATCATTGGATCACATCTGTTGCATACTCCCCAAGTGGGAGGCACATTGTCTCATGTTCTGGGGACAAGACAATCCGAGTCTGGAATGTAGAATCACAGCAACTGGTAGCAGGACCATTACAAGGACACACTGTTGGGATAAGATCTGTTGCATATTCCCCAGATGGCAGGCATATTGTCTCATGCTCTGGTGACAAGACAGTTCAGATTTGGGATGCTGAAACAGGGGATATGGTAGCAGGACCTTTTGAAGGGCACACTTTGGGAGTTAGATCAGTTGCATACTCTCCAGATGGAAAGCATATTGTCTCAGGTGCTGAGGACAGAACAGTTCAAGTCTGGAATACAGAAACAGGAGATCTGGTGGCTGGACCCTTGAAAGGCCACAATGAATGGATTTATTCTGTTGCATACTCCCCAGATGGCAAACATATCATCTCAGGTGGTGATAAGACAATTCGGATCTGGGATGCTAAAACAGGAGATCTGGTGGCAGGACCCTTGACAGCACACACTGGATGGATTTATTGTGTTGCATACTCCCCAGATGGCAAACAAATTGTTTCTGCTTCCTATGACAAAACAATTTTGATCTGGAATGCTAAAACAGGGAAAGTGGAAACAGGACCCTTGAAAGGCCATACTGAATGGGTTTACTCTGTTGCATACTCTCCAAGTGGCAGGCAAATTGTCTCAGGCTCTGGGGACAAGACACTTTGGGTCTGGAATGCAGAAACAGGGGAGCTGGTGGTTGGTCCATTGGAAGGGCACACTGAATGGGTCTCCTCAGTGGCATACTCATCAGATGGGAGGCATATTGTCTCTGGCTCTGGGGACAAGACAATTTGGATATGGAATGCTGAAACTGGGAATCTGGTATTTGGACCCTTGCATGGGCACACTGAATGGGTTTCTTCTGTTGGATATTCCCCTGATGGCAGGCATATTGTCTCTGGGTCAGATGACAGGACAATTCGAGTATGGAATGCTGAATTGATGGGAAAGCCATTGCAGGACCAAAATATTGGAGTTCCATCTTTTGTACCTGCTCTGCAGCCTGTCACTGAATCAAGTGAAAGACAATTTCAGACCTTGATGGTGATCCCTGAGTTCAGCCAGTTCAAGATGGTCAATGGCTGGATATGTGGCCCAAATGCAGAGTTGCTTCTCTGGGTACCACCTGACTGTCATACTGGGTTGCTTCAGCCAAGCAACCCTCTAATTATTGGAGCATTGTTGAAAACAAAGGTTGATGTTAGCAGATTTGTTCATGGTTCTCAGTGGACCCAATGTGTACAGAGTGACATGAATTGACTTCCTGACTTCAACAGGAATTTCAGTCTCTCTGTCACTACATCATTTCCAGAAGGGTTCTCTAGCTGTATTGACTTTAGTAGTGATATCAAGATTTGAATTTTGAACTTTGTCCCCAGGAGTCCATGTGCTTGTATGTCAGAAAAGTTCTTCACTTAACCTTGTGTTATTGTTGTCCTGGATTTGTAGTCTTCTCATAGGTATTGGCTAGCTTTTATTATAAGTTTGATGCAAGTCACCTTTCTTGAAAGGTCATTGTCATGTCATAATTGTGGCTTAGGTGCACAAAGCAAATGGTACCAAAGCTTGTTCTTGTTTACATCATCATGTCTACTGGCCCCAGTGTGGCTTATGTTACCTCACTCATACTATGTAGTCTCCTTGCTCGAACTTGATTCTGATCAATTCTGTCAACTCTTCCAATCAATTGTCTTCATCTCTGAGCTCTTCAGACAGGTGTGTCATGAACAATTTGTCTTCGAAATCCTGTAACAGCCTGATTGTGCTGCGACCACAACTTCAAGATAGGGCTATATAGGTGTTGAATGCCATCAGGGCTCACATGCTGAAACAGAGCTGGAACCCCATCTTGCTTTGTCTCTTTGGGCCTTGCCACAACTTGAAGGTCTTCCACTCCAGTGATGCTGGCTGCGTCATTGACAAATATATCATATATTACATGACTAAGGGGCCACACCACCTATTCTCAGATAACATGTCACAATGGCTCACAGCCTTGGTGCCAGGCTTGCACACCAGCATGGCCTTGGTTCATCATTGCACTTCTTTGGTGCTGTTCAATGGTACTGTCTCCAACACTGAAATGGTAAGAGCCTTGACCTGATTGGATGCTCACTACT
>Ga0210383_10003531_pt1 | contig 13981 bp, 13 predicted proteins | sample IncBWC14OmetaG_FD_160072 | JGI IMG/M metagenome (GOLD analysis project Ga0210383, IMG submission 160072) | Forest soil microbial communities from Barre Woods Harvard Forest LTER site, Petersham, Massachusetts, United States - Inc-BW-C-14-O ...
GGCGCAGGCGTGTGGTGACACGTTGGAAACCGACCTCAATACAAGCAGAAACCTGCTACCACCTAAATGTCCCCAGCCGTTGCCGAATCCGTTCTTTATCTTGAAATTTCGCCTAATGAGGAGAAACCCGGTGAAGTCAGCTGTCACGTAGTCATTACAGTCAGCACTTGGCAACGTCAGACCTGTGTAGGGATGCCGACGTGAAAAGTCGAATTCCTCCCAATCGTGGTCTCGGATGACATCATCAATCGCGTACCTTGCTGATAGCCTCGTGACCGCATCATCTACACCGTAGCGTCTTGCGAGGCCATGGTCAGATGGAAGCAACAGTTCACCAGCGGCCGCGCACTCGGCGTCCGTAATCCAAGTTCCCTCGAAAGTACCGGAGTATTTCGCATGGAATTCGACCATTTTGCCATCGAAGCGTTCTGGATGGGTAAGTGCTTCGCACAATGATGTTTTGATAGGCCGTTCGCCGTACAGGAGAGAAGGTGTTAGCGAGAAAATGAGCAGCCCAAGTGAGAACACTGCCGTCGAGAAGGGCTGGTTCCGCATTCGCATTCCACGATAACCCAAAGTGGGAGAGACACCTCAGGATTCCAGAATGTTCCCTGCCACGCACCATAAATGGCGAAAACAGGCCATAGCACTCATTGACCGTGTCGGGTGTGGAGAAATCGCGAGGATCTCTCTAGAAAGTAAACGCCACGCCGCCGCTCACCGACCGCGCCGACTGCACCAGGTACACCGTATGCCCGTCGTTCCCCAGGACAGGAACGTATCCCTGCGCCAGCAGATTGCGCAGGTCGACGATAGCCTCAATATGATTCGGAAAGAATCCCGTGCCCGGAATCGCTTGCCGGAAGAACAGACTGAAATAAGGATCCACTCGCCCCGCCGATGCGTTAAACATATCGATCGGCGTCAGCGCTTGCCCATTGATCCACCGATACGACGCCATCCACCGCGTCTTCGTCTTCGGAACCGTGCCCGTCATTTTTCCCGCTACGCTCTGCCGCTTCCGCACCACGCTCGATTGCGCCACATCCGCCAGACTCACGTTCGGCACGGCTAAATCCAGCACTCCGCCGTACTCGTAATCCATCGTTCCAGTGATTCGCGAAGTCAGTTGGCGCTGCACCACAAAGCGTACGCCCTGCGCGCGGAAATCATTCCCCTGATAAGTAAATGTCCCAGAGTACAGATCCGGCAGCACATTTCCGCCGTCGGTGCTCCATTCCCCAACCCCGGTCAGGGCTGGATCGGACACGCGATCCATGTAAGCCGCAATCTGCACATTGGTTCTGCCCATGCGATGCGATAGCGAAATTTCCTGATGATGAGCGTGCTCGACTGCCGGAGTGTAGTCGACGATGCTGACCCGCGGCGCCGATTCGTTCCCGTCCACCGGATCGAGATCGAACCCTCGATCCATGCGGCTCTCCGGCTCCGACGAAGCGTAGCGGTATTCCAGCACTGTATCCGCAGAGAGATGGAAGTCAGCCGTTCCAAACGGACGGAACGTCGTCACCCTGCCCATGAACTGGATGGTCTGCAACTCGCTGCCAAAATTGAGTTCGACAACATCGCCCAAAACCACATCGTCCGAGGTAGTCAGGGCAATCGCCTGCAGATTGTGCAGCGTGATATCGGGAGCGGGCAGATTCCACATGCTCAGCGAGACCAGCGGCTCCGCTCCGTTATCCATCTTGTGCCGGAACGACGCGTGCATCACAGACGAGGGAGCAAGCCCGCTCCCATATCCCACGTTCCCGCGGAAGCCAATCGTATCCGAGGCAAAAACAGACTTCTCCACCGAGAAGCCGGTAGTCACATCGGAGGTCCCGCCAAATCCCTCCGATCCCGATCCCGCCAGGAACGACAACGTTCCCTTCAACTCATGATCGGTTTTCGCCGCCTCGACCGCCACCGCCGGAGACTTGTCGTCCAGCCGCAAAATGGGACGATTCGACACCGAGCGCAGCACCCACTTCCAGTCATCCTCGTCGGCCCCGCCGCGCGCGGGCGCAATCTGAATCGCCTCGAAGAGCGTATTCAAGGTCACATTCACGATCATGTTCGTGCCGGCGTGCAGGCCGAGGTGTTCTCGCAGGGCGGGTAAAAACGAGGGAGCGGAAACTCTGATGTTATAAGTTCCAGGCAGCAGCCCGTTGGCGGAGTAGAAACCGTCTTCGTCGGTGAACACAATCAGGCCGTGCGCCGCCGCGCCCAGAACTTCTACCATGGCTCCCATCTGCGGAATGCCGCTGGCGCCACGCACGAACCCGGAAATCGTACTCGGTTTGTCCGCACTCCAGACCGGCAACGCCAGGCCCAGCAGCAGCACCGACAACCCAAGCTTGCGGAGCATCACCAACCCACCACCTCGAGGGAGACCAAACGCAGTCAGTTTACTCTACGGCGAACGTCACCGAAGGGTCCACCATCTGCTTGGAGATGTTGTCGTTCACTTTAATCTGAATTCGATAAATCCCCGGATCAAGGTTGGCGGCCGAAAGCGTCTTCTGCAGGGTCATTTGATCGCCAACGTTTCCCATCTGCTCCGTGGACTCAATCGAATGTATTACCGGCTTATTCGTTGCCGTATTTACCACATTGTACTCAACCGTGGCCGAAGGTTTGTGCGTTTTGTCGTCCACACCAAGATTGTAAACTTGCATCCAGAAGTTCAGTTTCTGGTTGCGCTTGAAGCTGATCGGCTTACCGTCGGCCGGAGGAACCCGCGGCCGCACTTTGGTCGCGCCAATCACGAAGCTGCCCGTACCCACATTCTTCGCCGCCACCGGCTCCATCAAATCCGCCACGATCAGCGAGGACGCGTCCAGCCGATCGTCCGAGTAATCCGGCACCTGAATTCCTTTGCTCCACGTTCCCACCCGGTCTCCGTTCACGTCTTTTACCACGATATCCACGCGATACCGCCCCGTGCGCAACGGAACCGCCTTCCAGTAAACTTGCGAATTTTCCGCCGCCTTAGCCAGCAACTCTGCCGGAATATCTGCTTGCACCGTATCTTCAAAAGTCTGTGCAATGTGCCCGCTCAACGTCGTAACCCGGCCGAAGATGTTGACCACGCCGCGCTGCACTCCCTCTTTGTTAACGAAGGTGATGTCGCGGTTCTTCAATTGGACGGTGAAGGGAACCAGCACGGTTTCGCCGGTTACTTTGACGAAATCAACCAGCACGTCGAACGGCATCAGGTTGACGCTGATCTTGTGGCTGACTACTTCTTCGAGATCCTTGAACTTTACCGGCGGCGGCGCGCTTAGCTTGGCATAACGCTCAAGCCGGTCGAACTCTTTGCTCGCCTGCGAAGCGCTGTCCGGCCCCGGACCCAGATTCTCCAGCCCGCCGCTGAAGCGCTGCGCCTTGGTGGCCATTCCCATCTGCTCGTAAAGCGTGGCCCCCCCATTTGGCGTATGCAGCAAAGCGTCTTTCTCCGACCGGTCCAAAGTCATGTGATAATCGCCGCACATGCAGGTGTCCACAAACTCGATCATCACTTCCTGCCCAATGCCTTCGATGTAGCGATACCGCCATTCCTCAAACGGAAAAGTCGAAGTCTCCCCACCGCCTTCTTCGATGGGCCGCTCGTAAGTCCCCCCGCTGGGATGCGATTCAATCTCATCCGCCGGCCCATACATGATGTACATGCGGCCTCGGTCGGATTTCCATCCGGGGATGCCGGCGGCGAAGTGTTCGTTGGCGTATTCTATGCGGCGGTAGTGTTCTTCTTTGAATTCGTTTTCTTCGGTGTCGGGCGTGGGATCGCGGCGCTGCCAGAAGGCTTCGATGAACTGGTCACGCTCTTCGTCGTTGGAGAGTTGTTTGAAGGCCTTGCGTTCTTCGTCCGAGATAATGTAGACGACGTCCTCGTCGAGCCACTTTTTGTAAGTCTTGCTTAATTCTTGTTTGAGGGCTTTGGAGTTTTCCTTCTTTTGTTTATCGCTGATGGGACGCTTCAGTGGATCGGCGGCTTGACCTGTCGGAGCGGGAGCGGTTGCTGGAGCGGCCTGATCGGTGGCCGCAGGCTTGGCATCCTGTTGGGCAGCGGCGGAGACGCCCAGGCCAAATAGGGATAGCACCAAAGACGAAGAAAGAAGGTAGCGTTTAAAACCTACCTGGAACATAGAAGGGGCACTCCTCGCACACGCTCTCGTGACTACTATTCTATGTCTTCGGGCACCCTCAGGGCAAGGTTAACCCCCGGGCACTAAACAAATTGTAGGATGCAGGCAACCCTGCCGGAGGTGCCTCGATTTGGCGGACTTTGAGTGGCTCGTCCGATTGGGCAAGAAAGGCATGACCCACTAAGGGCACTAAGGTTCACGAAGGAATGCATAGACGAAGTAATGCATAGACATAGGCATGATTTATTCCGGGTTGTTGGCGTGCTTGGATTGGGCCAGAGCGTAGTCGGCCAGGATCTTTGCGGTTTGGGCATCGAGGACGGGCTGGCTGCCTTCCGGAGTGGCGTTGCTCAATCCTGTTTTGGTCTTGATGGCGATGTAGCGGGCCTCGTAGGCGGTGTCGCCCAGGTTCTCCACTTTGTGCTTAAAGGCGGGATACCAGCGGGCTTCGCCTGGTTTGGCGAACACTTCCTTCGTTTTCCCGTCCTGGTCGGTGAAGCGGAGGTGTCCGGCGGTGAGAACCACGACTACGCCGCCGGGGTGGTCGTGCAAGCCCGATTTCTCGTGCGGGCCGTAGTGGACATCCACGACCTGCACCCATTCATTTTCGAAAGCCAGATGATAATGCTTGGACTCGACCTTGGTGGGATCCTGCGCCAGAACGACGGGCACTGAGAGACAGATAAACGATACCGTCCAGAATATCTTGGACAAGATTTCCCCCTCCGCACGACTGCTCAGCTCTTGCGCGATGGCGCAAAGCTACTCTGGGGCTGAGGCAGTGTCAACGATGGAAACGGCGGTGGACCCAAAGTGGTTAGAGGGAATACCAGAATCCGATAGACGGTTTGTCGTTCGTCGAGGGTCCGGGTTCGCAAGACTTGGCGTCTGAGCGAGATCGAAGGTGGGAATTGGGAAGTTGGGTTTTCCGGTAGTGCTGGCACCTGGCGAGGGGGTTTTGAGTGTAATGGGGATGTTTGAACAACCATCGTACGGCAGCGACCCATGCTACACTCGAAGAGGCTCCAATGCACTGCCGCGGAGTCTTCTCAGAACGAGGCCTTCCCATGAAATTCAACGCTTGGTCTATCGGTTTGAAGGCAACTTTAACGATCCTCACACTGGCTCTGTTCGCGACGGGCACATGTGCGGTTGCCCAGGACGAAACCCTACTTTATAGCTTCGAGAGCCACCTCAAGGACGGGAAGACACCAACCGCTGGCCTGATCTTCGATGGTTCAGGCAATCTGTACGGCACGACCTCCACGGGCGGTGCTGACAATGGGGGGATCGTGTTCGAGCTGACGCCCACCTCGGGCGGAGGCTGGACGGAGACCTTGTTGCATAACTTCAAGCGCAAGGACGGAACCGATCCCGGCGCTGCCTTGATCTTTGATGCTGCCGGCGACCTCTATGGCACAACCACCTATGGCGGCCCTAGCAACAGCGGGTCGGTGTTCCGGTTGACGCCCAAGACGGGTGGGGGATGGACGAACGCGGTTCTGCATACCTTCAATGGCAACGACGGTGCCTATCCCTACGCCGCCTTGATCTTTGATGCTGCGGGCAACCTCTACGGCACGACCGCGGGCGGCGGCTCTCATAACCTCGGCACGGTGTTTGAGTTGACGCCCAAGTCGGGTGGGGGTTGGAAGGAGAAGGTGTTGCATAACTTCAACACCAACGGCAAGGACGGGAGCGCGCCCTTTGCGGGCCTGATCTTCGACGCAGCCGGCAATCTTTACGGCGCGACGACACAGGGTGGCAATCTCACTGAGTGCGGCGATTTCGGTTGCGGAATCGTGTTTGAGCTGACACCGAGCACAGGCGGGGGTTGGAAGGAGAAGATTCTGCATACCTTCAGCGGCCCAGACGGAAATGAACCCTTTGCCAGCTTGATCTTTGACACTGCCGGTAACCTCTATGGCACGACCGCGTCGGGCGGCGCTGATAACCACGGAACGGTGTTTGAGTTGACGTCCAAGTCGGGCGGGGGTTGGAAGGAGAAGGTGTTGCATAACTTCAACACCAACGGCAAGGACGGAAATAATCCTCGAAGCAGCCTGATTTTCGATGCTGCAGGGAACCTCTACGGCACCACCGTAAGCCCATATGGGACGGCCTTCGAGTTGATGCCCGAGGCGCGAGGGCCTTGGACGCTGAAGGCGCTGCATATTTTCGACTTCAATGGTACGGACGGTGTCGATCCCTACGCGGGCCTGATTTTCGACGCGGCTGGCAATCTTTACGGCACAACCTCCGGGGGCGGCGCTCATGACTCCGGGGCGGTATTCGAGATCACACCTTAGTTGGGCGATCCGGCTCACCTGAACGGCAGAGACGGCAGCGAATCGGCGAGACGGCTGGACCCTCGAAAGCCTCAGCTACAACACCTGATTACGAACGACAGATCAATCAAATCAATACGTGCGATTGATAACTGTCACAACCAGGCCATTCACTCAACTCCCCCTAGGGAAGGCAGATGAGTGTAATGGGGATTTTCGCCGACCACGCTTCCGACTTACCATTCGTACTGCGTCTTGAACTGTGCCAGCGACTTTCGTGACCGTAATGCGGCCGCGAAGTCTCGAAATTCCTGAGAGTATCTCTTTAGGTCGTCTGGACGAGGTTCGGACCTAAACAGCGGAGTTCCGGTGTAGTGGATGAGGTCATCATGCAGGTATGCCAACAGCTCGTCATCCGCGTTTGCGCCCACGAGGTCGTAACAACGCTGCCACAAATCCCCATTCCAGCGAGACTCTGCCGCTAGTCGGTCCAGGCAGTTGGCAATCTCATCGCGCGTTGCGTCATCCATGTTGCGATTCTATCGTGCGCAACTGGTCCGTTCAGCCCGTCAAATGGCGAAGGCAGGCCATAGCGCTCAAAATCCTCAATCAACGTAAATCGAAATTGTTCGCCAACGACCCCTCCCAAGAATAAACCGAACCCCGGAGCCCTCGCAGGGTTCGGGGCTATTTCTATTTCCCACGTCTCTCATCCACAAGCCGTCGCAATTCGTCGAGCAACGCAACATCATATTCGCCGACCGCTTCGACCAAGTATGAAAGCCGAAGCGGTGCGCTTGTGCCCATGCTGAGGACGTGTTTCACGGTTTCAACCACAAACTCCCGCTGCCACTCAAAGCGCGGAACATAACGGAATGCCCGTGAGTCTGACTCCATAGTTCGGTCGAGCAATCCTTTCTTATAGAGACGGTCCAACGTGGTCATCACGGTGCAGTATTCTCGCTGGATGTCACCGTACTTAATGACTTCATGCACAGTTGCACTGCCGCGCTGCCACAGCACGGACAAAATACGCTGCCCTAAAGGTCCCAAGCGGTTTTTGTCGGACAATCGAAGTAAGCGGAAGGCGCTGTTCTTCGGCCAATCCCATTCGCTATGCTGACGCCGCCTCATAAGCGGAGCGATTCTAATTCATTATTTTGAGTCGCACAGCGTCGCAAGTGAGCCTCGATACGTCGAGTCGCAACGCGTCGCAAGTAAAGCAGTGCGCTTCAGCCAGCTTCGTATGGCGCGCAAGCAGGCACAGGCGCATGTGGAGAGTATCGGCCAAGCGAACTCAGTCATCGAGTCGTTTGCACACGACCACGGCCTCGGAGCGGGCAAGTGCTTTGAGTTGGTGCCGAGGAACCTATTAGCGTTGACATTCGGGAGAGTTTACACAGTTGCTACGTGGGGAAATGTTAACTGTCGAAATCAGGCCATAGCACTCAAATCCCCCTGGGTGGTCGCTGAGTGTAATGGCGATGTTACGCCAACCATCGGTTCGTGTTCAGGTACCCTTAGGTGCAGTGACCAACTCGTCCTTGCGTCTCCAGATCGATAGTCCCGGCGCTCCCAGCGCCAACATGCCGACTGTAGCCGGTTCAGGCGCATTCGTATTGAAAGAGACATCGGCGGGTTGATTCTCATCATCTACCTCTTTGGTAGCGCCGGCAATGATGGCCTTGTTCGGGATAGTTTCGTAGGCGTAGCCGGTAAGAATCGCCTTCTGCGGATATTTCCAATGCACATTGAGCCTGGCCCAGCCATAATGGATTTTCCCCTTGATAACGAACTTGAGTCCGAGGTATCGCTTAGTTACGTTCAACCACGGGCCGGCGTAGATACTACTGGGGCCGCTTTCGGAGAAAGCGGCCATTACGGAATCACCGGTTGGGAATGCCCTCTTACCGCCAATGGGTTTGCCTGCCACTAAGGCGGCGGCAAAGTCAAAGCTGCCCTGGCCCACGACCCCGTTCAACTTGTTCATCGGCCTAGCCAACAACGCGGAGAAAAATCCAGGCGGACGAAAGGGTCCGGTGCCAGTACAGCGATAGGCATTGTCCGAACGACAGAGTCTGAAATCTGCGATCCCATCGTGGTTAAGGTCAAGGTTAATGCTTGGTAAGACGCTGTTGTGTGCAGCCGTGTAGACAATTTTGCCTTCGACGGGTTGCGCCAACGCCAACATTCCTACTCCCGCTGCGCCTGCCACAATCGCGTACATGTTGAGCTGGTGATGAACTGAAACGGGAAGTTTGGAAGGCGTTCTGGGCGGACGCGTACGAGGTTTCATAAATCCTCCGCGAAGCAGCGATCCATTGTACGACTATATGAATGTCAATTGTCGCAAACAGGCCATATCACAAGCTTGCGCCCTCTGTTCGCCCGTTAGCTGGGGTTTTGAGCGTAATAGGGATTATCGACAGCCACTCTGTGGCCTTCACCACCTAAAACCAAGCGCGCCGAGGGACTCCGACTGCCCACCATTTCATCGGGAGCTTCGCAAAGATCTTGAAGAGAATATCGTGAGGCTGAACGTCTTGCTTCCCACACCGCATCATCAACATTTGGAGCCTGGCGCTACGGAACCAAACAGCGTTAACATCCGCTCCCGGCGTGCAGAGATGCGCGATCTCCATCATCCCAGCGGGGTGTTCCCGCTGGTCAGTCCACAAGGCTCTGAGGTCTTCTGTGTTGACGCGGGGAACCGGCTTTCCCGGCGTTCCGAACATGGCTTGAATCTCGGGGGGTGCTTGCACGGTGAGGAGCCTCCCAACTCGTCAGAAAGAATAAGGCGAGGTTACTAGTTCGGTCAATTGACGAAATCAAATTCCGTAACCAGGCCATTTCGCTCATTGAGGGGGTTTTGAGCGTAATCGCTATATTTCAACAGTTATCTGAAGAGTATGGATGCTTGATACTTAGAAGCCCGGCTCCTGCCGCCGCCCGGCGGCACGCTCCCCGATAATGGATCCGGGCCAATTCGCGGATATTCAGTTTTTGATTACCTCCGACACTATTGCAGGCTTTTTCCTCCCGCGTTGTCTGCGATCTTGAGCACGTTCCTTTGTGAGCATCGGTCTAGAATCTCAGCCATGGCGAACTCAAAACCCCACTGAGTGATATCGGGATTTTGCAACAGCAATGTTGAGTCTGACCTACAAGATCCCAAAACAGCATTCTCGTGAGGGTCGCGTCTATGAGGCTTTCTGAGATGGCGAAGCGGTGCGGGTCTTCCTTTCGTCACCCGCGATTTCCTTCGCGAGAATCGGTAAAACGACAATGACCGATGTACCATTTCCCGACGACTGAATCTGAATTCCGCCCCCGAGTTGTCTTATTCTCTCCCTCATTCCACGCAAGCCGACTCCTGAACTCTTGCCGGTCAGAAACTTGTCTTGAATCTCACGATTGATGCCCTGCCCCTGATCAGACACTTGTAACTGGATTTCACCCGGTCCGCGCGAGAGGTGCACCGTCGCCGTTGCGCTCCCTGAATGTCGGTGAACGTTCGTGAGACATTCCTGCACAATCCGAAAGATGGACAACTCGACATCACGAGGCAAGCGTTCTAAATCGCTCGGGAATTCGAGGCTTACACGTATGTTGCTGCGTTCCCCAAATCCATGAACGTACTCCTTCAATGCCGATATTAAGCCCACTTCGTCGAGGAGGGGCGGGTGTAACAGATGTGAGATCGTCCGAATTTCGGAAACAGCTTGGTCAATCAGAGAGCGGCTCTCTTCAACCTTTCGCGCCACGCCGGGACTAAGCCTCGACTCTTCGCGAGAGATCGCTGAAATATTCATGCCTAGGGCGACAAGCAACTGGCCAGCACCGTCATGCAATTCCCGCGCAATCCGTCTTCTTTCTTCATCTTGGAGTTGAAGTAAGCGACCTGAGAGTTCGGCTTCGTGCAAAAGGAGGGCCAACCGTTTACGCTCAGTGATGTCCCGTGCGACTTTCGAGGCACCAATGACGCGGCCCTGGGCATCCTTAACGGGGGAAATGGTCACGGAAACGTCCAACAAAGTCCCGTCTTTCCGCTTGCGAACAGTCTCGAAATGATCAATGCGTTCCCCCCGTCGGAGGGACGCGAGAATATCAGCCTCTTCGTCAAGACGGTCTGGAGGGACGATCAAAGTAATATGCTGGCCGATCGCTTCCTTGGAGGTGTATCCAAAAATTCGCTCTGCAGCTTCGTTCCAATTGATGATGATGCCGTCGAGGTTCTTAGCGACAATCGCATCCTCCGAGGATTCGATTATGGCAGCGAGTCGGGCTTGCACCTCTTGGGCGCGCTTGCTCTCACTAATGTCGCGGTTCGATTCAAGAATCGAGGTGATGTTTCCTCGGGCACCGCGCTCCGCTACCCATCGAGTGGACACAGTTATTCTTGAACCGTTCGCGCAGGTGTGCCGGAGCTCACCGGCCCAGTGGCCGTCAACGGAAAATTGTTCTTTAATCACATGGAGCGGCTCGGGAAATTCAGTGCGAAGTAAATCGTGGCTCACTCGGCCTTCAGCTTCTTCTCGCGTGAAACCATACATCTCAGTGGCGCCATGGTTCCAGAATGTGATTCGGTCTGCGATATCCCTCACCAGGATGGCATCCGTGGTTAAGTCGAGTAGCCGAGCCCGCTCTCGCAGCAGGCGCGTTCGATTCTGCGAGGTTGGACTGTTCTTCACGTCCTGGATGGTACTCCAGCCGTACCGAAGTGGAAAGTCAAACTGACGCTATCAGGCCATTACACTCAAATCCCCCCAGGGAAGACAGATGAGTGTAATCGAGATTTTTCGCCAATTGCCGACCCGAACGCCGTCACTGCTGGCTGATTCATCAATCAGTTAGCTGAAATTCCGTTCGGTAGCAACCAGTGTCTTTCAGCTTTAATGCCAGCGAGGCTGTTGCGGTAGTACCGATCACGTCGAGGACTCCTCTTGTGACATCGGCGATTCCTGTGATGGACTTCATTCCGCCAGCGATGGTCAGTATGTAAACGCCATCCGGTACATTGGCTATGCGGAATGCTCCGGTGCTATCTGAGACTGTCTTGTACTCGTCGTTAGAAAAAGCGTTCTTCAACGTTATGTCAACGCCGGGAAAGAAGACTTCCCTCGGCTGCGCGATGTCCATCAGTGGTTTGCCGGTGTTTCCCGGAACCAGGCCCGTGAGCGTGCCCGCTACCTCGCGACTTTGGTATGACCAGTCCGCCCATTGAAAATCAAAGCGTCTCTTGGTCTTGGCGTCGGGAACCGCCACGACCTCAATCCATTCCTTTCCTGCATCAAAATCGTCGTGTGAGGCTGTGAGATGGTATCGACCTACCATCAAGCCATCTATTAAAACGGTGCCGTGCACATCCGTAATGCTGCTAAATACGGGTTCGGTTGATTTTTCCGGGACGACCTGTACGTTGATACCCGCAATGGGCTTTCCACGATGTGTGACAACAACCGTCAGTTCAGAAGAGACATGCCGCAACTCCATAGGCGTCAACGAGCACCCGAACGCCGATTGGGCGGCACACAGGAGCAGAAGCACTCGCGTTGTTGCGTGTTTCACGCCAGTAGTTTACGCCAACCTAGGCTGACTGACGAAAACAGGCCATTTCACTCAAAACCCCTGGGCGGTATGATGAGTGTAATGGGGATGTTTCGCCAATGAGCCTCGGGCATCATCCCTTCCGCACACTATTTCGATCTGGAGGTTGATTCCATGGACTCAGTCCATGCTGTGAACCCGGGACAAATCCTGTCCAGCTTCCCTAGCACCTCCACCCTGCTCGGTGCGGCAGCAGTGCTATTTGCCGGGAAAAGAGTGCGTGCTTGCCTCAGAAAATCTATTCCTTTCAGGGCGTAGACCTGTTCGATCCTTTGCTCGAACATTGCCTGGTACCATCCGTAATTGGTTGGGGAGGTGTCCGAGATTGGATAGCGTGATTCGAAATCGTTCAGTGAAGTGTAGGGGTGTGAATAACCCCGGTTGATCGCAAAAAAGGTTTGTACGGGGAACGCGAGTTCGGGATGCCGATGGCGAATGAAAGCGATTTCAAAGTAGGTCGCCAAGAACTCATCGAACCAATGTGTAGGAGGTTTGATCCCGTAGGTACGTGCGGCGGCATGACCAAACTCATGCCCTATGATCGCGTCGAATCCGCGATAGAACGTATCGCTCCAGACAGCTCCGGCAGCGTGGACCTGCTTCACTAGTACTGGGTCAGCTTCAGTCTCGGTTGGCAACATTCCCAGGCGGTTCTCGCTCCAATTGGCAGGCAGGAGAGCAACGTACGGTGGGAAGTCTGTGACGGTCGGCACACCGTAGGGGTCAAGTATGTTCAGTCGTTCCCATTGCTTGGCATCCAGGACTGCGACGGTAAGGTCGAGATGAATTCCAAGTTCCTTGGAATAAAAATCCTGCTCGTCGGCGAGAAAGTCTTGTACTTCCTTCGCCCGCTTCTCGAAACCTGGCGTGTAGTAGGTCCGCACTTGCCCCGCCAGAAACGGATCTTTCAGGGCAAGGACGGTTTCCAATCGGGGTTCTTCCTCTTTGGCCGGGGAGGGCTTCGAACTGTCCTGCGCCAGCGCACTCCAGGCCACCACAAACAATACGATGAAAAGTCTGGATCGTTGCACGCCTGCCCCCGAGATTGCTCGCAGTATATAGGGGAGTAGCTCAATTGACGAAAACAGGCCATTACACTCATTCACTCCGTCGCGGTCCTGCAGTTCACACCAGCGCTTTCATTCCGAACTACCATCTGCAAAGTGTTCTTCATTCATGATTAACTCTGACTGAATGAGCCACTTACCGTCTTCTTTGGAGACGACGTACTGATGATGAATTTTGCGCGGCGGCATCGGCTTCCTGATCGTCGGATCGACCTGACCAACCACTTCCTCGTATTCGTAAACCACTGCCACATCGGGCCTCACGAATCGGACATCCACCTTATCCGAGTCCGGGGCATCCCTACCCGCTTGGTAAAAGGTGGAGTGGGCCAATTGATCGAACTTCTGCAAGAGAGCCTCCCGGCCGTGGAGGCGTTCCCCGAACGAATTCGTCCAATCCGCATCGACCGCGTACTGCCTCGCTTTGGTGGCATTCTTGTTGTCGCCATCCGCACCTTGAAGTAGTGCTCTGACCGCAGATTCGTCTTCGGACGTGCCACGACTCTGTGCCCACAGCGCCGAAATAATGAGGAGAACGGCCCCTCCAGCCAGCCATCTGCTTCGGATTGAAGTCACCATGGTTCTTCTGTCTCCTTCAGCAAGTTCCGCTCGGATCAGCGGCCCTGTCACGATACACGCGCCCAACTTCGGTTTCAAACTCGGCGCAGTGCCTGAACAAGTCGCATTACGGAAAAAACCCCCTGTGAACGTAAAGTCAAGCAGCGATTTTCTCAGGTGACGTTAACAGGCCTCTCTGACAATGTCGGCCCGTGTCAAGCACTTTTGAGCGCACTACTGCATGCACTCAAAGAAGAGCGCCATTTCGCTCTCTTAGATGGTGTTGCCTTTTCCAACCGTAGGCTCGCTC
>Ga0210383_10003534_pt1 | contig 13975 bp, 12 predicted proteins | sample IncBWC14OmetaG_FD_160072 | JGI IMG/M metagenome (GOLD analysis project Ga0210383, IMG submission 160072) | Forest soil microbial communities from Barre Woods Harvard Forest LTER site, Petersham, Massachusetts, United States - Inc-BW-C-14-O ...
GGTGCGGCGCTTATACGGGCAGGTCCGGTGAAGCGTGGTTTCCACCTCTAAGCCTGACGGTGAGGCGTCGGCGCACCGAGGCATTTGGCAACTTCCATACGACATTCGAGACGCTCGTCCTGGTTTCGTAAAATTCTCCTTCCTAGTACAAACCAATATGGCAAGCTAGTTCGGTGACCTCGCCGATTGGGGGGCGGGCTTATGCGAAAAAGATCATCGAGAGCATGGCTGATGCTTGCAGCCCTTCTGGTGGTGCCGGGGATAGTTGTGTCACAGGCTGGGGAAGAAGCCCGAATATTCGTCGTCAATGGGGAGGCGGGTCAGGCTCCTATTGTGCGGCTGCGGGGCAAGTCGTACGTGGAACTTGAGGCGCTGGCACGGCTGACACATGGATCGCTTAGCTTCAACGGGAACCAGACTACGTTGACACTGCCGGGCTCGCCTGGTAACGCTCCGGCGAACGCTGTGGCTACAAATTCGGAATTCTCGAAAGATTTCTTGCGGGCGGGTATCGAGGAGCTGGCGGTGATCCGGGAATGGCGCATCGCCCTTACTAACGCGGTGCAAAGAGGAATTCCCGTGACCGATGACTGGATAGCCTTATACCGAAGTCCGGCGATTACGGACCTGAGATTAGCGTCCGTGGCTGCGGCAACCGATTCCGATCGAAATGCCTACCAATTGATTTCAAATGAGTTTGACAACATGAAAAAGTTGAGCGATCGATTTGTCGCGTTGCATGCGTCGCTGAATTACACGTCCCCAGACGCATTGAAGGATGATGCGTTGGATCAGCAAATCCTGAACTGTGCGCGGTCTTTGACGGCGATGGCGGCTAGCGGGCAGTATGTGGATGATGGGTCGTGCCGCTAAGCGATAGCGGAGACAGATCCGGCAGTTGAGTGCTTGCAGTTGAAGGCCTGGGACCCAAAACCAGGGTGGTCGGAAATCCAAAGATACCGGTCTAACGGCCGGTCCCGCATGACGGTTTTTTCCAAGGTTCTGCGCAATGCGTAGTAGAGTGCCGCAACACACAGACAACCATCGGGGATCAGGGTGCCCGGACCCGAAGGCTCGCTGGCCTTGCGGCGGGCGAATTCTATGGGGAGTCCAACATTCTGCGGGGAGTGGGAGCGCGAAGGAGAGTTGGAATGAAAATCAGAGCGAGCGTTATCGGGACGACGGCGCTAATGGGGCTGGTGGTGTGCACGATTGCTTCGGCGCAGGATTTGCAATTGCATGTGACGTATGTCTGCAACGGCGAGCGCTTGTTCATCGAGAATTGCAACATGCAGAATTTGTCAGACACTGCGAACTGCTTCGTGGGGCACCCCGACACGATTCTTTCCAACGGAATGATGAAATACACGAACGAAACGCGTGGCTCGCTGAAGAAGCTGCTGCCGACGTGCAAGCAGCCTTCGGCGGATGAGATCGCGAAGGAAAAAGCGTTTACGAAGAAGGTGCAGGACAGACAGGATGCTTTGAAGAAGGAAGCCGAGGCGCAACTGGATGCGCCGCCACCGACGCCGAGGGGCAGCGGGGGATCGAGCGGGATGGTGAAGCCACAAACGGCAGAGCAGAAAGCGCTGAACCGTTGCATTACTGCTGGAAGGCTTCCGGCTTCTTGTACAGGCAACTCACTTCTCGGCGCCTTTAGCCAGATGGTCTCCCAGGTCCTTCCTTCCCTTGGCAAAGAGCCTCCGCCCGGGCTGAACATGGCGGGTGTCTTCGAAGGCGCTGGCCACTGGCGCCTCGACTTTATTGACGGCGGTGTGCTGGTGAACTGCTCTTTCCTTTCTCCCAATCAACAAAACTACAGGATTGAATTCAAGAACGGGCGCACCGCCATTATCGTCGACACTACGCCAAAGCCTCTGGTCCTCACTCTCGCCGCCGATGGAACGATTGGCGGGCCGGGTCCGCTCCAGATAGATGGAGTTGTTGCCACCGGGTACACGAGTGGCGGCGACGGCGGATCGTCTTACAGCGGCGGATATCACGACCAATACGGGAACAGCATATCGAATAGTGCCGCCGCCTCGAGCGCTGGACCGGTATTCGACTCAGCCGGCAACCGCGTCTACGGAGCCACCAGCTCCGGGGGCGCTCCCGGCCATGCCACGTTCTCGTCCAGAACAGCCACTTGCCCGGCCCTACACCTTTCCTCTAAGGGGGCCGGAATTGGCATGCAGACGATGCAAACCGATCTCCTGAAGACCATGTTCGGAGGAGATAAGGGCGCACCCACGCCGCCAGGTCTGCGCATGCACGGGAACTACGCGGCACAAACTGGACTCGGTGTCGAGTTTTACCCGGAGTCGGTGATCGTGGCTTGCGGCGAGCCGGCGCGCGCGTATCCCTACCAAGTTGTGGCCAACGGCTCCGAGACGGCCGTGAAGGTCGAGGATCCGGACCATCCGCTTTTGCTCAATATGAGATCGGACGGAACCTTGGATCCTGGCGTGGGATCCTACCTTGTTCATGGACGAAGAATCACGGGGCAAAACAACGATGGCGACTTTACATTCGCACCGCTGGAGACCACCTGCAATCTGGGGATTCTTGCGCCGGGGGCGATCGCATCGGCGCCTCCGCCGCCAGTGACGACGGTGTCGAACGCGCCGGGAAATAGCGCGGCGGCTGCGGCTCCTGGCAGTGGAAAACCGTCAACTATGCCTACTGCGGCGGTGGCGCCCGGTAACGCGGTCTTGTCTTTTACGAGTGGATTTGTTGCGGCCCAGGCTGGTGGTGCGAATCCGCTGGCAGGACGGGCGTTCGTTTTGTTGAGAGACAGTTTCGATAGCGTATTGGCGAAGGGCGGTTTTCCGGTTCCGGCCGGAATCGCGCCTTATCGGGCGATGGTCGCGGCGTGTGCGCAACGAACGCCGGATTGCCAGACGGCAGCGACGGCGATTAATGGGCAGACCGTTGCTGGGATCAGAACCGATGCTACGGGCAAGGCTACGTTCCCGGGAGTGGTGCCGGGGACTTACTACTTGATGGGATCGATGTTTAGCAGCGGGCAGATACTGTTGTGGGACATAAAGGTTGACCTTCGAGCCGGGGCGAATACCATCGTTTTGAACCAGCGAAATGCTGCGCCAGTTCGTTAGTAGATTGCGGACTGAAACACATTTGTAGCGCACGAAGTCAGATTGTTTCGATTGACGGTTAACGGGCCGGTGTGGAATATACAGGGGCCGTGGGAACCGCTCCTTCTCTAAACTCCAGCCAAATGAACAGGCAATTCGACGCCACTCCGCCGAGCAGCGTGAGGGTATTTTTGTGGATGGGAACGGCTGCCGTGATCGGTGCGATGGCACTGGCGAGGGAGTTGACGGCGTTCCGGTTGCACGCGGCGTATCTTGGGAACTCGATTTATGTTTAGGGCGGGATGATAAGGGTGGTGATGCCGAAACAGAGTGGCGGGCCGCCGTGGCTCGAAGAGTTGGCGCAAAGAGCGGGAGGGAAATGGTTGAGTTTCTACCGGGGGCGGGAGCGGTGATATTTACGGATGACCGGGCGCCGATTGAGGAGATGACGCGGAGGATGCTGTTAGAATCGAAAAAAACATGAAAAAACATGATCGCAGGAGATTTTTGCAGAGCTCGGTTGTGGCGTTAGCGGTGGGTTTTGGGTCTGGGCGAGAGTCGTTGATAGCTGGCGTAAAGAAAGCGGAGTCGATGCGGGGATCGAGCACTACGGAAAGTTCGCAGAAAGCGTTTGGGAATGATGGAAAGAAGCCGCTGAGGCTGGGGCTGATCATCGGAATGGGGAAGGATCCCGATGCGGCATTGGCGAAAGTGCACGAACTTGGGCTGCCAACGTGTCAGGCGTATTTCGAAGAGTTTTCGCGAGAGCTTGCGGAGAAGCTCACGAAGGCGCTTCTGAAGTATGGAATTGAGGCAACGTCCGTCGTGGTGGGCGGACCCGGCAAAGAGGTGTGGGATTTCTATGAGGGGCCGCTGACAATTGGGCTGGTGCCGCGGGAGACGCGGGCAGCGCGGGTGGCGCATATCAAGAAGGCTTCCGAGTTTGCGAAAGAATGCGGAGTGGCGGCGGTGCAGACGCATTGCGGATTTATCCCGGAGAATCCCAACGAGGAGTTGTACAAGGAAACCGTCGCGGCGATGCGGGAGGTTGCAGAGTATTGCAGGCGAAATGGGCAGAATTTTCGGTATGAGACCGGGCAAGAGACGCCGATCACCCTGGTACGGGCGATTCGGGATGTGGGTTTGGACAATCAGGGAGTGAATTTTGATTTGGCCAATTTGATTTTGTATGGGAAGGCGAATCCCGTGGATGCGATTGAGATTCTGGGGCCGTATGTGCAGGGGATTCATGCGAAGGACGGGTTGTGGCCTACGAATCCGAAAGACTTAGGAGAGGAGGTGGCCATTGGGAAGGGGAAGGTGGATTTTGCCCGGATTATTGCGCGGTTGAAGGAGATGAAGTATCCGGGGGCGGTGACCATTGAGCGGGAGATTTCAGGGGCGCAGCAGATGGCGGATGTGCGAGGGGCAAAAGAGTATTTGGAGAAACTGATCGACTAAATGGCAGTAAGCTTTAAGTTTCCAAGCGTCAAGAGCCTCGACGCAACGGAATGCCGCTCTGGGCTGCACGCATTTTGCGTCGTTTTTTACGCGACTAGAAACTGTGGGCAAGCTGTTTAAGGTTTTCTTTGCTGCGCTGGTTTTTGCGGTTGGGCCCAGCAGCACTCGACGGGGGCGAGCCTGTGTTCGTCAACGGCGCTCAGGTACTGAGAAATGGCGAGCACACCGGGGCAAAACCGGGGAGGGTGGTGCGCGGGCCGTGCTGGAGACACCCCAATAACCGGAGGCTAGCGGCCGGAGTGGGGTTAGTGCAAGGGTTGTGAACTGAGCCGTCTCGCGGTAGCTTGGGCAGGCTGAAGGTGGTCCTTACACGGAATCAGGAGGGCACATGGTAGGCGATGAGAAACAGGGAGCGGAGTTCGGCGGCGAAATTCACCGACGGAAATTTATTGGAGGTGTAGCGGCAGCCGGAGGGGTGCTGTTTATTCCCGCGGGGCTGGTGCGCGGGTCGGCGGCGAACTCGGCCGTGCGTGTAGGGCTGCTGGGTTGCGGCGGGCGCGGGACGGAGGACGCGACGAACCTGGTGGAAACGGGTGGGGCGCGTGTGGTGGCGCTTGCGGATATGTTTCAGGATCAGTTGGATACGGCGCGGGCGGCGTTCAACAAGATGCAGTCGGGTAAAGGCTATTCGGCGATCGATCCGTCGCAGCTTTTTGTTGGGCCGAAGGCCTTCGAGAAGATTGCGGCTTCGAAGGAAGTGGATGCGATCGTGGTTGCTTCGCCGCCGTATTTCCATCCACAGCATTTGGAGGCCGTGGTCGCTGGCGGGAAACACGTCTATTTGGAGAAGCCGGTGGCGGTGGACGTGCCGGGTGCGAAGAAGGTGGTGGAAATTGGGAAGGGGGCGGAAGGGAAGTTGAGTTTGGATGTGGGATTTCAGATTCGCGATTGTCCACCGTTTGTGGAGTTGGTGAAGCGGATTCATGGCGGGGCACTGGGGAATATTGTTTGCGGGGAGGCGCATTACCTTTCGGGATATTTGGACCGGCCGGCGTGGGCTGAGGCCTCCCCGACAGAGCGGCGGTTGCGGAACTGGGTGTATGACCGCGTGCTTTCGGGCGACATCATCGTGGAGCAAAACATTCATGTGATTGATATCTGCAACTGGATCATGAAAGCGCACCCCGTGAAGTGCGCGGGGACAGGCGGGCGGCTGGGTCGGCCTGCGGATGGAGACGCATTCGGGAATTACAACGTGGTGTTTACCTATCCGGATGGAGTTGATGTGACCTTCAGCTCCACACAGTTTGCCAAGGGTTGGTGGGACGTTACCGAGCGATTCTTTGGGACGAAGGGGACTTCGCAGTCGCCATACTCGGGGCCACTGGGAATTTGGGGCGATGATCCGTGGCAGACGCCGTTGACGCCGGAGAAGGATTCACAAGGGTTTTCGGCTACGGGAAAGTTCACTTCGAATCTGGAGTTTGCGGATGCGGAGAAGAAGAAGGCGTTCGTGGAAAGCATCACGAGCGGGAATTTTCATAATCAGGCAGCGAAGGGAGCGGAATCCGCGCTGTCGTGCATGATGGCGCGGACTGCAGCGTACACGAGGCGCGAAGTGACATGGGACGAGCACATGAAGTCGCATGAGGTTTGGGATTCGAAGATTGATTTGAACAAATTGGGATGAAAAAGGAATTTACGGAGAGATCGCCGAGGGCACAGCAGACAGGAGTGAAGGGGGAAAAGGAGTGATGATGCGGCGGATAGCGCGGCGGGAGTTTGTGAAGGCGGGAGTTGCGGCGGCGTGTATGTCGGGGATGGGCGGCGGGGGATTGGCGGGCGGGCTAATCTCTCGGGTTCGCGGGCTGGCTCCGAACGGATTGGCGAGTTCACCGGCTTCCACTTGGCAGGCTTCTGCTGCACTGCCGCTCAAGAAGGGTTTGGTTTTTGACATGCTGCCTAGCAGCTTGAGCTATACGGATCGCTTCAAGTTGGCGCGGGACGTGGGATTTGAGGTGGTGCAGGCGCCGACTACACCGGACCACCACGAGGCGGAAGAGATTAAGAAGGCTGCTGACGCGGCGGACATTCGCATCGACTCTGTGATGAACATGGACCATTGGAAGTATCCGCTGTCGTCGGGCGACTCGGCGGTGGTCGCGAAGAGCGTGGAGGGGATGAAGACGTCGCTGCACAACGCGAAATTGTGGGGCTCGGATGCGGTGTTGCTGGTTCCGGCGGTGGTGAATGCCGAGACGTCTTACAGCGAGGCATGGACGCGTTCGCAGAAGGAGATTCGCAAACTGCTGCCGATGGCTTCCGAGCTGAAGGTGGTCATCGCCATCGAAGAGGTGTGGAACAAGTTTCTGCTGAGTCCCTTGGAGATGGAGAAGTACATCGGCGAGTTTCAGAGTCCGTGGATCAAGGCTTGGTTTGATGTGGGAAATGTGGTGCTTTACGGCTATCCGCAAGATTGGATTCGGACGCTCGGTAAGAGCATTTACAAAGTGCATTTGAAGGACTTCAAACGCAAAGAGGGCGGATACGCTTGGGTGAACTTGGGTGATGGCGATGTGGATTGGGCGGCGGTGCGGCGAGCATTTGCGGAGATCGGTTATTCGGGAAGCGTGATTGCGGAATTGGATGGAGGGGACGAGGCATATTTGCGTGATGTCAGTAAGCGTATAGATCGATTGTTGATTGGGGTAGGGTAGGGTAGGGTAGGGCTTCCTGAAGTAGGGCTTTGAAGCAAACGACGGCGGGCTGGGTGAGAAGTCAAAACGAGGAATGAGATCGGGCCGGGAGGAGAATCCGGCTAACCTGCAGCGGTGACAGCTACGCCGAGTTCTTTGAGTTTGGCACGGGCCGCGCGCTCTTCTTCAGTACCAGGGTAGCGGCGGACCACCTCGCGCAGTTCGCGTACTCCGGCAGACTTCTGACCGAGATCGAGCAGCGCCATACCCTTCCTTAGGCGAGCCGGAGCGAGCTTGAAGCTTTTCGGGTAAACCGTGAGTACCCTGTCGTATTGGGCGACGGCGTCCTGATATTGCTTCTGGTGATAGGCAATTTCGCCGAGATAGAATTGGGCATTCGAGGCCAGATCCGTGTCGCCATAGTACTTCAGGTAGTCCTGAAATTCCTGGCGGGCTAAATCGTATTTGCCGCTGGTAATATCGCGCAGGCCGTTGGAATAGAGCATGTCGGCGGATGGCGCGGGAGGGGTGCCACCACCGGGAGAAGCGGAATTGGAAGATACATCATTCGAGGCCCTGGGATTGGAAGTGGGAGTTGTGCTGGCCGGGGCCGAGCCCGAGACTTTGGAGTCGATGCTTTGAACGGCGCTTTGTAGATCGACGAGCTGCTGGTTTAGTTTGCCGAGGCGGGATTTAATTTCTTCGAGATTGTCGGAAAGTCCTTGGACCTGGGTGGACATGGTGTCCAGACGGGCGCCGGAGTTGGCTTGCACGTCTTGCAAAGACTTCTGCACGGAACCCATGGTGGCGTTCAGTTTGCCGACATTTTCACTAGCTTGCTCGACAAGGGTCTTCAGGACCGTATGGTCCTGCGTAATTTGTGTGGACATGTCCTTCTGACCTTGCAGAAGCGTGGTGACGTCGCGCTGCAGGTCGATGATTTCGCGTGCCACGGCTTCTGCGGGGCGTGGCCCGATGAGGCTGCCGCCGAGTGCCCCGGCAAAAACGGCGGCGGCAAAAATGACGATCGTGCGGATTTTCATGAAAAAAAACCTCCTCAGATGCGGCTGCTTCTCGGACGAATGTTCAGGCCATGGAAGAGCGCGCTAGATCGTAATCGGTGAGCGGCCGGCATGTCTGGAACCAGGCTGCTCTTTACTCACTTTAACGGCAGAGCCGCGCGCGAGCAAGAGATTGCTCGGGCACGCGGCTCTGTCGGTCATCGAACAGTTACGAGGTTGCCCTCGGATTAGTTGGCCTTGACGAAATGGCCGACGCGGTTTCTCTGCCAGCACTCCTCGTTGCTCTCCGTGCAGAAGGGCCTCTCCTTGCCCAGGCTCGTCGTGGTCAGACGGTCAGCGGAGATGCCTAGTTGAACAAGGTAGTTCTTCACGGCAGCGGCGCGGCGATCTCCGAGGACCAGGTTGTACTCGGTGGAGCCCCGTTCGTCGCAGTGGCCTTCGATGGTGGCCTTGATTTGTGGATACTTACGCAGGAAGTCCGCAGTCTTTGCGAGAGCTTCGCGGGCGTCGGCGCGGATGTCGGCTTTGTTGAAGTCAAAGTAGGCGTCCTTCACTTCCTGGAGGAAGAGCTTGTCATAGTCGATAGTCTCTTGCGGCGGAGGCGGAGGCGGGGGCGCAGAGACGGTGACTCGGGCGCTGGAGTCAGCCGAGCCGCCGGGACCGCTAGCGGTAATCGTGTAGGTCGTGGAATCCGACGGAGTGACTTTGGTCGAGCCTTGAGCCGTGACGGCGCCGACATCAGGCGAAATGGTGAGCTGCGTGGCGTCGGTGGAAGTCCAGCTCAGGGTCGTGGAATCGCCCTTGTTGACGGAGGTGGGGCTGGCCTGCAGCGATACGGTCGGGCGAGCTGCCGCAGGTGGTGGCGGTGGCGGCGGTGGCGGTGCTGCTGGCGGCTTTTTTTTGCAACCCGCGACAAAAGCAAGAGCAAGCATGGCAGTGAGAATGGCCCCGCGGTACAAAGAGCTAGAAACCCGAATCATTCGAATCCTCCTCAGCGTAAGAATCCCTTGTTCGTCCCACCAGAGCCATCATCCTATCACTAGCAGGCTGGGTTAGGGAAATACATCGTAGCACGATATATTCTAGATCGTACACAGACAAATGCGACAGCAAACCGCAAGAAGCAACAGTAAAAACCATCGTTCAGGGAAAATCTAGCAACCAAAGCTTGTGATGCGCCAGACGGACGGAAAGTTTCGGCCAAGTTTCTTCCTGACAGTAGGTACAACAGCTGTTTGGTTATTTTGGCGACCAGTTGGGCGACTCGTTGTGACCGTCGGTGGTGAGCTGGTGAGCCTGGGAGCCGTCGGCCAGCATGGTCCAGATTTGGCGCTGTCCGGCGCGGGTGGATTCGAAGACAAGGTGGCGACCGTCAGGGGCCCAGCTGGGGCGCTCGTTGCGGCCTTCATCGCGGGTGAGCTCGACAATTTGCTGCGAAGTAGGTTCCATGACGTAGAGGTCGTAGTTGCCGCTGGGACGGCGCCAGCTAAAAGCCAGCAATTGACCGTTGGGAGACCAGGCGGGATCGATGAGATAGCCCTTGTCAGGGAGATCGAGCGTGACGACGTTGGTGCCGTCGGCGTTCATCATATAGAGCTTGGGGATGCCGCCGCGGTCGCTGACGAAGACCACAGATTGGCCTGTTTTGGGATTCCAGGTGGGAGAGGTGCTGCCGCCCGTAGAGAATGTGAGGCGCTTGGGCTTGCTGCCGTTTATGTCGGTGATGTAGAGCTCCGGATTGCCTGCCATGGAGGAGGAGAAAATGAGTTGCGTGCCGTCCGGGGACCAGGCGGCCGCGCTGTTTGTGCCGCGGAAGCGCGGGAAGGAGATGGTTTTGCCGGCGTCCATCGAGTACATGCAGATTTGGGCGCTTACCACGCCGCTTACGGGTTGATAGCAGGTGAAGGCGATGCGCGAGGCGTCCGGAGACCAGCGCGGCATGAGCGAGATAGTGCGGAGAGATGTTAGCGGGTGCTGGTTGGCGCCGTCGTAATCCATGATCCAGACTTCTTTGGAGCCGGTGCGGGAACTGACAAAGGCGATTTGCGTGGAGGCGACGCCGGGGAGGCCGCCGGAGAGTTTGCTGATAATTTCATCGGCAAACTGGTGGGCAAACTTGCGAACTTGCTCGTCGGTGGGGGCGCCGCGATAGACTTTGCCAACTACGGATTGGGAGGAAGGGCTGGTGACGTCGTAGAGCCAGGCTTGGATAGCGACTTCGGACGTGGTTTCTGAGAGATTGCCAAAGGCGACGTAGTGGGCGTTGACTTGGGGATCGGTCCAGGCGGCGTTCTGGAGTTCGGAGGGTTGCGTGGGCGATTGAGCGGGGTAAAAGCTCGGGCTGACGAAATCGAGGATGCCGCTGAAGGCGAGGTCATCGCGCACGACTTGGGTGAATTGCTGAGAGTGGGTTTTTGCGTTGTCAGCGCGCGGGCCGAAGTCGGCCACCGCCAGGCGAATCTTTTCAACGCCGAGGCCGGTGCCTGTGCGGAACCATGGATTCTGTCCCTGTTGTGCACGGGCGGGACTGACTACTAAGCTGAAAACGGTGGCGACAACCAACCAACTGAAATGTTTGAACTTCACTAGCACCCTTACCTCCGATTTTCCTTGCCGGACAAAACACGAGCGAAGGAACTGCTTTAGTGTGTCAAAGACAGATCGAAATCAAATATGACATCCACGCTGTTTCCGCTGTAGTCATTAGGCAGAGGTCCGAAGTGGATGCCATCTAGTGCGCGGCGCGCTGAATTATCCATCGAGAGATTCCCGCTGGATTGCGACATCTGAACATTCGTGACGCTGCCGTCCCGATTGATCCGAAACGTCATCACCGCATGGGCCTGACGCGCGGCGCGAACGGCTGGATCGATGGTGGTCTGGAGCCAATTTTGCCCGACGCTGCGGCGCACGGCTTCGATATACCACCCGTAACGCGAAGCAAAATCTCCGCCGCCCTGGCCCTGCACAGTAACCGGGCCGGAACCACCCCCGGGAGTGGGTGCATAGCCAGTTGGAAGATTGGGAGAACCCCGCTTTCCGTAGTTCACGGCGTTGTCGGGAGGAGGCACTTTGGGTTCGTCAACCTTGGACGGATGCGAAACTGGCTTGGGTTTGTCCTTCTTGAAAGGTGCAATTTTTTCCGCTGGCGTTGGAGGCTCGGGCTTTGGCTTGGGTTCTTCTTTCCACAATCCCTTCGTTGGATCGACGGCCTTGCTATCTGTGACGATAGGCTGCGGAGGCATGGGGATTCCGGCCGTCGGGCCGACGATTTTTACGTTGACGCTGCCGCTGGTTCCGCCAATGTCGCCCCACTCCGGGCCCCGCATTTGAAGATAAATGGAAACCGCGATCCACAGGACGAGAAACACGTGAAGAATCACGGAATAGACGAGGAACTTTCGGAGGTCGAGTTCTTCCGGATTGGCAACGGCAGTGGTCATTTTCAGCACATATTAGACTAGCGCGTGCGGGCGCGTTCCGTTAGGGGCTCCGTGACAATACTAATGTTACTGACGCCGGATTGGCGCAAAGTATCGATGACCTTGGCAAAAGTGCCGAAGGGAATTGTTTCGTCGGCGCGAAGAAAAACGGAGTCTTGAGGCTTTTTGAGCTGCGCGCGCACCAGCGAGCCGAGCTGGTGAATATTGACAGGAGCGTCGCCGAGATAGACGCGCTGGGACTTGTCGATGGTGATGACCAGGCGCTGCTCGTTGATTTCAATCACGGTGGTCGTTTTGGGGACGTCGACTTCGATGCCCGACTGCAGGATGGGGGCGGTGATCATGAAAATGATGAGCAGGACGAGAACAACGTCGATGAACGGGACCATGTTGATCTCGGAAAGCGAGCTCTGCGTTTGTTTGGAGAGTTGCGCCATAGTTTTCCGTGGCGGCCGACGGCTAGCGGCCGCAAAAGCCTACGTAAAGGTTTTTTCGATTTGTGCTCCGACTTCCAGCGCAAAAGTGTCGAGGCGTTGCGCCAGATCGCGGATGTTCTGCAAAAAGTGGTTGTAAAAGATCACCGCCGGGATGGCTACGAATAGACCGGCGGCGGTGGTGATAAGCGCCTCGGCAATGCCTGGGGCCACGGCGCGGAGGCTGGCAGCGCCGGCATTCCCAAGGCCTGAAAAGGCGTCAATGATGCCCCAGACGGTGCCGAAGAGGCCGATGAACGGAGTTACCGAACCAGTTGTAGCTAGCCAGGACATGCCCTTTTCGACGCGGCGGACTTCTTCGGCGGAAGCGAGTTGCATGCTTACCGTGACGGCCTGGAGGCTCTTCAATTTTCCAGTGGGTTGCGGATTGCCGGTGCCGACCTGGCTCAAGAGCTCGCGATAGCCTGCGGCATAGACGGATGCGAAGGGCGAGCCTGCAGAGGCAAGTGCCTGCGGATTGGCTACGCCCTTGGTGGCGCGAAAGATGCGGAGGAATTGGTCGCTTTGACGGCGGACACGGCCAAAGAGGCCGAGCTTCTGGAAGATCATCGCCCAGGAGACGATGGAGAAAATCCCGAGCAGAGCCAAGATGCCACGGGCAACCCAGCCCGTTTGTGCAAGAATGTTACCGAGATCGGCGATAAAAATCGTTGAGAACAGAAGAATGATGCAACCCCTCAGTTAGAACTAAATTTTCCCGACTTCAGAAACGTAGCACACGCCCACAGGGTGGTCAAACAAATGAGATGCGGAAGATAAAGATGGTGCTGCCTCTTTGGATACAGCATGGAACGCGGCATGCGGGCTGGATTGCCTCGAAAAGAGGGTGGCGGAGCTCAGGTTCGTAGGCCGATAGGTGTGTTAAACTGCAAAACAGGCATGGGCAAAACGTTCGACATTGGGCTAGAGAGACTAACGGGCGGATCTGAGTTTTCCATCGGCAGTGCCATCCACACAGTGCATAGGAACGCCTCGAGGAATGAGGGCAGCGCCGCGCACGCAGGCGCCAGAGATGCCATTCGGGGCGCGTTGCGAGGCACGTTTTTTCTGGAGACCTTTGGATGCCAGATGAACGATCACGACTCGGAGAAGGTAGCGGGTGTTCTGCTCTCCAGGGGATACACGCAAGTGGAGTCACCTGAATCGGCATCACTGATTCTCTACAACACGTGCAGCATTCGGGAGAAAGCGGCGCAGAAAGTTTTCTCGCGGCTTGGGGAGTTCGGCTTAACAGAGAATGCGGGGCGGATTATCGGCGTGCTGGGTTGCGTGGCGCAACAAGAGGGCGAAGAGATTTTTAGACGAGCGCCGTGGGTGAGTTTGGTGTGCGGGTCCGCGAGTTACAGCAAATTGCCGGAGTTGCTGGCGCAAGTCGAGGCGGGGAATCAGCGCGTGACGGGACTGGACACCGACACGGACGAGACATTCGAGACAGAGATCACCCGGCGCGACAATCCCTGGCGTGCCTATTTGACGATTATTGAAGGTTGCGACAAAGCTTGTTCGTACTGCGTCGTGCCTTACACCCGCGGACCGGAACGGAGTCGAGCCAGCGATTCGATTTTGCGCGAGGTGCGGCAGCTTGCGGACTTGGGGTACTCCGAAGTGCAGCTGCTAGGGCAGACCGTAAATTCCTACAAGGACCCGACGCCGAGAAAAATGCGGTTTTCTGAGTTGCTGTTGGCCGTGGCGGACGCAGTGGGGATTCGGCGGGTACGGTTTACGACTTCTCATCCGAGCGACTTCACTCAAGACATTGTGGAT
>Ga0210383_10003535_pt1 | contig 13974 bp, 12 predicted proteins | sample IncBWC14OmetaG_FD_160072 | JGI IMG/M metagenome (GOLD analysis project Ga0210383, IMG submission 160072) | Forest soil microbial communities from Barre Woods Harvard Forest LTER site, Petersham, Massachusetts, United States - Inc-BW-C-14-O ...
CGGGAGTGGCGGCGGGGGCGGCGTGGCTTTGGGCGGTTTTTCCGAGTGCGGTGATGATGCCGTTTGAATGGATTTGGGATACCTCGTTGTCGGCGCTTTTGGCGGCGTTGATTCTGTGGGCCACTTTGGAGCTCACCGAATCCGAACGGTGGCTGGACTGGGGTGTGTATGGATTGTTGTGGGGCGTAGCGTTGATGACCAATCCGGCGCTTGGGACTTTGCTGCCGTTTTTGTTGGGCTGGGTTGCGCTTCGGGGGCGCGGAGAACGCCGCTCGCGCTGGAAACGGGGGGCGCTGGCGGTCGGCGTTGCGGCTCTGTGTTGCGTGCCGTGGACGATTCGCAACTTCGTTGCCTTTCATCGACTGATCCCGCTGCGGTCGAATTTCCCGTTTGAGTTGTGGCTTGGGAACAACGACATTTTTGACGAGCATGCCCGCAACGGCAGGAAGTCGATTACCAGGACGGAAGAGGCGAGGAGATACGCGCAGCTTGGCGAGACGGCTTATATGGCGGAGAAATGGCAGTCGGCGACTTCTTTTATCGAGTCGCATCCGGGTTTGGAATTGCGGCTGACGGGGCGGAAGTTTGTGGCCTTTTGGATGGGTACGGAATCGCCGGTCAAGAATTTTCGGGAGACGGATCGAAACTTGATACGCGGGATTTTATTGTCCAGTTTCTTGACGGCGATCGGCGCTTTGTTTGGGGTGATGGCGTTGCCTGGAGGACGGAAAACGATAACGCCGAGAAGCACAGAAGGAAGAGGCGGCGCCCAGAAGAACGGTCGAGAGGAGAAGGAACTGGCCGGGAGGCTCGTTTGGCCGCTGGCTGTGTTTCCGCTGGTTTTTCCGTGTTTGTATTATGTGACGCATGCGGATCTGCGCTACCGGCATCCCATCGACCCCGTCGTTTTGTTGTTGGCAATGATGGCCGTGGCGGGAGTTTGGAGCTTGGCAATTCGCGCCGGTGGCTGGTCGGCTCAGGATGTGAAGGAACAGGGAAACGAGAGCGAAAGGCAGAGAAACGGAGTTCACCGGAGATCGGGACGGAAATCGGAGAGGTGAAAAGCAGATCCCTCGCTGCGCTCGGGATGACAACGAGCGCGGCCGGGCGAGCTATCGGTTTATTGTGGTTGGCTGGGAATGCGGCGAAGGGGCTGGTTGCTCGTGTTGCAGGCGCTTTGATACAGTGACCGTTCGCTTGGAAATGGCGGATGGACGATGGGAATGGAGAGGCCTATACCTATGGGAATTCCGCAAGAGTTGCTGGAGATTTTGGTTTGTCCGATCTGCAAGACCCCTGTCAAACTTACGCCGGACAAGCTGGGCTTGAAGTGTGAGACCTGCCGGCGGGTTTATCCGGTACGGGATGACATTCCTGTCATGCTGCCGGAAGAAGCGAAGTTCGCGTCGGAATAGTCGGCAGCAAATATTGAACATTCGAGCAAAGGAATACAGGCCTGCGCATGCCGACAGATACATCTGAATTCATTCCGCGTTTGAAGCGCTTGATCCCGAAATTGCGCGGGAAGCGCATGGGTGTGCTTGGCGACTTGATGCTGGATAGGTATTTGTGGGGGACGGCTACGCGGCTTTCTCCAGAGGCGGCGGTGCCGGTCGTGGATTTTGTTTCACAGAGCGAGTGTCTGGGCGGAGCGGGGAATGTCGCGGCGAATTTGGCGGCGCTTGGGGCCCATGTCGAGACGTTTGGCGCGATCGGTACGGACGAGGCTGGGCGGGCTTTCCAAAAATGTTTGCGCGCGGGGGGCATTATCGAGAAAGGAGTGGTTCCTGATCCCAAGCGAGTGACTACGGTGAAGACGCGGATTATCGCAAAACATCATCATGTTGTCCGCGTCGATCAGGAACGGCGCGAGGAACTGCGTCCAGAGACGGAAAAAAAGCTGCTCGGTGTTCTGTTTAGCGCATTGAAGAGTTTGGATGCCTTGGTGCTTTCCGACTACGACAAGGGGTTGATTACGGATGATTTTGCCGAGCGCGTGTTGAGCGCGGCGCATCAACTGAAGGTGCCTGTTTTTGTGAAGCCCAAGACGTCGCGGTTGTATGCGTATCGCGGGGCGCGGGCGATTGTTTGCAACGCGAAGGAGGCGGGGTTTTTTGTTACGCGGTCGCTAGGGGATGAGAAATCGGTGGAAGAGGCGGGGCGGGCGTTGCTGGCGCACTTTGGGTGCAGCGCAGTAGTGATCACGCGGGGTGAGAAGGGCATGAGTGTTTTCGAGGAGTCCTCGCCACGGCATTTGCAGATTCCGGCAATCGGCCTTGAAGTGACTTATGCGCGAGTGGGGCAGAGCGGCGTGGAGCGCGGGGCTACGGGGCGGCAGGTGTTTGATCTTACGGGCGCTGGGGATACGGTTTTGAGCGTGCTGTCGCTGGCGGTGGCGGCGGGGGTGTCTTTGCCGGACGCGGCTGTGCTCGCGAATACAGCGGCAGGGGTGGTGGTTGGGAAGTTGGGGACGGCCAGCGTCAGCCCGCAGGAGTTGGAGCACGCTTTGGAAGATATTCGGCGTTGAGAGAGTGCGCGCGGCTCGACGGAAAAAAAAAGATAACCCCGAGACACCCAGAGAGCCGCAGAGGCCGCGGAGAATCTGGTGGCGTACGCCGAGAGTGGCGAGGAAATTGGGTGAGTTGCCGCGCGAACCGGGGACTTCTACGGCGGGAAGCTGAAGGATTTGTCTTTAGTGTCGACCCATACGTTGACTACTTTGGTTTTTTGGCTTTTTTCGGGGTCGCTGTTGACCGTGGGCATGGGGGAGAAAGGGCTGATGGCCACGTGGACCTCCACGCTGCTGGTTGAGCCGTTTGGAGATTTGGCTTTGAGGATGCTGTAGCTTTTAACGGGGCCGTAGTAGCCGGTGGGGCCCCAGTCGGCGATGAAGTCCTGGAGTTTGTAGCTCGAGCTGGGGCCCGGTTTCCAAAGCTGGTAGGCGGTGTTCATGTCTCCTGCTACGACCGCGTTGAAGAATTGCTCCGTGGCTTTTTTCTCGGGATAAAAACGAAGCCAGAACCATACGGCGATGACGGCGATGATGAAGGCCGCCGTCATGGTGAAAATCATGGCCCGTGATTTTTTTTGGATATCGGCAGGCGGTTCGAGAAGTGACATTCAGTAGTCTCCTGCCCTGCGAGGCAGATGAATGAATTGCGAGCCTATCTAAATTAACCTTTTCTGGGCGGGATGGCTAGGGTGCACGGCGTGACTCTTGGAAAAAGAGAAGAGTGGCCAAAGCCACGCTTTTCATGGGCCATCCCCTGCGCCATTCCCTGCGCATGGTTGTGGGGCGGAGGTGGCTGCTCGCTGGTTCAAAACAAAAGATGGAAAGGGGGCGAGATCGATCCTAAAGGGAGTCAGCTGCGACTGGGCATCCGGACAAAATGTAGCGGAGGTCAGAGCGGGAATCCGGCAAGGGGGTTAGCCTTCGAGGGCGCCGGCGGAGCCTGCCGGGAGTTCGATGGCGTATTTGGTGCGGGCTTTTTCGGCGTGTTGTTCGAGGGCTAGCTCGATGAGTTTGTCGATGAGTTGGGGGAAGGGGATGCCGCTGGCCTCCCAGAGTTTGGGGTACATGCTGATGGAAGTGAAGCCGGGGATGGTGTTCACTTCGTTGACATAGATTTTTCCACCTTCTTTTCCAAGGAAAAAATCGACGCGGGCCATGCCGCTGAGTTCCAGGGCGCGAAACGCCAGAACGGCGAGGTGTTGGAATTTTTTCACTTGGGCGGGCTTTAGATCCGCGGGAATAAGGAGTTTTGAGCCTTCTTCGAGATATTTAGCGGCGTAGTCGTAGAACTCGCGATGAGGGACGATTTCGCCGGGGACGGAAGCTTGGGGATCGCGGTTGCCGAGGACGGAGACTTCGATTTCGCGGGCGTTGACGGCGCGCTCGACGAGAATTTTCACGGCGAATTCAGAAGCGAGATTTAGCGCGGGAGCCAGCTCCAGTCGCGAGTGGACTTTGCTCATGCCGACGCTCGAGCCGAGCGTTGCGGGCTTCACAAACAACGGATACGGGAATTCCTTTTCGATCTGGTGGGTGATGATGTGTTCATTGCGCTCCCACTCGTCGCGGCGGATCGAGACCCACGGCACTACCGGGATTTTGGCGGCTTGCAGAAGTTTTTTGGCGACGTCTTTATCCATGGCGATGGCGGAGCCGAGGACGCCTGCGCCCACGAAGGGGAGGCCGGCGAGGTCCAGCAGGCCTTGGATGGTACCGTCTTCGCCAAAGGTGCCGTGCATGACCGGGAAGACTACGTCGATGCGCTGGCCGCCGCCGCTGCCATCGAGGCGAACCAAGGCGGCGTCGGTGGGATCGGCACTCATGGTGACGCGCTGGCCGGTGCGGAGAACTTCCGGGAGCATTTTTTGTGCACCGCTGCCGATTAGCCAGTGGCCTTCTTTGGTGATGCCGACGGGCAGGATCTCATACTTGTCGGGGTCCAGGCCGCGAATTACGGAGGCTGCGGAGGCCAGGGAGACTTCGTGTTCGCCGGAGCGGCCGCCGAAGAGGACGCCGATACGCAATCGTTTTTTGTCAGGGGTCATGGAAATAGCCGGTTTTTGGTCTTTCGATGCCAGCTCTTATTTATAGGGGAAAGATGAGGAGTTGTCGCGCTGGAAGTGGGGGTTGGGTGCTGGAGTGACAACGGAGATTCGGCCACCAATATGCAACCGTCGGTATTAAGGAAAGAAAATTTCTAACCCGCACGGAACCTTCCGGCATTTCCATCGTCTACAGGGAAGCAGGAACTAGGCAGGAGGGTCCGTGTCTGTTCGAAGGTCATCCCCAAACGAGAGTGCTGGAACGCCGTTTCTCGAGAATCTGCGGCGGGATGTGCGATATGCGGTTCGGACGCTTGGGCGAGATGCTGGGTTCGCGGCGTTTGCGATTTTGATTGTGGGGCTTGGCGTTGGAGCCAGCTGCACGATTTTTAGCGTGGTGAATACCCTTTTGATTCGGCCGCTGCCGTTCCGCGATCCGGGTAGGCTCGTGTGGATAGCGAACCACCGGGATGATACAAACGATATGTCTGGAAAGACTTCGCAGACCGACTACCTGCTGGATGTTCGAGCCAGGAACCAGTCGTTTGTGGAGCTGGCCGCCTACTACGCGTTTTATGGTCTGGGGGACGCGAAGCTGATTGGGGATGGACAGCCGGAGAGGTTGACGAGTGTTCCGGTCACACAGAATTTTTTTACGCTGCTGGGCGTTGAGCCGCAGATTGGGAGGCAGTTCAGCGCGGAAGAGTGCAAGCAAAACGGGCCGAGAGTGGCCATGCTCGGCGACGGATTGTGGAGGAGGAAATTTGCCGGCGATCCGAGCATTATCGGGCGAGCTTTGTCGTTTGATGGCGGGCCGGTAACGGTGGTGGGAGTGCTGCCGGCGACCTTTGATTTTGCGACGATTTTTACGCCGGGGAGTCGGGTGGACATGTTCGAACCGCTTCCCCTGTCGCCGGAGATAAATCGGCAGGGGAATACGATTGCGATTGTTGGACGGCTCAAGCCGGGCGTGAGCGTCGAGAGTGCGCGGGCGGAAACGGCGGTGCTTGGGAAGCTGCTGATGCAGGAGCATAAGGAAAGAAATGACTTCGAGCCGAAGGTCTCCGGTCTGGCCGAGCAGGTGAGTGGAAGGCTGCGGCCAACGCTGGTGGTGCTGGCGTGCGCGGTGGGCGTGGTGATGCTGATTGTGTGCGCGAACCTCTCGAATTTGTTGCTGGCGCGCGGAGCGATGCGGAAAAAAGAAATGGCGATTCGCACGGCGATGGGAGCAGGACGCGGGCGGTTGATCGGGCAGATGTTGACGGAGAGTTTGGTGCTGTCGTGCTGCGGAGCGGCGTTGGGGTTGTTGCTGGCCTTTGTAGGGACGCGCGCGTTGGCGCATCTGACGTCGGTGAGCATTCCGTTGCTGAGTGCTGTGCGGATTGATGCCCGCGTGCTGGGATTTACGTTGGTGGCGGCACTGCTGACGGGATTGCTCTTTGGATTGGTGCCTGCGCTCGAGGTACAAGATCTAAAACTGCACGACACGCTGAAAGATTCGAACCGCGGGTCCAGCCAGGGCCGCGGGCATGCTTGGCTTCGCGGCGCGCTGGTGGTGGCGGAGATTGGGCTGGCGTGCGTGCTGTTGGTTGGCGCGGGGCTGTTAATACGAAGTTTTCTGCGCGTGCTCGACGTGAATATGGGATTTCGGCCGGAACGAGCGGCGGCTTTGCGAATTGATCCGAACTCGTCGTACAAAACGCAGGAGCAGAAGAACAGCTACTACACCGAGGCGTTGCATCGTGTGATGGATGTGCGGGGAATTGAGGCAGCGGGACTTTCCGATTCGTTGCCATTGGGACACAACCGGAGCTGGGGCGTTGCGGCGAAGGGCGTGCAGTATACTCCGCAGAATTACCCGGAAGGATTTCCTCGGATTATCAGCGACGGATATTTTCATGCAATGGGGATTCCTTTAAAGGCGGGGCGCGATTTTACGGAGCGGGACACGAAGGGATCGTTGAATGTGATTATTTTGAACGAGACCCTGGCGAAGAGTTTGTGGCCTGGTGAGGATCCTATCGGGAAAATTGTGCGTGCGGATGACCCGGAACGCACGGTCGTGGGAATTGTTGGCGATGTTCATCATATGGCGTTAGAGGAGGGTTCTGGCAACGAGTTCTACATTCCGATGAGGCAGACGCAGGATTACGGGACGGTGGATTTGGTGATGCGGACATCGCTCCGTACGGCCGAGCTTGCCTCCAGTCTTCGAGAAGCGCTGCGGCCGATCGAGCCGGATTTGCCGACAGCGAACTTGCGGACGTTACAGACGCTAGTGGATCGGGCGGTGTCGCCGCGGCGATTTGTGGTGCTGTTGCTTGGCGGGTTTGCGGGATTTGCGCTGGTGCTGGCTTCGCTGGGAATTTATGCGGTGATTTCATATTCGGTGAGTCAGCGGACGCAGGAGATTGGGATTCGAATGGCGCTCGGCGCTTCGGCGGAGACGCTCGAGAGAAGTATTTTGTTAAAGACCCTGGGGCTGGCGGGGATCGGGATGGTCGTGGGAGTGGCGGCTTCGTGGGCGCTGGCGCGGACTCTGAGCGGCCTACTGTTTGGAGTGACGTCGAGCGACCCGGTGACGTTTGCCGGGATGCTCGTGATTCTTACAGGTGTGGCAGCGCTGGCGGGATACTTGCCGGCGCGGCGGGCTTCGCGGATCGATCCGATGTCGGCGTTGCGGATGAGCTGAGTCAGAAATACAAAAAGATGATCAAAGTATTTTTTTGCCGAGGGCGGAGAGGACTAGTTCTACGCCCAGGAGCGCGGTGCGGTTGTGTTCGTCGATGATGGGATTTATTTCGACGATTTCGAGCGAGACCATGGCTTCCGAGTCAGCGATCATTTCCATGGCGAGATGGGCTTCGCGATAGGTGACGCCGCCGCGGACGGGCGTGCCCACGCCGGGAGCGTCACTGGGGTCGACGAAGTCCATGTCCAGGCTGACGGCGATGCCGGCGGTGTCGTCCATGCAGTATTTGAGGGCGTCGGCCATAACTTCGCGCATGCCGCGCTCGTCAATGTCGCGCATGGTGAAGACATGGATGCCAGATTTTTTTACGATTTTGCGTTCCTGGGCGTCCAGGTCGCGCGCGCCGACGATGACAATGTTGCCGGGCTCGGCTTTGGGCTTGAAGCCGAGCAGGTCGACTAGTTCGGGCGCGCCGTAGCCCATGATGGCCGCGAGGGGCATGCCGTGGACATTGCCTGACGGTGAGGAGTCGGGCGTGTTCATGTCCCCGTGAGCATCGAGCCAGAGGTAGCCGATCTGCCTTTTGTCTTTGCGGAAAAACGCGGAAACCCCCGCGGCTACACCTGCGGCGATGGAATGGTCGCCGCCGAGAACGAGGGGTAGAAACCCTTCACCAAGCGATTTTTCGACGTTGGTGGCGAGATCTTTGCAGGTCTCAGCGATTTCCTGAAGATACTTAGCGCGCTTTTCGCCGATCTGCATTTCTTCGGGCTGCTTGACTTCGAGGTTGCCGATGTCTTCAACCTGATTGCCGAGCTGCTTGATGCGTGCTTGAAGACCTGCACCGCGAAGGGCGGAGGGGCCCATGTCCACGCCGCGGCGGCTCTGGCCGAGGTCCATGGGTACGCCGATGATGCGAACTTTTTGAGACATAGTTCTTTGTCCTTGCTCTGTGCTTCGCTAGGCCCGAAAGTGCGTGTCGTAGAAAAGATTGCAAGCGTTTTACAGCGAAAGAACTCCGGAGCCTTTGGGGCTCCCGATGGCACACACCCAGGCGTAGCCACCGCCCGGAGCGCCAGCCCCTCCCCTACGAAGCGCCTAAGGATAAACCCGGTAAATCATGCGCGGGAAGGGAATGACTTCCCGGATGTGCTCAGTTCCACAAATCCACGCGACGGTGCGCTCTAGGCCGAGACCAAAGCCGGAGTGCGGGACGCTGCCGTAGCGGCGCAGGTCGAGATACCACTGGAAAGACTCTTCGGGCAGGTTATGTTCGCGCAGCCGCTTTAAGAGCAAATCATAATCGTGGATGCGCTGGCTGCCGCCGATGATTTCGCCATAGCCTTCCGGGGCGATCATGTCGAAGGCCAGGGCGAGCTCGGGACGCGCGGCGTCGGGCTGCATGTAAAAGGCTTTGATGGAAGAAGGGTAGTGGTGGATCAGCACGGGGCGATCGAAAGAACTCGAAATGATGGTCTCTTCGTCCCCACCGAAATCGTCACCGAATTTCGCCGGGTTGCCGGCCTTTTGAAGCACGCCGACGGCGTCTTCGTAGCTGATGCGTGGGAACGGGGGTTTCACGTTTCCGAGCTTGGTGACGTCGCGCTTAAGCGTTTCGAGTTCGCGCGATTTGTTCTTGAGGACCCCTCCGACGATCGCGCTGACTAGGCCTTCGGCGAGCGTCATGGCTTCGTCGAACTCAACATAAGCGGCTTCGGGCTCGAGCATCCAGAATTCAGTGAGGTGACGGCGGGTCTTGGACTTTTCGGCGCGGAAGGTGGGGCCGAAAGTGTAGACCTTGCCCAAGGCCATGGCAATGGCTTCGGCATAGAGCTGGCCGCTTTGCGTCAGATACGCTTTTTGGTCGTCAATGTAGTTCACCTCGAAAAGCGTGGAGGTGCCTTCGCAGGCAGCGGGCGTGAACATCGGAGTGTCGGCAAGCGTGTAGCCCTGTCCGTCCATGAATTCGCGCGCCGCGCGGATGGCTTCGGCGCGAATGCGAAGAATGGCGGCCTGGCGTGGCGTCCGAATCCAGAGGTGGCGCTGATCGAGCAGAAAATCGACGCCGTGCTCTTTGAGCTGGATGGGAAAGGGCGTCGCGTCAGGAACTCTCTGAACGATGTGGACTTTTGCCACACCCATTTCGAATCCGCCAGGAGCACGCTGCTCGGCGCGAATTTTGCCGGTGACGATGACGCTCGATTCCTGCGTCAGCCCCTTCAGCGCCTCAAAGGCTTCGGGATTTTCTTTCAGCGCACAGACGCCCTGGATGATTCCTGTGCCGTCGCGAAAAATGGGAAACATCAATTTCCCGGATTCCCGCAAGTTGTACAGCCAACCACGAATCGTTACTTCTTGCCCGTCGTACTTGCCCGCCTGCTCGATAGTGATGATCGTCATAGTCTGCTATTTCAGTGAATTTTCAAAACTTTAGTTTAGCAGAGAAGGCCGGATATTGACGCGAGCCCCACAAGTCGACGAGGGCGTTCAGCGGTTTCCTATTGTGCGGAGCATGCCAACCTGAAAGTAAGCGTCGATGTTCGCGCTTTTGGAGCAAGCGCTGTGGAGCGGCAATTGCCATGACACGCCGCGTGCTGCCGCAAGGCTGGTGCCCTGCTTAAGCAAATGTTCCAGGTTGGAGGCTACTCGTCGAGTCCCTACGGACGACACAAGATGGATATGTCCTTGCCGTTGGCAAGCTTACCGCCAGATGATGCGCAATTCTGAACTAAAGTGGGCTTACAGCCCTCTTGGGCTTCAATCTTCGAAGGAACTGAAGTAGGGCTGTTATGTTGCTTATCTTTAGACTGCCAGAAAAGAACGTTTTCGCACTTTGCTTTAGCTCTCGTTTGTATCGAAGGCATTAACGCAATCGCTTGCTGCGGGTCTACCCATGGAGCTACTTTGTTGCCCGCCTTCACTCCAGTTTCATTGATCGCATAGGGAGCCCCGGCACCTGCGCTGAAATTCGTTCGACTCCGACAGTATAACTGGGGATTCAGATAGCAGATTTCCTCTCCGCCTGTGCTGCCCTTGAAATTGCCACAGACTAAAGGGCCCAGAACGCTGAGTTTGCCTGTCGAATCAATTTCGTAATGGTAGCTGTCGCCATAGACGCAAGGTGCATTCATAATTGCGGCGCCGGTTGGATGACCAGCGAAAGCCCCGTCATGAAGTTCAATAGTGTTTGCGGTTGCGCCCATTCCCGTAGGGCCCGCATTCGGCCAAAGTGAGAATATGAGAAGGCTGGTAGCGACCGCGGCTCTGGACATGAAAACCCTCCATGGCGAACTGACAACCGGCGCGAGAAGTCAAGAACGGGGGCCCTAAGGTCTAGCAGGTAAATCACCTACGATGAATCTATCCTGCCTACTGTGAAAACTGCCGACTCCCTACGGAAAACGGCGCTTAAGCATCAATATTCAGCTCTCGGCTCATTTCACCCAGAACGAAGGGCTCAAAATCTGCAATCATTTCGCCGTACATTCGGCCACACCGGGAAGCAGGTCCCAGTTCATAACTGGGCTTCGAGGAATTTGGGGAACACAATCTGAGATGGACGATTAACGCTAGTTATCGTCGAAGTGGAATACGCCGCGAATCGATTCGGGGACTTGGTTTCGCGACTTCCCAGGCAAGTAGAGATGGTTGGTGCTCGTAACTTCCCCGAACGAGCCTCTTGCGGACTCATCCCCTGACTTCAACTTCGCGTATTCCCGCTTGGCTTGCTTCACAAAGCGGATGTAGTGGTCGGCGTCAAACCTAATTCGTCTTCTTCGCGGGCCCCGGATCGTCCGGCCCGACAAAGTTAACCAGAAAGGGGGCGATCCCATTCACCTGCACGACGCAATCACCCTTGCACTGCGCGTAGTGCCTCATTTGCGAAGGCGCAGAAACGAAACCGCCCGCGGGGATTTCTTTCATGGAAGCATCATCCCACTTTGCGCCCATTCCCACTAGAAACGTGCCCTTGATCACCGTTACATTTTCTGTCGTCGGATGCCAGTGCGGCGCAATCTTTGTCCCGTCCGTGCCGGAAAGCCGGACTGTGAACGAACGACCGGGAGTCATCGGGTCGCCTTGGAGAATTGCAATCTTCAACGTTCCACCCATCTCCACCGACGGCGTCCCCACCAGCGCTGCCGCGGGAATATCCATCCATTGCTCGGAGCCCGGCATCACCGGCCCGTTCGCAGCTCCCCCGCTCTTTTTCGCGGGCGGCGTCTGAGCCCAACCCGCAACCGCGAGTAACACGCACCCGCACAGCAAACCAAGTTGTTGTTTCGTCATGGATCATTCCCTCCTTAATTGAAGTTCTTAACCGACGTTGTATTTTGCAACCCCTGGGGCCGTCGTTCTAGTTGAGCGCAGATTACCACATGGTCTGGAATAGAGGGAGTTCACAGCTCAAAGAATCGCCTTGTGCATGATTAACAGCGGAAACCGGACACTTGAAATCCTGGTCCGAGTCTGGTTGCCGCGCCGGCTACTGCCTCGTGAGCGTGCCGGTGACACCTCATTTTCTCCAATGCTCGTCGCCGTGATCGTCTTACCAGCAACCCGATCAAATGCCTACGGCTTCTGGAGCTGGCAAAGCTCAACGCAAACAGGCGAACTAAAGAGCAAAATTCGGGAAACGAAAGATATGGGTTGACGTCTTACCTGAGTGAAGGTAGGCTTCGGGTTAGATATCAATCCAAGCAGTGGGCTGGCCGGATGGCTCGTATCCTATCGCGGCGAGTCTTGGGCGGACGGAGGCCAAAATGGCGACATTGCGGTCTGCGCAGTTACCCTCGCAAGCTTCTGCCCCGAGCCGTGTTTCGACCGCCTCAGTCACAAAGCCTGCGCCGAGGCACGCTGCCCTCGTCCGAGTCACGCACTGGATCACCACGCTGTGCTTTTTTGCTCTGCTCGTCACCGGGGCGGAAATTGTGATTTCTCATCCGCGCTTCTACTGGGGCGAAACCGGCACCGTGTTGACTACGCCGTTGTTCCAACTGCACATCCCTTCCTCGCGGCGCATGGTGCCGACGGGTTACGGCTACGTGCTGCACGACCAGAACGGCTGGAGCCGCGCGCTGCACTTTGAAGCTGCCTGGATCGCGGTGTTGACAGGCTTGCTGTATGTAATTTCCGGTGTGCTTACACGGCATTTCCGAAAAGACTTGGTCCCCAGCAAGGGCGATCTCTCATGGCGGGCGCTCTCGATCTCCTTTGCAAAGCCGTTACGCTTTGAACGGCCGAATGCGGCAGAGGCTTCTTCGTACAATGGGCTCCAGCGCCTCACGTATCTGTTAGTGATATTCGTCCTGTTCCCCTTGGTCATCTGGAGCGGCTTGGCGATGTCCCTCGCCTTTGCCTCCGCCTTCCCGTGGTCCGTTACTCTGTTGGGAGGCCGTCAATCCGCTCGCACCATTCACTTCTTCGTCTCTCTAGCTCTTGTGCTGTTCTTTTTTGTCCACATCGCAATGGTTTGCCTTGCCGGATTCTGGAGCCGCACAGGAGCGATGATCACCGACCGCAGCGGCAGTCGTCAGGAGCGCCCATGAGCAACCTTTCACGCCGAAAACTGATCGCATCGGGACTCGCGGCCACCGCCGGCGCATCGGGCTTAGCCGTGGCGGCGCGCCTGGCGCAGAAGTATGGTTTGGTTCCCCCCGATCACGGCGGAATCTACGGCCTAGGCGAAACGCTAACCTATGCCTCCCAGCGGCTGCTCACGCGGCACTCGTTAGCGCGCGAATTCCCGCGCAGTCGCATTTCACCCCGTCCATTCCCGAATGAGCTCGACCCCCTCACGGAAGATTTTAAGCACCTTCAGGCCGGGGGGTTCGCTGACTGGCGGCTCTCCGTCGATGGCATGGTCGCCCAACCTGCGTCGTTTTCGATCGCCGACCTCAGGAGCTATCCATCTCGCAGTCACATCACCGAACTCGCGTGTGAAGAGGGCTGGTCCTACATCGCCGAGTGGATCGGCGTGCCTCTTTCCCACGTCTTGAATCTTGTGGGGGTCCTCCCGCAAGCCAGATACATCGTCTACGTCTCCATAGAACCCGACACCTGGGACAGCATCGATATGGCCGATGCTCTGCATCCACAAACATTTCTCTGTTACGGCATGAACGACAATGAACTTCCCGTAGCTCACGGTGGGCCACTTCGCATGCGGCTTCCTCGACAAATCGGCTACAAGAACATCAAGTTCCTCACTCGCCTGACGGTCACCGACAGTCTGAAAGGGTTTGGTAAAGGCCTTGGCTCTGCGGCTGCCGAGGCAGGCTACGCCTGGTACACTGGCATCTGACGCGCCCGATTTTGCCGACTAATCGGGACTTATGAGGCAAATCGGCATCGGCAGCGGTCGCCAGCTGCCCCCTGCCACACCACCGTGCGTACGGGTCCGTACACGGCGGTGATCGACCTCGACTTGGAAAAATTTTTCGATCGATAAACGCGCTGCTGTGCATGGGGAACCATAAATTAGCGCAGGTGTCAGGGTTCAGAGATCAGGAAACAGAAATCGGGAACTCCAAAATCCCCACTTGACATCGATGGATAATCCACTACCATATGGTTGTGGATAAGTTAGATACAACATTTGCGGCTCTGTCTGATCCAACCCGCCGGGCGATGATCGAACGACTCTCCCATGGGCCTGCCTCTGTGCATGGATTGACGGAACCGTTTGCCCTCTCGCAGCAGATGATTTCAAAACATATTGCCTACCT
>Ga0210383_10003536_pt1 | contig 13972 bp, 13 predicted proteins | sample IncBWC14OmetaG_FD_160072 | JGI IMG/M metagenome (GOLD analysis project Ga0210383, IMG submission 160072) | Forest soil microbial communities from Barre Woods Harvard Forest LTER site, Petersham, Massachusetts, United States - Inc-BW-C-14-O ...
GGACCATTACAAACAGCGCGACCAGAAACACAAATACCAGCAACTCCATTGCTACCGAATTCGCAATGGGCGCATCCGGATATTTCGGCTCAATGTGAAGTGTCCGCAGCAGCCCAGTAACTGGGCCGGCGAAAAGTCGATTCAGCAATTCGGTAAACCAGAGTTGCTCGTGCATAGGACCGGTTTTAGCTATTAGCTGATGGCTTGCGCGCAAACTTTATGCTGGAGTACTCAGAATCCGCGTGCCAAAGCCATGTAAAGTTCGTAAATCGCTTCACACGCGATGCCCCCTACGGGCAGGAACAGCCCCGCAAACAGCCCATAAACACTCGCGGGAGAAACACTGAATATAGCATATGCGGCGGCAGCCATCAAAAAGTAGCGCACCAGAAATCGAAACACGATGCCGCCACTCGATTGCTTGTAAGGGGTCTGGGTAGCGCGGTCGGCAAGGGCGCTGACCACGCGCTCCAGCCAGTGGAAATTAAGGTAAGCAATGGCGCAGCCGCAAGCGAATCCCAGCGCGATACGCCAACCGAATCGCAGCCACGCCACCCCGCTCAAGACGGCTGCCAGGGCGACCATAAATCGGGGGATTCGAGCCAGAGCGCCGGAGTAAAACGACTCGGACCGCTCTTCCCCGCCCTCACTCATGAATTTCCTGAGCCAGAGGTGACCGTCCGGATCAACTCTACGAAGCCGGCAATAATGCCAAGAATCAGTCCGACCAAATACAACCAGGTCGTGTGCAGCCAATGATCCAATCCTAAGCCGATCAGCCACCCCGCAACGGTTGCAGCGGGAAATATGAACGCCAGTTGGCTGTAGTTGGCCAGCTGCACCAGCATGCTTTTCTTGACGGGAGGTTCGTTGTCGCTGGAAGGCATAGATCTAACCTGAAGATTTATGGGTACGGCAGGATACGCAGCAACCTGCGTCTGCAGTAACTGTAGAAACAGTGCTTGCAATGTTTCCCCCGCGAAAACTCTCTCTAACCGAGGTTCATCGACCAAGTCACGACTCGAATGAAGCGCTCCGGGAAGAGACCGATGGCGACCGTAGCGAACGCAGTTACGCCCAGCGCCACGCGCATTCCGACGCTGATGGGAAGGCGGGTTTTGTCCAGCGCCTCGCTCATGAACATGGCGTTCGCGATTCGCATGTAATAGTAGAGCCCGAAGACGGCGTAGAGCACGGCCAGCGACGCTAGAATGTAATGGCCGCTCTCCATCAGGCTCAGGAAGATGAAATACTTCCCGTAGAAGCCTGCCAGCGGCGGGATTCCGGCCAGTGACAGAAGAAAAATCAGCATCAGGACGGCTTCGACCGGGGCGCGCGAGAAGAGTCCGGCAATGTCGTCGATTTCGTCGCCAATCACATGGCGCTGCCGCAGCGAGGTGACCACCGCGAACGCGCCCAGATTCATAAAAGTGTAGACCAACAAATACAGCAGAATCCCCTTGAATCCGTCAAAGAAGGCCGGCGCCGGATAATCCACCGAAGCCAGCGCAACTAACCCCAGCAGCATGTACCCGACGTGCGCAATCGAAGAGTAGGCCAGCAGACGTTTGAGATTGTTCTGTGTCAACGCCGCCAGATTGGCTCCGGTCATAGTGACAATCGAAACGAAGATCAGCAGCGGCACATAGACCGTACGCAACGGGTACAAGCCCCATAGGAAGATGCGCAGAAGCATGGCCCATGCCGCCGCCTTGACCGCGACAGACATGAATCCGGTCACGCTGGTCGGTGCGCCTTCGTAAGCATCGGGCAGCCACTGATGGAACGGAATGGCAGCAATCTTGAAAAACAATCCAGTCGCCGTGGTGAGTAGAGCAATCACTGCCACCGGACTGACGTGGTCGCCGTTTCGTGCGATCTGGATAGTCAGTGCCTGCCGGATTGCCGCCAGATCCGTGCTGCCGCTGAGGCCGTACAGTAGAGACAGGCCATAGGCAAAGATTCCCGACGAAAATGCTCCCAGCAACAGGTACTTCAACGCAGCTTCATTCGAGCGGCGATCACGGCGCAGGAATCCCACCAGCACGTAGGTGGAAATCGCCATCAACTCCAAACCAATGAAAATTAGTACGATGTCGAAACCAGATGCCATGCACATCATGCCCACGACTGAAAACAGGATCAGCGCATAGAACTCGCCGTGGTTCTCATGCTCGATCTCGAGGTAGCGGACTGACATGAGGATGGAAAGCCCGGCTCCGGCGAGAAACAGATAGTAGAAGTAAATCGAGAAGTGGTCGAGGATCATCGAGTGCACGAAAGCAACTTCAATTGATCGGCCAACCTTCGCTGCCTCGAATTGCGCATATTGAATCTTCAACACCCCAGCCGCCGAAAAGAGCACGCCCATGAACGCCGTCACCGCGTTCGTCCACTTCCACTCCGGCGGAATCATGAGATCGATGAGCAGAATGCCCAGCGCGAATACGGTGAGCATGACGATCGGAAGGGATAGAAGATAATCCGTGCCGGTGAAGTATTGTTGCGGCATTCCAGGCACTTTATTTCGTCCCCTTTGCAATGCCAACCGCAAGGGCCGCCGGGTCCGTTGGTTGCGGCTGGACGGCTGCGTTTACCGCCGCCCCGCTGATCCCCGGATAATCCGGACGAACCGTGAGCACAAGCTGGTTTACTGGTTTCTCTAGAATCTCGAAGAACGGCTTGGGATAAAGCCCGATCCAAAAAGCCATGATCAGAAGCGGGGCAAATGTAAGCACTTCGCGCGGCGTAAGATCATGCAATTTTTCGTTCTTCGGATTGGTAACGGTTCCGAAGAATACCCTCTGGTAAAGCCACAGCAGATAAGCTGCGGCCAGAATCACTCCAGGAACCGCCCACGCCGCCCACTTCCAGTTTTCCATAAAAGTACCCTGCAGGATGGTGAACTCGCCGACGAAACCGTTCAGCAGGGGCAATCCCATCGACGACAGAAACATGATCATCGTGATCGTGGCATAGAGCGGCATTACATTTGAGATGCCTCCGTACTCGGAAATCTCACGAGTGTGCCGCCGCTCGTAGAGGATGCCGACGATCAAGAATAGCGCGCCAGTCGAGATTCCGTGATTGATCTGCTGTAGAACGGAGCCGCTAAGACCCGCCGGATTCAGTGCAAAAATACCCAACGTGCAGAAACCCAAGTGGCTGACCGACGAGTAAGCCACTAGCTTTTTCATGTCCTTTTGCATCAACGAGACGAGCGCGCCATAGATGATCCCGATGATCGACAGAAAAATCATCCAGAACCGCACCTTGGGATGCATGACGACATCAGGGAAAAACGGCAGGGCAAATCGAATGAAACCGTACGTTCCCATTTTCAACAAAACGCCGGCTAGGATGACCGAACCCGCAGTGGGCGCTTCGACGTGCGCATCCGGCAGCCAGGTGTGGAAGGGGAACATCGGCACCTTGATGGCGAAGGCCACGAAAAATCCCAGAAACAACAGAATGGCAAACGTCGAACCATACGCCGGGTCGTGGAAAATGTGCGGAGCGGTTTTGTAGAACGCCTGAATACTGAAGGTATATTCGCCAGTCTGCTTGAAGTTGTAGAAGTACAGGAACAGCACCGACAGCAGCATCAGCACCGAACCGAGCAGCGTGTACAGGAAGAATTTGATGGCGGCGTAAAGCTTGCGCGGACCGCCCCAGATGCCGATCAGCAGGTACATCGGCACCAGCATCGCTTCCCAAAACATAAAGAATAAGAAGAAGTCGAGCGCCATGAAGACGCCGAGCATTCCGGTCTGCAACACCAGAAACCAGATGTAGTATTCCTTGACCCGATTCTCAATCGCGCTCCAGGAAGACAGAATCGAAATCCATCCCAGCAGCGTGGTCAGCATGATCAGCAAAAATGAGATTCCATCGATGCCCAGCACGTAGCCGGCGCCGATGGAGGGAATCCAGTTGTTGGGAGTGCCCTCGATGAATTTGAACCCAGGCTCGGCTCGCTGCGCCCAGAACCAGGGCACCAGCGGGATCGAGACCAAGAGGCCGGCCAGCGAAAAGAGATTCGCGATCCAACGAATGGCATCCTTTTGCTCTTTGGGAATAAACATGAGCAAGAGAGCGCCAACCAGAGGCGTGAATAAAATGATCGAGAGAATATGGCTTTGCATTTTTGTCCATTACGCGGGCGAGAGCGCCCGCGCCACACTGTCACTCATCGCCACGCGTAATAGGCGACAAATCCAACCAGTCCCATCACCATTACAAGGGCATACCATTGCACCAAGCCCCATTGCAGCAACCGCATGGGGTAAGACACCATTCGTGACACAACTGCGGGGCCGTTGACCAGCAGGCCGTCAATAATCCACTTGTCGAACCAACTCGAGATCGTGCCCGTGACGCGAGTGATCCATCCGCCGCCATTCACGATGCCGTCGATCACATGCGAATCGAACCACGAGCAAGCTTCTCCCAATCCCATCACGCCCAGGCGCACATCTCCCACCTTGCGGCGCCCGGTGAAAGCGTAGTCGTAGGCCTCGTCAACGAAATACTTGTTGTAGAGCACGTGGTATAGAGGCGGGGCAGCCACAGCAATAGGCTCGGCGTAACCTTTGTCGGCGTTGCGATAAGCGCGCCACGCCATACCCCAACCAACGATCGCCGCGCCCACGGAGAGGAACATCAGACCATATTCGACTGGGCTGGTATGCTCTTCTTCCTTCTCTCCGGCGGCCAACTGAGCGGTCTTCCCTTCTTCTTTAAAGACTTTGGCCTCGTGGGCAAACACCGGATCCATGAACTTCGCAAAACGATCGGACCCTCCGATGCTGTGCGGCCACCCCAACCATCCCGCCGCGATGGCGCAAACGGCCAGAATGATCAAAGGCACGGTCATCGACTTCGGGGATTCGTGAATGTGATGCTCGACTTCATGGCTCATGCGCGGCCGGCCATGGAAGGTCAGGAACATCAACCGAAACATGTAGAAAGCGGTCATCAACGCGGTGATGAATCCGATAAACCAAAGCAGACGGTAGGCGCCGCCTTCGGACGACCATGCCTGCCAGAGAATTTCGTCTTTGGAGAAAAATCCAGCAAACGGCGGGATGCCAGCAATCGCAAACGTGGCAATGAACATCGTCCAATGCGTAATCGGGATGCGTTTATGGAGATCGCCCATGTTGCGCATATCCTGCTCGCCGCTCATAGCGTGGATTACTGAGCCCGATCCAAGAAACAGTAGCGCCTTGAAAAACGCATGCGTAAAGACGTGGAAGACGCCCGCGGAGAATGCGCCTACGCCGAGAGCGAGAAACATGTATCCCAGTTGCGACACGGTGGAGTACGCCAGAACGCGCTTGATGTCGTTCTGCACCAAACCGATCGAAGCAGCGAAGATCGCAGTCAGAGCGCCGACAATCGCGACCGTCTTCATGGATGAAGGCGCCAGCACAAAAAGCGCATTCGAGCGCGCCACCATATAGACGCCCGCCGTCACCATCGTCGCCGCGTGGATCAGTGCGGAGACGGGCGTCGGGCCCTCCATCGCATCGGGCAGCCAAACGTAAAGCGGGAGTTGTGCTGATTTGCCACAAGCCCCTATAAACAAAAGCAGAGTCGCAGCGGTAATTACGGGATCGCCGATGCCAAAGTGCCCGCTGCGCGCGAGATGCGTGACCTCGGTGAAGCGCAACGATCCGAAGTACCACGCGATGGTGAACATGCCCAGCAGAAACCCGGCATCGCCAATACGATTCACGATGAATGCTTTATTGGCGGCGGTGCTAGCGGAATGACGATGAAAGTAGAATCCGATCAGCAAATACGAGCAGAGGCCTACGCCCTCCCAGCCGACAAACATCAGCACGTAGTTGTTCCCCAGAATCAAAGTGAGCATGGAGAACATAAATAGGTTGAGATACCCGAAGAACCGATAATACCCGTGCTCGTGCGCCATGTAGCCGGTCGAGTAAATATGGATCAGGGCGCCCACGCCGGTCACAAACAGCAACCACACTCCGGAGAGAGGATCGAGTAGGAAACCGACGTCAGCCTGAAACGGTGCAGGCCTGCCGTCGCGCATCACGTAGTTCATCTGGCCGGTGTCGGTCCCAAGCCAGGTGTAGATAATCGTCTGGTATGGCTTGCCCGGATTGTCGTGCGCGTAGCCTGTGTATTGCCACACCGCTCCGCACGCGAACAGAAATGCCAGAACCACAACGCCGACGCAGACCGCGTTGATGGTTGTCTTCTGCAGCTTGCGGCCAAAGAAAAGCATCATCGCCGCGCCGAAAGCCGGCAGGAGAGGAATGAGCCAGATGTGGTCTAAGAAAAACATTTCGTTGGTCGTCAGCCGTTGGTCGTTAGCTCATCGCACCGTCGTAGTCATCCTGAGCGAAGCGAAGGATCTCTGCCCTCACCATTTCAAAAGATCAACCTCATCCACATTTACCGTTTCTTTATTACGGAAGAAGGCGATCAAAATGCCCAAACCCACTGCCGCTTCAGCAGCCGCATCGGTGATCACGAATATCGCAAATACCTGGCCGTGTAATCCCCACAGCCGCGAGAACGCCACTAGATTCAGATTGACTGCGTTCAGAATCAGTTCAATCGACATCAGAATGATGACCACGTTCCGACGGGTCAGCACGCCGATCACGCCCAGGATAAAGAGGGCCGCGGCGGTCACAAGATAATGTAGAGTCCCGATTGGAGCCATAATCACCACCGGAGAAACGTAGCTAGCTACGTTCCTACAAGAACAACTAAATCCGCTTCTTTGCCATCACCACTGCACCGATAATTGCCACCAGCAGCAGCAGCGACGCAATTTCGAACGCAAACATATACTGCCCGTAGAGCATGACGCCGATCTGCTGGGTATTGTTGTTTTCGATGGGCTGCGGGATGTGATAGGGAAACAAGCCTCTGCCCTTCACAAATACCCAGACGAATAGCCCACCCAGCGCGACTGCCGCAGCAAGTCCGATCAGCCACTGTTTGTTGAACTGCTCTTCTTTTTGCGAGCGTTCGATATTTACCAGCATGATCACAAACAGGAAGAGCACCATGATGCCGCCCGCGTAAAGAATGATCTGAACGCCGGCGACGAACGGGGCGTAAAGCATCAGATACAAGCCAGCTTGCGCAAGCAGGCCCAGGATCAGAGCCAGAGCGGAATGCACCGGGCTCTTACGCGTAATGACGAAAACGCCGCTGAGTAACGTGATTCCCGACAAGAAATAAAAGAAGAATGTCGTGGCGACGGGTTCCATGCCGGGCTGTATCAGGGTCTGCATTTAGAGCACTACTCCCAAAATAGCCGTCAGGATGAGCACGCCGATTCCGATCGGCAACAGCACCTTCCATCCTACTTTCATGAGCTGATCGAAGCGGTAGCGCGGGAAGGTGGCGCGATACCAAATATAGAGATACATAAAGCCGCCCACCTTGGCCACGAACCAGTAGATGTCTTGAATGCGGTCGCGCACCGGTGGCGCAAACAATATCAGCCCGATCAAACCGAGCACGGCGCCGAATCCGGCCAAGCCCATCGTCTGCAGCTGGAAATAAGGATGCTTCGGCATTCGCTTCACGCCGACGAAGGCGATAGCGGCCAGTCCCAGGAAAGTCAATCCTGGGAACAGGGAGAACACCAGGTCCCAGGTCTCTCCGGTCAACGTGTTGGGGAATGGTCGGAACCATCCGCCAAGCCAGAGTGTGACCGCTATCGACGAAACCGCGATCATCGCTGCGTACTCTCCAAGCATGAACAACGACCAGCGCAAACCGCTGTACTCAGTGTGGAAGCCCGCGGTTAATTCCGACTCCGCTTCCGGCAGATCGAAAGGTGCGCGATTGGTCTCGGCGACCATGGCGATGGCGAAAATGCCAAAAGCGATAAATCCCAACGGGAAGAACTTGAACAGAAACCAGACATGCTGTTCCTGCTGCGCTTGAACGATGCCAATCATGCTCAGCGTGCCCGTCCCCGATGACGTAGCACTGACTCCGTAAAGCCCTAAGCCGTGCAGGCTGGTCATCAAAATCGCCGAGACTACCGCCATGCCCATCGCGACTTCGTAGGACACCATCTGCGCACTCGATCGAAGCGCCCCAATCAGCGGGTAGTGCGAGTTCGAGGCCCAGCCCGCCATGACCACTCCGAGCACACTTAGCGAAGAGACACCCAGCATGAACAGGACGCCAATATTCAAGTCGGTAATGGCATGAGTGGGACCAAACGGGACGACGATATAAACCACGAACGAAGCGCAGAGAATGATTAGCGGCGCAATCCAGAAAACAAACTTGTCGGCTTCGGCTGGAATAATATCTTCTTTAGTCAGCAGCTTAATCGCATCTGCAATCGGCTGCAGCAGGCCGTGCGGCCCAACGCGCATAGGGCCAAGGCGAATCTGAAAATGCGCCAGAGCTTTGCGCTCCAGCCAGTTCATCGCCATAACTGCGACCGAAACGCCGCCGAAGACCACCATAATATAGACGAGCGCCCAAAAGACGTTTCCCGCCTGCCCTGGGGTCGTATTGCTACTGAGATAAGAGGTGATGTAATCAAGCATTAGCGATCCACCTCTCCCAGTACGATATCCAGCGTGCCGATTACCGCGATCACGTCGGCGACGAGCGCGCCGCGCACCATCACATCAAGCGCCTGCAAGTTCACAAACGAAGGCGGCCTCACCCGTATGCGGTAGGGTTGCGTCGATCCATCGCCCACGATGAAGTATCCCAACTCGCCCTTGGGCGCCTCGATCGAGTGGTAAATCTCGCCGACCGGCGGCTTCATCACCTTGGGAACTTTCGCCATAATCGGCCCTTCGGGAATTCGCTCGACCGCCTGCCGGATGATGCGCAGTGACTGCCGCATTTCTTCCATGCGCACCGAGTACCGGTCGTAAGTGTCGCCGTTTGTGCCGATGGGAATTTCGAAGTCGAAGTCTGAATAGGCCGCATAGGGCTGCGCTTTGCGCAGATCCCACTTCACACCGCTAGCTCGCAGCACCGGGCCAGTGACTCCGAGCGCGATGGCATCGGCGCGCGAAATCACGCCAACATTTTTAGTTCTCTCCAGCCAGATGCGATTCGTGGTCAACAACTCTTCGTATTCGTCGATCTTCGGAGGAACGAAATCGAGGAACTTGATCACGTCGCGTTCGAAACCCTCGTAGGTCTCGTACTGGCAGCCGCCGATGCGGAAGGCATGCGTCGTCAGCCGGGCTCCGCAATACTTTTCGAATATCTTGAGAATCTCTTCGCGGTCGCGGAAGGTGTAAAACAGCGGCGTCATGGCGCCGATATCAAGAGCGTGTGTTCCCAACCAGAGCTGATGGCTCGCCAAGCGATTCAGCTCGGTAAGAATTACGCGAATGTATTTCGCCCGCGGAGGCGCTTCAATATTAAGGAGCTTCTCGACCGCCTCGCAGTAGCCCAACCCGTTTGAAACGGCCGCAACGTAATCCATGCGGTCGACATACGGATTGAACATGGTGTACGTACGGTTTTCGGCAATTTTCTCTACTCCGCGATGCAGATAGCCGATCACGCATTCCGTACCCAGAACCTTCTCGCCATCCAGCTTGAGGATTACGCGCAACACCCCGTGGGTGGCGGGATGCTGCGGGCCCATATTGATTACGAGTTCATTGCTGTCGAGAAATGTTTTGTCGGGCTGATCGAGTTCCAGATGGGAGAGGAATCTGGTGGGGTCGGCTGTCTTCAGGTCGGGCGTCTTCAGGTCAGACATTTATTGGCCGCTCTCAATCCCCAGGTTGGCCTGCACCCACTCCTCATCCTGCTGAATGATGCCGTAGTCTTTGCGAAGCGGATGACCCTTCCAACCGTCGGGTAGAAGGATGCGTTTCAGATCCGGATGCCCGTCGAAGCGAATCCCGAACATGTCAAAAACTTCGCGCTCCAGCCAGTTGGCGGTCGCCCAGATCGACACTGCGCTGGGTACGCTTTCGCCGTCGGCGATCATCGTCTTCACGCGAATTCGTTCGTTCCTGGCGAAAGAATAAAGAATCCAGATGAGGTCGAATTGCTTTTCCCGTTCGGGATAGTGCACTGCGGTGACGTCCACGCAGTAATCGAATTGTTCCCGGTCGCGCAGAATCTGCAGCACGTCGGAAACAATGGACGGCTCGACGATCATGTAGTTCTGGCCGAGGTAGCTGACGGCTTCGCGAATGCCCGAACCGTACTGGCCTTGAAGCGTGGCGACCATCGGAGAATCCCACGGAATTGGAGCCGGTCCAGCAGGCTTTACCGGAGCTGCCGGCGCGTGTCCTTCGGCGGATTTCGGCTCGCCGCTCGGCGGCGTGGGCGACTTGGTTTCCTCAGGCATAACTACGAAGGTACAGACCTCCGGCGCGGCAACGGGTTTGGAGAACGTTAACTTCTAACAGCTTGCTATTACCGTGTCAACGACGACGGTGAAATCTTTGCGACCGCAGCATTATGTCCGATGAGCGGCTGCCTGATGAGTCTCGATCAGATCGCGAATCCGCTGTGCGTCAGCCTTGCGATGGCCGTGGCTGGTAATTGGATTTGTCCCACCCGCCGAGTCAATGCGAATGTTGGACCAGACCATCCCGGTCGAGATTTGTACGGAAGCGACCTGCGCGATGGCGATGCTCTCCTCGCTGGTACCGAAAAAACGTTGCTTCACCTTGCTCACATGCAAAGAATTCACCACGATGCGGATGGGAAAAAGTAAATTCCCTTTCGTCCAGCGGCTGGCCACAAAAATCTCACTATCGGGAGTCGGGTTAGTCATAAGTACAAACGGTTGGTGAAAGTTCCAGCTGACTGCTGATCGCCAAGTGCTGCTGTTCTACACCCACTCCAGCGCGCCTTTTCCCCATATCCATATATAGCCAACGATCAGGATGCCGAGGAAAACCAGCATCTCTATCAAGCCAAACATGCCCAGCGCCTTGAACTTCACCGCCCACGGGAACAGAAAGATAGTCTCCACATCGAAGACCACGAACAGGATGGCGATAATGTAATAACGGACCGTGTAGCGTCCCCGGGCGCTGTCGATGGGATCGATGCCGCATTCGTAGGGCATCAATTTTTCTCGATTCGGATTTTCGGGTCGAACCAGCTTGGCAGCGAGCAGCGTGATCGGAATCAACACTCCCACGACCGCGATGAAGATGAAGATCGGCACGTAGTTTTGCGGCATCGGGCCTCGACTTCCTCGTTCGATTGAAAACGCTAAAGCAGTTTATAGTACCGCCGAGAGCCGCTGGCTTCAAGGACTCTCGTCACCAGCTTGTTTATAATCAATCCTCCATCTTCGCGAACTAAAGGAACCCATTGGCACTCGACGAGAAAATTTACGAACTGCGGCGCGACAAACTGAAGCAGATTGAAGCGCTGGGGCAGCAGACCTATCCCACGAAGTACATGTTCACCCATACCATCCCCGCAATTCTGGCGGAGTACTTGGGAAAGACAGCAGAAGAACTGGAACAGACACGAGTCAACGTGCGCGTTGCCGGGCGGATCATGGCGATCCGTCTGATGGGAAAGGCCGGGTTCGCGCATCTGCAACAAGGCGGACAGAAGCTCCAGATCTATGTGAAAAAAGATGCGGTCGGGGAAAAAGGGTTCGAACTTTACAAACTGCTTGACCTCGGAGATCACATCGGGGTCAGCGGATACTTATTCCGCACCCGAACCGGCGAACTCAGCATTCACGTCGAGGAAATAACATTTCTCTCGAAAGACCTGCTGCCATTGCCCGAAAAGTGGCACGGCCTGACCGACGTTGAGTTGCGTTACCGGCAGCGCTACGTCGATCTGTTCATGAATCCCGAGGTGCGCGAGGTTTTCTTGAAGCGCAGTAAGCTGGTGCAATCCATGCGGCGTTTTCTTGACGCGCAAGGCTTCATTGAGGTCGAGACTCCCATGATGCAGCAGATCGCCGGCGGTGCGGTCGCCAAGCCATTTGTCACGCACCACAATACGCTCGACATGGATTTGTATCTGCGCATCGCACCGGAACTTTATCTCAAGCGGTTGACCGTCGGCGGATTCGATCGCGTCTACGAAATCAACCGAAACTTCCGCAATGAAGGCCTCGGATGGCGCTGGAATCCCGAGTTCACCATGCTCGAGTTCTATCAGGCTTATACCGACTATCGCGGAGTGATGGATCTCACGCAGCAGTTGATCGAGCAAGCTGCGATTGATGTGAACGGCACCACGAAATCAAAATGGGGCGAACTCGAGATCGACTGGGCGGGCTCGAATTGGCGGCGCATGACCATGCGCGAAGCCATCATCCATTATTGGCCTGAAGCGGCGGGCGAAAAACCCACGATGCAGGACTTCGGCTCGCACGATTCGGTGAAGACGCTGGTGGCTAGATTCAACGCCGCGCAGGCTCATGTCGCCTACGACCCGAAGGAGCCAGTCGGAAAAACCATCGCCAATCTGTTCGAAGCCGCTGCCGAAGAAAACCTGATTCAGCCGACCATCATTTACGAGTTCCCTACCGCCATCTCGCCTCTATCCAAGCAAAAAGCCGACGAACCCGACTGGACCGAGCGCTGGGAGATTTATGCCGGCAAGATGGAGATTGCCAATGGCTTCAGCGAACTCAATGACCCGGAAGACCAGCGCCGCCGCTTTGAACAGCAACTTAAAGAACGCGAGCGCGGCGACGAAGAAGCCCATCAGATGGATGAAGACTACATTCGCGCGCTTTCGTACGGCATGCCGCCGGCCGGAGGAGTAGGCGTAGGCGTGGATCGGCTCGCAATGCTTTTAACCGATTCCCACACCATCCGCGATGTGATCTTATTCCCGCTGTTGCGGCCGGAAAAATCGTCAACGGAGGAGGAGCCAAAGGAATAGAATCAGCCGCCGTCTTTTATTGTGCTTCCTGCGGTGCTCCACTATTGCCCGACGGCCCAGGTCCAAAATAATCGCTGTTAAGCTCCGGTCGAATCGATTTCTTCAGCGACTTCGCCAGATCGTTAATGATGAGCGATTCCATTTGCGGCTTGGCTTCGTTGAGCGGAATCATGCGCGTCGAAATCAACTTGAAGATGTACCAGCCGTCGCCAAATAACACAGGCTCGGCCACCTGCCCAGGTTTCATCGTTTCGACTACCTTCAAATAACCCGGAGGCAGATTGTCGCGAGTCCATTTATCGCCGAGGTCCGTCTCCAAAGCGCTTTCGTTGTCGCCGGCCGCCTTATACGCCTTGTCTTGAAGCGCGTCGAAGTCCCCGCCTGCCGCAATTTCCTGACGGATTTGCTCAGCAACTTTCTTCATCTGCGCTTCCTCTGCAGCTACATCAGTCGCCGGGTGCGCCTCATCGTGCAGCTTGTCTTTGGGAACGAAAATGCGCTTCAAGGCAAACTGCTCGAACCTTTCCGGATGTTCCTTATAAAACTTCGCGACCGCTGCATCGGAGGTTTCTGCGGCCATTTCCTGCATGTAATGTTTGTAAATTTGCGCCAGCGCATCGAGCGTCCGGTACTTGACCAGTTCCTGGAACTCTGGCGTCTTGTCGAGATTGAGTTGACGCGCCTGCTCGGCGTACAAAACGGTTTCAGGATAGTCCTGCGCAAAACGGCGTCTTTTCTCCGGGCGCGAGGCCGGATTGATGGCGTTCATCAGGTTCTCGAACTGGCTTCGCGTGACCACCGTATCGCAGTCGCTGGAGGCCGAACTACCTTTGGCTCCGTCAGCGGGCTTATCCGAGTAGGGCGGCAGCGTCTCGCCCAAATGCAGAAGCGGCGGCTGGTTCTGACACAGTCCGCGCATAGTGATGACCGGAGTCGCGGGCCCAAGCAGCGGCTCGGGAGCGTCGAGTGTCGCTTTATCCGACGCCTTTCCTGCCGGACCCTGCTGGGCGACGGCCGTCCAAGACGCCAAGCAAAGCGCGCAGAATAAGATCAAAACAAACTGACTGAAACGCATAAGATCAGACTCCCAGATTAAGGA
>Ga0210383_10003538_pt1 | contig 13967 bp, 15 predicted proteins | sample IncBWC14OmetaG_FD_160072 | JGI IMG/M metagenome (GOLD analysis project Ga0210383, IMG submission 160072) | Forest soil microbial communities from Barre Woods Harvard Forest LTER site, Petersham, Massachusetts, United States - Inc-BW-C-14-O ...
TAGAAGAAAAAATGATAACAAGCAGAGCCTGCTGCAAAGGGCAATGAAGGCCTTTGCCACCTTTATTGCCCTCCATATATACCTTGAGTAGCAGTGGAGGTTGAATTATGAGTAGCTAAGTCCAGACAAAGCCTTAAGCAATTGTTGCCAAATTTGGCTGGGCTAAGCCACACAGGAGCCATCTCAAGCCAGAGCTGAGCTGCAGCTGTGCAGCTTACCCCCTGGGCAGCTCTGAGAGCTGAGCTGAGCCGAGCCATGGCAAACACTACTAGTAACTATATAATCAGTCACATTACTATAAAATGTAATTCACATGACATATGTTTCTCTCAGATCTCCCAATGTTTCCAGATATTATACAGAGGTTGATACAAGTACATGGCCCATGATAGAATGGTGTAGGCATGCAAATAGAGGTAGGGTTCTGCACAGGTATGGTACAGATTGGAAACTCCAACACTGTACCTGTACATGCACAGTATTGTTGAATAACTGCAGGTTTCATGAAACCCACAGTTTGTTCCCCCATACTCCTGCACCTGCAACCTTGCTGACATCATACATGGCAGACATGTCCATGTGCACTGACATGCCACAAATGTTTGGGTTGTGCAAGGACCACATGACAAGAATCTCATCAATGATCAGGTCCTTCTTTGGTTGCTTCTCCAGATCCATCTGCTTGATCACCACTATACATTTGTGTCCACCTGATATGTGGTATGCACACTGTCAGAGGCACTAGACAAGAAAAGGTAAGACAAGCCTCAGTGACCAATTAATAATCACTGACCCTTGTCCAATCTTAATGAGATTCTGATAAAGCCTGTTTATAATTTGCTGTGGCAGTGGAGGCATGGAGGTTTGCATCTGCAAGAAGATTGTTGTACTCTTGGATAGACTCACAGGATGGTCTGTGATATTCTATTGTAATTTTTGACTGATGGTGTGGATTGTTTGGTTGTGGGAATGAGCATTGGTTAATGACATTGTGTGCACTGTGGCAAGGACATGTCACAATGAAATCAATGACAGAATGCAGAATAGAATAGAACAATGAGAAATAAGTATTACATACCTCAGGCTCCAATGTGAGGACCAGACTCACTACATTTTCCTGGCTACTAGCATGTTGGGTGATTGTGTTGTGTTGGCTGAAATGTGGGTGGTGTTTGGGGGGTGTGCTGTTGAGGGTGATGGTTAGGTAGATGCAGGAGAAGAGGGAGATGGGAAGTAGGATGTATGTGGCAGCCCTTAATGCATTTATGTGCATATGAGACCCAACAAGATGCATATGCTGCTGAACATAATCTTGGGATGTACCTTGAGGTACAGGGAAATGGGATCAATGAAGTCAAGCAAGATGTAGTAGGGCATGGACATGGTATCTTCTGCATTGTTCTCACATGTGTTGATGTTGTTGTTGGTGGAAAGGGTTAGCAGGTTTCTTCACACATCATCCCCTGCACATATCTCAACTGCGAGGAGAATGGGAAGAGGTGAGGTGGTGCTTGGTGTGCATGGAGTTAGCATTACTTAAATCATTCAAATACTTATCTCAATCTTGTCCTGGTATTATGCTTGTCCATGTGTGATCAGATACAAAGGTACAAAGGGGGAGACATTGTGGTCATCGGCATCAATGTTGGTGAGGGCCAGGTGTTGGAATGAAAACATTTTGTTGAAGGATGGTGTTGCACAACAGGCATCATACTGCAGTTACAGGTACGGTATCCATGCAGGTGCTGGAATTTGGCACTGTACCCATACCTGTGTAACCTGTGGCCTGAAAACTGCAGGTAAACCCATACCTGTGTGGAACCCTAAATAGAGGTGATTGAACTGTAAGGCCAACAGACAATTTCTGGATCAGTGGATCACAAGAGCAGATGCTGCTGACAGTGCTGAGATAGGCCTTAGGATTGGTTGGAATGAGTGGCTCTGAGGCTCTTACAGTCCTACAAGTATCCAAGGACAATGTATGGCAAATTAAACTCTATTTGGTGTGTCTGAGAGCCTTTGGGGCATATTTTTCATAGGGTCAAAAAAAATTTCCTGGGCTGATGGCCAGACCTACCTACTAGCCTAGGGTGTCAGGTTATTATTCTGGCACCCCCTTGTCCAGACCAGGACCCTGATTTTGGTTGTATACCTAGTCCAGACAAATTTTTGAATTTTGGCACCTGAGGTGTGATAATATTATTTAATCTATTAGGGTTGTTTACTGTAAGAGTTCTTGGGTCATTTTCAGACTCATTTTCAGCTAATTTTCATGAGTTTTGCAGATGAATTTGTTGGAAGTTGAACCCTCACATGATACCTATGTAATCATGATCATTGTTTAGAAAACACATATATTACTTTTTTAACTTACTTTTGTAATCACCAGTTCACTGCATGTTTGCTGTTTTCAACAGGTTATGGGCCCCACTTTTGATCTGGTCATCACCCTCAACCATTTCCACATCCCATTTTCTCATTGCACATCTATTTGGCACCCTGATTCATTCTGTCACCCACATCTCTGGCTGACTCAAGCCACAATTGAGTCTACCAGGCCAACCTGATTGTCATCATTTCCTTTTGCCATTCTTCATTCCAGTCACCATGTTTGACATATTGACAGTCAACAATGTGTTCATTGGGAGAATAATTTTTGGGGATGTTATTAAGAAAGAAATGTGGACTACTGTGCCTGGCCCTGTAACAAGTCACAGCAGAGAACCTTTGCCCAGGCATTTCATATTTCCTCATATTCTGTAAATCCTAAGAGAGAGAAACATTCTATATTGTCTTTCAAAGTAATCTAGCACTTTGCATAAATTTTAAGAGCCCATATTCAATGAAGAGTGAATATTCTCTGCAACGAATACCAAAATGACCTAAGTGGACATAATGAGCCAGTGTTGTCAGGGCCTAACAGGAGATAGGGTTTTGTCATGTTGGTTCAGTTGGATTGACATAGAGTCAAAGAATGATTAATGCCCTCCAACAGGCAGTAGGTGCTTGGGTCAGTGATCATGGTGCAGAGCAAAGTTGAGATGGGAGGTTGTCATGACCCAAAAGGGAAATGTCATCAAAATCAAATCAAAATGTGTATGGCTTTGCTTCAAATGCTTGCAGATTCTCTCAGGATTTGGTACACAGCAAGAAGGGATACACTATTGGTTAGAAACAAAATTTTGCAGACATACATCTACAGTTATCGCAGGGAATAGTCCATGACTCATTACCATGTGTGACTTGTTAGGGTGCGAGACACAGTACTAGACAGCACCAAGGTGTTACCAAAGCTAATGGATGCAGAAAGGACACTCCTCTTTGACAACAAAGGCTGTTTCAAATGTTGTTGTTTCTTGGTCAATCACTGTTCTGCAAACTGTCCCAATGATTTCCCTGCCCACAACTACAAGACCTTGACCTCTGAGGATGTTAACACAGCCCATCACAAGACTGGCAAAACTGTTGCCTCCATCATGAACACTTCATGTGGTTCTGGATCCTTACTGATTGTGGTGATCATGCCACCAACCAACAACAGTCCTATATTGGAGGGTGACAGTGCCAACCTTTCTAAAGACTTGGATGTAGTATTCAATCATAAAAAAACCAGTTATGGAATCCTGAGGAACTCCTTGAGGAGTCCTCATGGAGTTGTTTAGCAATTTTCTAAAATAGCCACTCCTTAGTCACTCTTTAGAACTGCTCCCAGTTTAGTCCTTAGTAATGTGCAAGGCTTACCAAAATCTCAGGCCAAGCCTTGGCCTGGGCCAAGGCTTTGCTAGGGCAAAAAAAAATAAGGTGGTGAGACATGTAAACAGTTGATTCAAAGTAGAGAGCAGTCTGTTGTTGAGCTAAACAAGATTCCTTACCATGGTGGATCCAAAGAAAGTGATGGCAGTCACTTTTGTTGTCAGGTTACCAAGTGAACATGGCCCATGAGTGAGAAATTGCATGATCATTAAAAGGGACTTGAGTACAAATGTCAGGCAACTAGATGGTAAGTGTTTTGCTTCATCATCAAAACCAAATACTAACGGAATGTTATGCATACCAGTGTGAATGCACACCTACTGTAAGCCCAGGCTTTAGGGCTCAACTCAGGCTTTCCCAACCCCCCAGCCTGAGCCCAAGCCGCTTCAAAGCCATCACCAAGGCTCGGCTTTTGGAGGTTCAGCCTGGCTCAGCTTTGCCAGCTTCTGGGCTTGGGGCTGAGCCTTGCACATCACTATTAGTCCTTGAGCAGTCCTCTGAGAGTCCTCAAGGAGTCCTTGACATTCTGGCAAGTAGTCCACTCCTTGAGGATCCATGGGCAAGTGTAATGTCCTCTCTCACCTTCATCCTCATCTCAGTTATCATCTCAACTGCATTTCAGATTGTCTGATTTTGCAATCTCAATTTAGTTTTGTCACACCGTTCATTGTTTGGTACACCCCTCATTCATCCCAGTTTGAGTCTTTCAGAACTGATCTTGGGAACTATTTTAACCTACTCTTGCCTTTATTATTTTATACCTTTGAGATTTGTTTGTGGTTTATTAGTTTGAGGATTTATTTTATATATTTTCAGCTGTCTACTACTGCTTCTCATCATCACCAGATCCTCCTGTAGACTCTTGTGTAGCCCCCAGTGTACTGCCTGCCAGTGGCATGCTCCTCTTGCCAGCTCCAGTAACTCTTCATCAGACTCTACCCTCACCTCAATGACATCCCCTCTGATGTCATTGGCACTCATCAGACCCATCAAGCCTTACCCATGGATCAATGACCTGCTACCTTACAATTACTCATTGCCCAATGGTGATGATACCCCAATGGATGACCTCACATCATCCTAAAGACCTTCTTTATTGCTGTTTGCAACAAAGTTGGCAGTGGCACGGATTTCATCTATTTTCAGCCATTTCAAGGCTGAACTTGCACAAGCCATAACTCAACAATGACAGCACAGATTGGTATGGTTATATAATGAAAATTGTAGTACTCATTGAGGGCTAGAGTGCCCCATAGTTATTTTTGTAATCCATGAATAATTGACAGACCTGATTTTTGATATGCCTCAAATGTCCTTGCAAGCCATAGCTTGACAACGAACGGTTGAAAAAAATTATTGTGAACTTGAAAATGATCAGACACATATTGCGAAGAGTCCCCAAGCAGATGAAAAGTCGCATTTTACGGTGATATGAAGTAGGTGACATGTTTGCCACAGCACACTCACCATAAACTCCAGTCATTCAATTATCAACATTCAATTGTGGTGTCTTTCTTTATACATGCCTCTATTCTGCAACAGTCTATAATGGGAGCTTGGAAAACAGCTGCCAAACGGAAACCCTCTGCAAATTGTACTGGTACTAGGAAAAGTGCCAAATCCGACTGTGAGAATGTTGTCCCAGCCCCCGACAAATCTCAGCCATGCCCATGTCCTCGAATGGATATTATAACATACCTTAACATATGATGGCCTAAGACTCCTCTTTACCCCTCGAAGCTCCTTGGCAAGATGTTTGCGAAGGACAGTACCTTTTTTCCTATAGTCTAAGAGGATCCACTCCACAGTACGGCATTTACAACCAGTATATTCAACAATAGAATGGACATCTAAGGTCCTTGCCATGTTCAAAATGGCCCCACACAAATTGTCAGAGAGAGCGCAACCATGAGCCATGATGCCAGAAAGTGATGTGTTTGGTTCAAGTTTGAGTTGTGGCTGTTTGGGGAAATGCAAGGTGAATGCTATAAACACTTCAAAATTTCCACTTGGGCACCCTTCGCAATATATGTCTGATCATTTTCAAGTTCACAATAATTTTTTTCAACTGTTCGTTGTCAAGCTATGGCTTGCAAGGACATTTGAGGCATATCAAAAATCAGGTCTGTCAATTATTCATGGATTACAAAAATGACTATGGGGCGCTCTAGCCCTCAATGAGTACTACAATTTTCATTATATAACCATACCAATCCGTGCTGTCGTTGTCGAGTTATGGCTTGCACAAGTTCAGCCTGGAAATGGCTGAAAATAGACAAAATCTGCGCCACCGCCAACTTTGTTGCAAACAGCAATAATCTTTCTATCATTGCCATTAATGTATATGGGACATTAATTTACCTGACCAATTTGGTCACCTGGGTGTCTAATCTTGAGGGGGAGAATGTAGCAGAATCTATAGCCTACTAATACTCTATTTGTATATGTTTGGCAGGAGCCTTAGTGTTGCCACCAGCTTGGCTCAAGCCAAACAAGCCACTGAGCCAAGCTGCCATTTTGGGTGTGTGGGTGGCTCCTGAGTGGCTTAAGCCAATATAGCCAGCCAAATTTGGCAACCAAAGGCCAAAGCCATTCCCCGACAACTATTGGTTCTTTTATTATTATTCAACTTCTACCACCACCCCCTGAAGCATACAGAAGGCTTATGCAGGGCCAAAGTAGAAAAATTGGTGATAAATGTACAGTACTGATTATATTATTATAATTATAATATACATTGCCTATTTAGGATAGAAGAAAAATAGATAAGCAGAGCCTGCTGCAAAGGGCAATAAAGGCCCTTGCCACCTTTACTGCCCTCTATATATACCTGGAGTAGCAGTGGAGGTTGAATTATGAGTAGCTAAGTCCAGAGGAAGCCTTAAGCAACTGTTACCAAATTTAGCTGGGCTAAGCTGCCCAGGAGCCAGCTCAAGCCAGAGCCGAGCTGCATCTGTGTGGCTTACCCCTGGGTGGCTCCATGAGCTGAGCCGTGGTAACACTAGCCTCTAGCTCCTATTTAGGACACACCTCTAATCACACCCTTTAGGGCCCGATCGGCTGCATTGGTTAGCTAGTCACCACCTGCCAAAATCGAAGCCATCGCTCCCGAATACCTTGGAAAACCTTCGATTTTGGCAGGTAGCTACCTCGCTTCGCTTTGTGAAGCTTGGCAGCCGATCAGGCCCTTAGCTTATACTTATCACACTCATGCACCTACTCTTTGATTTATACATTGGTGGTGTGTATTGTAAGCAATGATCTAAATATCAAGCTACCCAGAAATCATTACAAAGAGCTTAAGACACAACAATGTAATCTAAAATGAATGAGGGAGTTAATTCCTTATTTTTGTGTGCTAAGTTACAGGGAATTTTATGGAGAAATGATGAGAAAATATGAAAGAAAAGCTAAACTAAAAGGAATACATGAAATTTATCAATCCAGGGGAAAGATGAATCAAGTGATCCAAGTAGTGAAGATATACAATGTATGTGAAGAATGATACCAAATTCAGATATCCCATATGATTCTTCAATGCAACCAGAAATAAGTACTAAAAGTGGATGGATGAATAATGAAAATGACAGATCAAAGAAAGTTATTAAACAGTTTAGAATGAGGTACAACACCTGAAACAACAACAGAATGCTTGTAGAAACAAGTTCAATGTATGGATTACAAATCAGAGATGGTCAGACATGTTGATGTACATTAATGATGTCTGGCATTCACTGTTTTGTTTGCAATCACAGTGGACATCATTGGGATGTGGAAAGTATCAAACTTCTGAGTCAGAGTGACAACATACACATCAATGTATTCAGGGATGTTTTAGACATCAGGAGAGTTTGTCAGAATGTGTTAGAGTGATACTGGGATGTTCTGAAACATAGGAGAAGTCATAGTCAAAGTGTATAACTAAAATAGTTATGGTCAGTAGGTGTTGAATATCAAATTCACATGCCCAGAGTGATGAGGTCACAGGTGTGTATCATCATCCATGTAGAGCTCCTTGATTGCTGTCAATTGATGATGTCATGGTTCAGTTCAGTCTGGTTCTTTCTGAAACTTCCTGAACTGTGAACTGGACCTTAGGTTTCATTCAGCACTTTGACTAAACTTCAAACCAAACCTCAGGTTCAGGTTCACTGAGGTCCAAACCATGAACCAAACAATTTCAAAAAGTATCATTCAGTCATTTTATTGGCCCAAGAAGATTTTCAATGACATGATTTTTTATGTCTGATCACACAACAGGACTTATTACATCACTTATATGCTCATTGCAACATACCTATTCACACTTGTAAATGAAATTGAACAGATCTGCTATCAGGCATTTATGCTAACAAAATCTCTTTTAAATCTCTTAAAGATCATGGCTTGGCTGAACCAGTACTCAGATTCCTGATAATGTTGCAAGTGATGCTGGGACATTTATGCAATGCATTTCATCATTGGCAGAAAATGTCACCCCAGTGCAATTGGATGAAATATGTTTGACAATCACCTTGAGCCAAACAACTACCGACTTGAACCTCTTTTACCCACAAGTGCAGGGTTCCCCATGTTCATTTCCCACCCACCCCATCACACCACTTCACATGTACCCAAACTGAACATGACAATGATGTGTCATCCACCACCACATGGCCACACCCAAACATACTCCCATCTCCACCGTTAAATGGCAGGGATGGAGATTGTTCAGACAAGCCCAGAATTGCTTTGAACCACCTCTTTACCCCCAATGCAGTCCATCTGGTGCAAATCAGTGCATTTTCAACCACTCTACATATCAATTGCATTGAAAGAAAACCAGAATCCCTCACAGCAGCAGTTCTCCAAGAAAGAGCTCTGAAAGCCATTGTCCAAGATACAGAGGGTGATTTCATTGTTGATATCATTGGCACTGGCAGAGATGGCTTCAATCTATTCAACATCAGCATGACAGCAGTTGTCATTGCTGCAGGTGCAGGTGCACACATTATCAAAGTGAGTGAACAATTATCTACAACAATCTTGTCTGGTTATCTAGCACATAGCACAGCAGTTGGGCATCCACATTGTCCTCAGGCTCTGCCAACCTCCTTCAGTCCCTCAACTGTCTCTTCACAGCCCCAACTCCTGGATCTCCAATGCCCATCCCCGATGTTCCCTTCACATTCATATTAGGACTACATTACCACCTCTCTCATGTTCATTGCACCCTATAACAAGCTGCTCCCATTCCATGCCATGTTCAACATTCTAGGACCCCTCATCAACCCTGCCTGACCCCATGGAATGATCCTTGGCACAGCAGAGCACGAAATTGGATACGCCTTTACTCAATCATTCTGTGATGGCAGCATCAAGCATGCCTCATCATGGTACATCAGAATGAAATTCAATGAATGCAGGGGCTACCCCATGTTCATTCTCCATCACCACCACAACACAAGCCCTCCCTCACACACAAATGCAATACAGAGGAGCAGGGATGGCCCCTTCAGCCCTTCCAAACTGTCCATGCCACACACTAACACTACCTCACAAACCCACACCACATGACAATTGACATGTGCATTACATTTGTGAGGTTGTATGGTGGCAAGGCATCACCACAAAACCTGTGGGTATGGGTCAGGGTAACCCCAGGGTCTGCCTATGTGGACCCCTGTGAAAACCTGTACCCCCCAAGCAGGTATGGGTTTTTGGTGGGTACAGGTCCAGGTACATCCAAAAGTACCTGGGGGTTACACCAATGTAGTTTTGCCTCCAGTTGATGGAACCCCCATTATCTCAGCATCTCCCACAAGAGTTGTTGAAAACCATCAAGTTGCAACCAATGTAGATAATTCTCCAACACATTCTACCTGGGCCACAGGCATTGATCAATCAAATGATGTAAATGATAATGGCTCAGGTTCAGACTCTGAATCATCTGATATTGGTGGAAATGATGGTGGTGGTGGTGATGACATTGAAATCCAGGAATATTTAAATGTCACATACAGACAACCTTCCAAATTCATCAGCTATTTAGCACAGATTTTGGCAGATGTCTTTCATGAAATATACAAAGTCTGCAGGACGATTTCCAAAATGCACACCCTTTGTCATCAATTTAGTTCAGCATTCCATGACACCATGCTGATACCCAATCAGGGTGACAAGAAAGCAGTTGCAGCAGTTCTAGCTCAGAAAGTATTAGAGTGGACAACAGTACGAGTAAAGTCACCTGCCTGGCTATAGCACTGCATTTGGTGCTATATCCCAGAAAAAGATCTTCAGTACCATAATTTGAAAGAGCTGTTTGTTTGCTGGGAGCTCATCAAGTGCACAGTGACTGGACAAGCCTTCTTTAGTGAGGAAACTTGGAAAAAGCACAAGGAGTTTTACATGATGTTAAAAAGGGGTGGATATCAGATCCAAGTGCAATTCCCCTATATACTGTAAATGGGTGTGACAAAAATGGGCTTCCACCATTTCACTGCATTAGAGGTACAAACTCTGTTGAAGGAGGGGTTGTAATGACCATTACATTCACATGACCTGTTACTGCAACATTCCTCAATCATGCCCATCACTCCCAATGTCACAATCTGATTAGTCAATCATGTGACTCTTCCCAGACACATCCCTGAGCCCTTATGCATCCCAACTCATACCCCAATTCTGATACACTGTGCCGCATTCTTGTGGTGCACTCTGACTAACATATGTTCCCACTTATTATGCATAGCCCCACATGGAATATTATTCACTCCTTTAGTTACTTTGTATTATATCCACTCTGATCCTATGCCCCCATGCTTTCCCCTTGCATTATGTTCCCCTCTGTATGTTTCATATTTACTTTCCCCATTGCACCTCAAATATCCCCAATACTATTATGAGTCCCAAACCAATTTGTCTCATATTTAAACTACTACTATCTACCCCATGTACCCTAGTTTGAATATTGTCAATTACTGCTGTTTAACCTCCCCCTCATCTGATCTCCTCTCTGTATCATCCTCTTTGAGTCCCTAAGAGACTTAGTATCTTGGTGCCCCAAAATTTGAGAACACGTTGGTGCAAGAGGTGCAACCTTCATAGGTTGAAGCCAAAGTTCTCTACTTGCGCCAAGTCTTCTTTGTCTTGTTCATTCATCAGACCCCAATCATGTGATCAGGCCCAGTGCGCGCTTACAGTCTTTCCTCCCCCAGTTTAGAGTGTAACAGGGGTGCATAATCCTATTTGGAAAAACTTTGTATTATTAAATGCATCACCAGAGTTAGCAGATGCCTTGCTTGCAGATTTTTTGACACCACCACAATGTGTACTGTGGTGCATTACATAAATGGGGTGGCAAATGTGAGGGCCATTATGATCTATTGATTGAACATGATATATCCATACTTCGAGCTGATGTCCAGTGGAAGACCAAACCAGTGGTTGCTTGGTGTGTAAATCAGGATACTGATCCCCTGAACTTTGCTCAGACTGATGAACAATTTTGCATCACATGCATTCCTGGCATTATTCATATTTAAAACAACTTTGTTGGACCAGTAGTCAAAACAATGACAGTATCACAAGACTATGCTCAATATTTATCCTTCAGGACTTCATTTGTCAAAACTGAAAGCAAAATGGAAAGATGTCTATGCATATCTTGCAAATTAGTCTCGTTACCAGCCATTCTAGAAAGCATCAACTGAAGTCATCAATTACTTTCTAAAACATCTGGTGGCAATATACTGTAAGCAAGTACAGGACAATTTCAAGCTCTGACTTTTCCATACATGGTTTAGCTCATCATGGTGTCCATGCTCTATGACTCACAATTCCTTTTATCTTTGGGAATAGGCAGTTTTTTTGGTGGCTATCAGAAATACCATGACTTTAAAAGGTGGTAACTGGTCAGGAAGAAAATCATTTCAGGCAGCCAGCCTTGTTGTGGTTGTAACAAGGGCTGCAGAGTATTGTCTAATGTCTAAGGCAAATCTATGGTTTGAAATGGGAGAGTTTGCAAGATACATCACAGGAAGCTCTACAGTAAAATTTTCTGCCTGGGATAATCCTAAGAAACAAGCTCTGGAGAAGCATTTGTGTGCTAATGTCACTTTATTTCACTGAGAATGGGTCAGGCACACATGCCATAACTGGAAAATGCAGACTTTGAAATCATCCTGTACTCAATCATGGTAATATGCCTCCAGTCTCCTTAGGTACTATTATGAACACTCCCACTTCACTTCTCCATTCCCCCTGCTCTAGTACTCAGCATTGCAAATACTACCACTAAGGAGACTGGTTATGAGTCTACTTGCAAATGCTCAGTGCACCAAATTTGCAGTGACTCCAATACATACTGCAGAAGAGTTCAAACTTTTCCATCAGTCTGTCTCTGTGGATGGTGAATTCAGTGTGCCTAGTAACAAGCCAAATTTTGACCTAATGGCAGGATGGTGGTTATCCAAGGCAGATGGGATTACAATATTCTACAAGCTGCATGAGCATCTAGCTAACCACTACAAAACCTGGCTTGAACAAAGGAAAGAGATTGAGTCAATGATTGTTAGCCAGCCCCAATGGCAATGAAATGAAAACTGAATTTGGTCTGCATACCATATTTCTCATGTTCTTGCCCCAGCACAATGAGATCAGCCAGGAATTATTGTTGAGTCAAGTGATGTAGTCATGACACCACCCATGAATAATACTCTTGTTCACTCTCCCATTGGTGCATTATCAGAGCAGAATGCAGTTCAAGCTGTGCAGAGTCAGTTTGGTTGTCCATTTGATGACCCACTACCACTAGAAACCACACCTGTTTTTAGTGGTACAACCAACCAAAATCCCACTGCTGTTCCTACTATATCTATCCAGCCTGCCATGGCAGTGGGCCCAGTTGCAGAACCAAGTATTAATTTTGTTTCCTGGGCTGGACAGAGGAAAAGGAGACATGCAATATGCAAGGAATCAGGCAGGAGTGGGCATGATTGCCCAGGTGAGACTAATAGATCAAGATGCAAACATCTAGTGAGTTGAACAGTCTTCTATGATTATTATCCAATGTAGGCTGATTCATCATTGAAAACACCAGGTTGATAAATGAAGGATCTACTAATGAATTTCAACCATTAAATTAATCTGAACAGTATCAATAGTCATAGACTGGTGACCATCTGTTCTAACAGATGAGCAAGCTCTTTGTATAGAAGGACTGGTAAAGCGGGGTTTAAATCCGGTATTCACACAGATTTTCTCAATTAGGACGTCACAAGATATTTTCTAAGCCTACCCTAAATAACTGACAGTATAAACATTTGTGATCGAAATGTAAGGTCGATTATGAGCAATATCGGCTATTAATACTTGGTCGCATTGTGTCGATTCTGAATTATACCCTGCCAAGAAATAGTCTGATGGTTGGGGAAGTTCTGGAGATGGCTGCAGATTTGTGTACAGTGTAGTGGTGAAACAGTGGTTCCAATAAGCTGGGCAGCATAGGGGCAATATTCATTGTTACATTGTGTTCCGAGTCTGCACAGCATCCAGAATATCTGTAGCAGGGTTTCTGAACAGACATAGGAGGCGTGTGTTGTGACGGGACTCGGAATCGATCACTACAATTGGCCTTACATTTCGATCACAAATGTTTACTGACTGCTATTTAGGGCAGGCTTAAAAAACGTCTCGTGATGTCCTAATCGAGAAAATCCGTGTGAATACCGGATTTGAACCCCGCTTTACCAGTCCTTCTATCAAAGAGCTTGCCTCGTCATAGAAGGAATGGTCACGAGTCTACAATAGTCAATTGTAAGACAGAATGAATTTATAAATGAAATTCCAAATGGAAATTATATGTGAACAAAGGTACACACATCAAGATTTGAACTTGCACACTCTGGCAGTAATGACTAATCCTAAATGAAGTGTACAATTAACAACTCAACCATACTGGCAATATTTCCTTTACACTTTTGTGCATCTTATTGAGTTTTTGATTGTTTTTGGGGAAAAAAAAAGGTTCCAGACATCACCTTGCTTGCAAGAGTCCCTTCACCCCCCCATAATTCATCATGTGACCTGCCAAAAACACATAATGCCAAATAATCAGCCACCCTGGTGTTGGTGGGAGAGGTCATACACACTGGAAAATACAAAATTTCAGCTGTACTGAAAACTAATCCGAAACTTTAAGTTTCGCCACAAACATTAGGGGCGCCGAAACCAGC
>Ga0210383_10003540_pt1 | contig 13962 bp, 24 predicted proteins | sample IncBWC14OmetaG_FD_160072 | JGI IMG/M metagenome (GOLD analysis project Ga0210383, IMG submission 160072) | Forest soil microbial communities from Barre Woods Harvard Forest LTER site, Petersham, Massachusetts, United States - Inc-BW-C-14-O ...
CCATATCCAAAATCTACCGAGACCGCCGAGCAGGTCGGACGACAAGGCCGGCACGTCCACGATCCAGAGCCTCGGTGACTAATCCGATGCCGTCGAGCGACCATACTCCCCTTGGGCCGCGTTGGGCGCGCCACAACTGAAGAAAGAGGCTCGATTAGGCCGCTCGAACGCTATCCAAAAATCTCTCGACCTCGTCTCTGAGGTGGCTGCTCACTTCAGAGAGATCGCGTGCTGATTTCAACATCAAGCCAGACGTTTCCCCGGTTTCACAGGCATTTTTTGCTACATGCTCGATATTATCGGCAACTTCGAGGGTGCCGCCGGCAGCAGCCTGGACTCCTTCGGCAATACTTTTTGCCGCCGCGCCCTGATGCTCGACAGCCAAGGATATGGAAGTCGCGATTTCGCTTATATGCCCGATCGTCTGACCGATAGTCTTGATCGCTCCCACGGACTCGCCTGTGGCGCGCTGCATGTTGGCGATGTGCGCGCTGATCTCGCCCGTGGCTTTTGCGGTCTGGCCCGCCAAATTTTTGACTTCTTGGGCAACCACCGCGAAGCCGCGACCGGCATCGCCGGCGCGCGCCGCTTCGATCGTGGCATTAAGCGCCAGGAGGTTGGTCTGTTCTGCGATAGACGTGATCAGCTTTACCACGTCTCCAATCCGATCGCCGGCGATCGATAGTTCCGCCATCCGGTGGTCCGTTGCTTCAGCCTGCTTGACCGCATCGGCAGCAACACTGTTGGAATCCTGAACGCGACGGCTGATTTCGATGATCGATTGGGATAATTCGTTGGACGCAGTCGCGGCTCCCCGTACATGCTCGGAGGCTTGTCTCGACGCTTCGGCGGACTGACCCGAAATTTGTGCCGTCGACTGGGCCGTGACGGAGAGTTTGTGAGCATCCCTCTCAAATTGACCCGAAGAATTCAGGACTTGCTCGATAATTCCCCCAATTTTTGTACGGAAAGCTTCGACAAATTGATTGAGCTCCGCCTTGCGCTGCTCCATCGCCTGCTTTTCAGCGGTGATGCGTTCGGCCTCGAGCTGGCGTCGCTCGATGCGGTTATTTTTAAATACAGCGACTGTCCGGGCGATCACCCCGATTTCGTCATGGCGATCGGCGTACTGGACCTCGACATCCGTCCGTCCTTCGGCCAAAACGGTCAGCGTTTCCGCCACGGCCCTCAGCGGCTTTGTGACGCGTCGAACCAGCACCACCGTCATAACGAGCGCAATCAGGGCGGCGACGCCGGCAGCGATCGCCATCGCGCCGATCGCCTGCCACAGCATTGCGTCAAGCTGCGCGGTGGCGATGCCGACGTAGATGATGCCGATCACCTTGCCCGCTGGGCTGAACACGGGCTGATACGCCGTGTAGAAGGGGCGGCCGAACAGCATGGCCGGACCCTTGTAGGCCTGACCACGGCGAAGCACGGCTTGTCCCGGATGATCTGCCGCGAGCTGCGTGCCGACCGCCCGATCCCCATTTTCCTTTTTAACACTGGTACTTTTACGAACGAACTGCTGCGATCCCTCATCGTAGACAAAAAGAGTAGCGTTGCCTCCGACATACGAAGTCGCGCGGTCCACGATCCTGTGATCGACGAATTCAGGCATCTGCGGAATTTCGATTCGGCTAACGATGCCGTCATGAATGATGACCTTCGCATCCGGGAACGCTTCTGCAAAGGCCAGACTCATGGTCCGCAAGTTCAGGTCGATGTCTCGCTCCGCGCGAATGTCAAAGTCGTGCGTTAAGGACCAGTAACCTGCTCCAACCAGTAGCGCGGTATTGATGGCGATGAGGAGGGCCGCGCTTAAAGCGGCCTTCGGCCCAAGATTCAAGCGCAAGACAGAGAGGAGGCTTTCCCGCAATCTTATCGCCATCGGAAAACTCGCAATATCAAATGATTATAAAGGTTTATTTTTACCTATTTGCTTTACAATCAGGTTAATGACGCGCGACCCTCGCAACGAAGGGCTCCTTTCGAGGACACTTAGTCGGTGACCAGCCGGGTCCATCCATCCCAGCATTCCAGTTTTTTACTCGGTAAAAACCTCACCAGTCGGTTTGCCTAAGGAGCGAGTGATCCGCGTACGGCCGGTCACTTTTATCGTTGCTGGCACGGACGGCGACGATCAGCGCCGGGAGCTTTTCCTTCAAGCCGACGACGCTGCCGGCCTTTTGCTTCCCGTTGACGTTTTGTTACCAAGTCCGTAGTGCCGGTATCTCCTGTCTTAACCGACGACGAGTCTGCGCTCGGGCGCCAGCAGACACTGCGCCCCTGGCCGGACCGGATGTTCGTTGGTTGCTGCTTTCACTCGAGGTGATAGGTGCTTTCGCGCCTGTCGGTCACTATCCTGACCCTCAGCGGGTCGCAGAGCGATATGACGTAGCTCACGTCCCCGAAGTTCATCGTTCGGGTCGTTGACCAGGACGCAGTCGGGGCGGCCGTTGACGGTCACGTCCCTGATCGCGACCGGCTCCTCGCCCAGCGACTGGACCTTCAACCGCTGAGCTTTCGGCCGCTGGCATCGGCCGCCCGGGCAGTCCACAGCCGGGATCATGAAGTACCCGTACTCGACCTTGAACTTCGGCCCGGTAGAAGATGCGAACGATCCGGCCAGACCGTGTATCCCGTCGCGCAGGTAGCTTATCCCGAATAGGCTCACCAGTATCCCGACCAGCGTGAGCGTGGCCCCGAGCTTCCTGGGCGCCGTCCTAATAGCCATCCTTACCCCCCGTTCTTGATCTAGGTGGCAAGCGGCGTTGGCTAAAAACCAAAAAGTCGATCCTTCAATTGGTCGCACGCTCCATCTAGGCCGGGAAACATAATTTGGTCCCCAAATAGGACCCGGTTCGGGGTGAACAGTGCCGAGCGAGCCCGGATAGACGGGCCGGTGCTGATGCGGAGAAGCGCGCCGCGATTGTGCGGCTTCCGCCACGACGCTCCGCGCTCGAACTCATCTTCGAAGGAGGTATCGTTCACTGCGGCCATGTCGCCCGCTGCTTAGTCTGAATTGCTTTCGCCGCGGTGGCGATCGTGGTAAGCGCTTTTGGCAGGTGGTGACCGGCTTTCAAGCCGTGCTTCGTATTTCGACGCTAGATCGAGCAGTCGCCTCTTTGTGAATTCGTCCGCTGTGCCGGCCATAAGCCTGCACCGGCTGGCCATTTCTTTTAGGTCTTCTTTCCTCATCGCTGGACCCGTGCCACTTTTTGTCGAAGCCGCCGCATTGGGCAATGCGGCGGCCTCTCATCGCGGAAACGGATGGGGGTCTGTGTTCGCGACTAGCGAACTTTTGGGCGCCAAAAAACGGCGGCACAACTAAAGTCGTTCGTTAAGCTGAATAGCCATCACAAAGGTTAAATCTGGAACGCATCCTGCGGCCGGCGCCGTAGCGCCCTTGGTCCAGCGACGTTCCAGCGACGCGATTTAGGCCTAGCGCCTTGGGCGGGTCGCGTCGCGTCGGATCGATCGTCCTGGCGTTCCAGACTTGGCGGCCGTGTCGGCGGTGAACCGGGCGACAGCTTGGCCAACCTTACTGCGCCCGCAGCCACTGGCGCCGTTCTTCGTCTCCGGATGAACCGCCTCATAAACAGCCTTTTGCTTCGCGATCAGCTTCGCACGCCACGCTCGGAGGCTGTGCGCCGGAATTCGTCGTTAGAGAAACGATCCGTTTCAGTGTGACCAAGTCAGCGCCCCGTTCATGTGTCGGGTACCCGCAGCCTATAGCTACGAACACCAAGTCTGAGGCATCGGTAATCATTCGCTAAAGTTTGCTTGGTCGATGCGGCCTTGATGTTTCGCGTACCACTTTGGGCCGGGTCCTCGCATGTAGTGAAGCTCGGGCCGATAGGGATTGCAGGCGATTTGGATCGGCCGGAGCCACCTCGTCATGATTACAGTGAGGCGTTGGCAAAGTAGCGTCGATGAGCGATGCGCTCTTTTGCGGCGGCCCCTCCACTCGGCTTCCAAGTCTAGAACGATATCGCGGAGCAAACGTGCCGCGAGCGGATCGGTGGTCTCTTGCTCCATCGCTCGATGGCGCGCTTCCTGATTTCTGCGCTCCGTCCAACTTTCGCTGCCAGTCATGGTGATGTCCCCATGCTCCGGCCCCCAGCGCCGCTACATTGGTTCCCCCGAATTAAGGAATTATTGCGACGCAGCAACGATTTCGGCAGCATCAGCCAAAGCTCTCTTGAGCGGCTCCAACAGGGACTTGGCCCGAGAACGGCTTGGTGAGATAGGCGAGACACCCAGATGCGCGGACGGCCGGGGGTGGCTTCACTTGACGCGCTTTGGCACCCAGCCTCAGCGGCGTTATTTGCCGCGTACCATTTGTTAATCGGCGTGGGGTCCCGAACGCCGATCGGCGAGCTAAGCTATTGTTGTTTCGGGCAGTGAAGGGGTCAATCTCGGACGCCTATTCACAGTTTGTCAGCCCAATGCTTTGCCGGTCGTTTCAGGCGCCGCCATCGCGGCGATGAAGGTGATCAAGGCGCCCGCGATCAGGTAGATCGAGATCGGCCACGTGGCGCCTCCAGTCTCCGTGGCTATCGCGAGTTTCCGCTCCCGCCACAGGTGTGCGCGGCAGCTGAACAAGAGCTGTCTCGTTAGCTCGTTAGCTCGCTAGCGCTGGTGACCGTATCAAGCAGAACGCTGCTTGCCTGAACTGCACCTGAGTGGTGGGCTTGCGGTTCCCTGCTTAGGGACCACTGTGACGGTCCAGCGCATGGGATCGCCGGATTTATGCTCCCTGACCGAACGGACCATCCCGGTGACCGGCAATCCATTTAACATCACGGTTGCCTTCTGGCCCCTAAATTGAGCGAAGCGGCTGCGTCGGGCCTCTATCGGATCAGTAATCTCAAAAGATTGCATGCAGTACCTATGGTCACGGTACGCGAAACGAATCCGCGACGATCTGCACGATATCGAGCAACCCTTAACAAAGATTCCGATCCGTTGCTTTGAGTCCGAGCCAATCCTCACAAAGCGCTCAAATCATCGGGCACAACGCCGAACTTTCGCAACATAGTCGCATCGCGGAAATCGCCGGTAGCTGGATCACCAGTACGACTGAACGCGACCGCACCTGTGTGGCCCAACACTTTCCAAAGACCTTGAGCACGTTCTATCGCGGCTGCGGGGCTTGGACATTCAATGGGTTTACCAACAACGACGTCGCCGTCAGCAACATCGAACGGCAACGCCACGAAATATGTAATACCGGCCATGGTCTCACTCCTATCGACCGAAAGTCCGCTGGATTGCCTCCGCGTTTTCATGCACGGCCTTGTTGGCCAGGCTGATGAAGATCGGAATAGCGGCGATCAATAGCAAGCCCATCACCAAACGTGTGCGGCTCACAAGGCGCTTTGGGCGCTCAGGGGGCGCGATGAAATGGATGTTTGAGCGGTCGGGGTTCTTTTCGTTTTCCATCGAATCAGCCGTTGTAGGGTTTGAACCTTCCCCGAGCGAAGGCGTGCGGCACAGCCTGCATCAACTCGCAGACCTCAGACTCCAAAACTTCATTTGGCGGACGCAACACTTTGCTGGCTCGCATCCTTAATTTCTATTCTCGCGCATTGCCCGAAAATAGTGTTCGGCGTGTTGGAAGTAATTCTCCGCCGCGATCCGATCCCCCGTTAGAGCTTCGGCGCGGGCCAGGTCCAGATAACGTTCATAATTTCTTTCGAAGTGTTGAACCTTACCCGCTTGGGGGCGGACGAACCCGGTAGGTTGATTTCGTTGGGTGGATTGAGATCTTCGCAGCATAGCGTTGGTCATAACTTTCGTATTTAGCGCGGCTGCCCGGTGAACACAGTCGTTCCTTTGCGCCGGGCGCATTGCGCAAAAGATCCTGAGGGGTTGAGAGGTCGTTAAGTCAACCGCTTCAACGCACTTTAGGTCCTCTGCTCCGGGAGTTTATTTAGGAGTGAGCAATAGTGACCGGCATAAGCTCGCGGTCTTCTTGAGACTTCGAGCCGCATTCCGACCAGGTCCGTTCAACTCCAAACATCCGACATGCGGCGACTGCAAGCGAGCCTCGCAATGATAACGGTCCTAACCGAACGCGAGAATATCCAGAAGCTCAAAGCGGCAGAAGAGACGCTTCTAGTTATTGTTCGCGAGGAGGAGCAGCACGACGGCGAGGCATCGCTGCATCTTCGACGGGCGATCGAAGCCTTACATGAGGCGCTGCTAAAGCTTCAGCTAGCCCGATAGACGATAAGGCCATTCGGCTAAACCGGGTGGCTTCTTTTTAACAACGTCGATAGGACAACAACACTGGCTTGATAAGCTTCGCCGCTGCTAACAGATCGTACTAAATCGGGGCTCGTTGTCCCGACACATTGGACGCCTCATTTGAGCGCGGCTCCCACGGCAAGGCAGGCTTCCAACACCCTCCATGCAAATCCAACGCAACGGCGACAGCCGTCGAGGGAAACCTTGGCGGCTTTTGCGTGTGTGGCCAAATTGGGCCGCGATCAAGAAACGTGCGGAGGCGAAGGCCAAGCGCAGGATGCTTAAGCATCCTAAAAGGCTGACGAAACGAGACGGTTAGAGCGGCGAACTCATTTATGAGTTAGGCTTCTTCGCCTTCTTGGACTGTGGCTGGCGCTTATTCTCGGCCTGCGTATTTCGGATGGCCTCGGCCAGCATCGCGTAAAGCTCAGACTTGGTCTTTGCGGGTTCCCGCTTTTTGGTCGGGTCATAGAGCCTATGTGGGAGTGCCGGAGGGAATTTAAAGCCGTTCGTCGCCGGAATCACTACCGCTATTTGTCGTCGGGCTTCGCCCTTTTCCATTTCATCGAATGGGACAGCAGTGCTGGCTTGAAGAGCATCGCCGCCAGTCACATCTCACAAGGATCGGGATCGTTGGCCCGAGACTGGCAACGCACCCACCGGCCTCATTGAAGGTCGCCTGCGACCAAATAAGAGCGAGCACGGGCTGCGTTCGAGCACCGCTCGACACAGTACCTCTACGCAAACACAACGGCACCAGCCGTCGAGGGGCACCACCTTGGCGGCTTTTGCGTGTGGTCAGATAAAGAGGTGACCTTACTTTGTCAGTTCGCGGACTTCGCCGGGTTGGAGATTTAGAATTGTCTCTTGTTCGGGCGTCAGATGTTCGGCTGCGACGGTGGCGGTCCAGCCTACAGGTACAGCGCAAAGAACCAGAGTTACCGCTTGATCTGGTTTAGCTGCCGCGACCCAAAGTTGCCTTTTCGGAATGCTCCTCGCGGAGCTATCCGTCGTTACCTCAACCAAAGTGAATCGGTTTCCGTACGACTCGGCCATGGCTAATATAATGCGCCAGGAATCCAAAAGGGACCACTGCAAAAACTCTAAAGGAGCCACTAAGCATCTGACGTGATCGGGGCCAGTGTCGGCAGCCTTAGATTGGCGCTCGCAATTCGCCTTGAAGCCAGCCTTGTATTTTTAGGGACTGCATGGGTTCGTCCCATTCGGTGACAATCTGGTGTGGAAACCTAAGTGGCTGGGCGTGATCTGCGCCAGTATCGTTACGCTTTTGCAGACTGGACATAACGGTCGGAAGGACATGGTAGCGCGCCTTGATGAGGCGGGAGCACAACGCTCTCAGTCACCGGTTAGGATGCCGTTACAGAGGACGGTGATAAACCGATGATGCGCGTCGCAATACAGGCGCGATGTTCTGTTTTGCTCAGTCACAAAAAAATAACGAATTTGGGGCACCTGAGGCGGCGTTAGTTCGCGGCGGGTAATTAGGACACCATCGCTGTCCGAGATTTTAGAATGGAACTCTTTGGCAGAGGCTATTCTGCCTTTGCCTGCGATCTGCCCTAAGCCCCTTACAACCGCTCGCGGGTAACGGCCCCGGTCTACTAGACCGCCGGGGCCGTTCTTTTAGATGCAAGCCGCCGAGCGTGGGACGGAGGTGGCCTTACTCTGCGGCCCTCGGAATCATCCGCCCGTCGCGAATTTCGTAAGTGATGGCACGACGAGACTCTTCGCTCTTGTGCTTGAACGCCGCGACCTTGCGGGCATGTTCCCAAAGCTCAACGTCATGGCCATCCACAAACGTTTTTGCCCGCTCTATAGCCTCTTCGTCGCGATCACAATCGATGGCGATCGCTTTGAAAAATTGGCCGTCAGTCCCGATGATGTAAGCGCGGTAATCTGCCATGTGATGCATCCCTGTGTTTGGGCGGGAGCGCAACACTCTCTGTCACCGATGGTTGCCCATGGTGGGGCGGTGATTGCTATTTCTGTCATATCGAACACCCGACGTAGTGTTCAATATTGCTCACCTCGCGAAATCGTTAACAGGCGGAAATTAGGACTGCTTGCTGACATCGACTCCCTGGATTCCATCACGGACGCTTTTTCGCCGCTTGGTACCTAATTCAGCCATTTCTATCGAATACTTCTGGAACATGGCGATCCGCTTGCTTGTGAATTCTGCAATGACGCTGAGCATTTCAACGGGCGACCTAATCGTCGCAAGCCTCTGCGCGAATTCAAAAGCCAATTGCATGTTGGCTTGTGCCATTTCCAGCAGCTTTGCTTGATAAGCCCGCACGCTTGCCGTGGGTGAAGAAAACACAAGCCCCTTCTTTGAATCGTTATCCGTCATCGTCTGTTTGCAGTCATCTTGCGAGGTTGTCGCCGGTTTCTCAACACGGGGAGCCTCCGGTTTTTCAACAAGGGGGGCCTCTTGTTTTGACTCGTTATGACCCTCAGGGAGCGGTTCAGTCGAGCCTGCCGCAACCGAGCGCAGGGGGCTATCTTTCGGGCCTCTAATAATAGCCTGATTGGCCTGTTGGGCGGCTATTTTCGTGCTGTGGGCGTGCTTTGACGCCGTCGCCGGTTTGCGTTTGCTCATCTGACACTCCAAGGGATGATTGGGCGACCACAACGGTCATTCGTGCGCAGCGACAACATGGTGTGTAGTTTAACGTTCCAAACGCGGATTAAATTCATCGCATAGGCTGATCAGAAAGTTCGGCGATGTGAGCAATATTGACCACCACATCCGGACCCGAACTTTTCCGAGAGGTGGTCTGTATTGATCAACATGTCGGGCGCGGGCGTGGAAGACTAATTCCATCACCCGCCCGTCACGGCATCTACCCGGTGATGAGAGTGTTGCGCTCCCGCCTAATTCGAGGGATTGCAGAAATCGGAATGTTGGCGTGTTCCAAGTGGAGGAAGCCCATTAGGTTGTCCAGCATCGAACCGGCTGCACCCGGCTACGACATACGCACTTTCGAATGCACGAAGTGCGATTCGAGCGAGTGCTTTCGGTCGCCCTCTAAACGCGACTTCTATGTTTGCTTGGCACGGTGCAGATTTCGGATCTATCTGCATTCAGAATGCATGCGGCCGTCCTGGATAGCCGCCAGCTTACGCGCACCTTTGGCGGTGGGAATAGTGAGCTAATACATCGCCCTTCGCTCCAGCCCGCTAACCGGAACGATCCCGGCGTTGAGACATTGCCATCGCTAACGCGAACGGGAGGCCGAAAGGTCTCCCGTTTTCACTGCCGGTCGTCAACGCAATGCACGTTCAAGGCGAGGTGCTTGTCGGCGAGCTTTGCTGAACCGAAGCAGACGATGACATCGCAATCGCCAGCGTAGCCTGTTCGACGGGCGGTGATGAAAACACCATGCGCGTAATGTTCAGAACTCGCTGGTCAATATGACTCACGCCAACAAAATCCTTTGTCTTCCCCGTCTTTTAGTCACCAACCTCGGCCAGCCTAGACGCCTTTGGTAGACCATACTGCTTTTTGCCAGGTTCTTTTTTAGAATTCTTTTTGGCGTCGGCGATGACACGATCCGGGCTGCCTTCAAGCTGCGCCATTAGTTTTTCTATGATGGTCTCGCGAGACTTCTTGCTCGGCGAATACCCCCGAATCGTTATCTCCATCTTGTCCTTGTTGGCGTGGTACTCGTGATCGATCTTCGGCTTTTTAGACATTTTGAATGTCCTCCTGTTGCTACCTTAAAATTAGCATTAGAGAAGTCCTTCACTCCTTCATTTTGTTGGCGCTCAGGATCGTCGGCATGGAACTGCTCGCGGTCCCGGTGCTCGCCAGCTCGGCTGCGTGTTGCGTGAGAGTCAGCCATCCCGAATAGCGCAACGATCAACTCAGACGTATGAGCACGCCTTCGTCGTCGGTGAGTTTCACCAGTGGCCGCGTCGCCGACCCCAATACCCGCCGCCACCGAACAACAGCACCACGACAACAATAATCAGGATCAATTCCATCGGAATTCTCCGCTGACGCCGACGGGTATCCGCTGGCCGCCAAAAAAACAACGGCGCCTCAAGGCTATCGTTCCCGACAAACCTGTGAGCGTCGCCCAACTTGCATCCTGCGATGTGAGCAATTTTGCTCAGGCTTCTGACATCGGAGCATTGGCGCCTGGCTCGCGTCACAAGACTGGAAGCGGAGGGGTAGTGTCACCAGCATCGTATTCCGTCGCGCGCAGCAGCCCCCACAGGTCATCATCTGTACCATCCCAAAAGACTGGAACAGACGGCGTGTAGATGGCCCATCGTGCATATTCCCCGACGACAACAATTCCGCTTGGCGTTGCAACGAACCTGACATCTTCGATCCCGCGACGTGCTGCCCGCCCGTGCAGCGTCAGGGCTAGAGTTCGATAAACTCCCGCCGCGTGTTGTTCGTTCGTCGGCCGGCGTTCTTCCCCGATAGGGGTGATAGGACCGCGCGCCAGAGTTTCCGCCAGATAGGTCGGGTTGATCGCCAATTCCCAAGGGTCGTTCAGTGTATCCGACCGTCCAATCCAGAGTGACCTTCTCTGCAAAAGCCACATGAAACGGGAGAACGACATATAGCGCCAAAGCTTCTGGTCCAGAGGGTAATCAGCCATCGATTTGTCCGGGTTGAAAGCCTTGCCAATATCAGCTTTTCCGTGTGAGTGACAGCATATGCTCAAGGTCTATGTGGACGATAGCAGTGTGGGGGAAGAGCCTGTCTCCGTCCTGGCCGGATGGGCGGCGGATGAGGCGACGTGGGCCGGCTTTGAGAAGGAATGGACCGCTGCTTTGGTTATGTCGCCCAAGCTCGCGTATTACAAAGAGGCGGAAGCGCACGCCAGACAAGGCCAGTTCGCGGGGCTGGAGTGACCAGTCATTCATGGACCGGATGTACCGGTTCACCAGGATCATCGCGGACCACAAGCTGATCAGCGTCCTCTCCGCGGTGCCGACCATGCAACAATTGGATGCCGCCTCGGCCTTTGCGCCGCTGCATACGCCTGTGGCCTTATCGGTGATCCGTTTTGCCCGGAAGCACTCATATCGATTTGCCGGATGTTGCCCGCGTGCTTCCGATACCCAGGGAATTGCTATCCGAAGGTATTCAGCGCTACGGCTTTCACGGCCTTTCCTGCGAATCCATCCTGCAGCAGCTTGGAGACGACATGCCGAGGCGGCTCATCATCGCCCATCTCGGCAATGGCGCCAGCGTCACTGCGGTCAGGAACGGGACATCGATCGACACCAGCATGGGACTGACCCCATCGGGCGGTCTTGTCATGGGCACGCGCAGCGTCGAGCTCGACCCGGGCGTGCTGATCTACCTGATGCGGGAAAAGAAACTGGACGCAGCCATGCTCGAAGACATCATCGACCATCGTTCGGGGTTGCTCGGAATTTCAGGCATCAGCAGCGATATGCGGCGTCTGCATGAAACCGCATCAACCAGCGTCGACGCCCGATTAGCGATCGACATGTTCTGTTATTCCGTCCGCAAGCAAATAGCCGCGATGATCGCCGTGCTCGGCGGGGTGGACCTCATTACCGGCGGCATAGGAGAAAACGACAGCGAAGTGCGCGGTGCCATTTGCGGCGGGCTCAATTGGGCCGGTGTATTCATTCACGACAAGCGCGGCAATTTATCCAAGCCACGGTGCCAGGTACAAGTTCTTCCCTCGCAGGAGGACGAGCAGATCGCTCGTCATACCTGTGCACATGCTTTTGCGCGGCGTCTAGTCACGGGCGCGCCTCATCTTTGATGCGGTCGATCGAGAACGAGGGTGACCTCATAGACGCCGAGATCCGCCGGATTGGTTTTAACCTCGAAGCCCAATTCACGGCACATCTTCAACATCACGGAATTTTCCCGGAGAATCTCGCCGGTTATTTGCGCCAAGCCTTCGGATTTTCCGTATTCGATGATCATTTGCATCAGCGCCCACCCCAGTCCGCGGCCTTTCAGATCCGATCTCAGCAAGATCGCATACTCGCCGTTATCACCCGTCGGACCGCGGTGAACCCGGACAACGCCCAGGATATCGCCACTGGTTTCATCGAACGCCACAAACGCCATCGCGCGCGCGTAATCCAGTTGGGTCAGCCGGGCAAGGAACGGATGGCTGAACTCCTTGATCGAATCGAAAAAGCGAAGCCGCAGATCTTCCTTGCTGACGTTCTGCAACAGATCAAGGATCAGCGGCTCATCGGCGGCGCGAACCGGCCGGACGAAAACCTTCCAGCCGTCGCCGAGGACGAGATGCCTTTCCCATTGCGGGGGATAGGGCCGGCTTTCTGCTTCCGCCAAGGCGGGGCCTCCAATGGTCGGCTGTATTTAGCCACAGCCGAATGTCCGATCACTGGGGTTGCATCCGATCGGTCGCCTTCAGGTATGTTTTCGCGTAAGCGACGAGTTGCGGATCGCTCGGGTGGTCGACCGTCTCGATTCCGGCGATGATTTTAGCCAGTGCGGGATCGTGCAGGCGAATGTGATCGACGAATTCGGTTTTTGCATTTGCAGGTCCGGTAACGAGGACGGCACCGGCGTCTGCAACCGATTCGGCCACGGCCTGAAGATAGTCGTGATCCGGGGAAGCGTGGCCACTGCCGACCGAGTTTGCCTTGTGATGAATGTGCTTGGTCGGATGGTCGGGATGCAGAACCAGTCGTTCGACATCTATCGAATTGAAATGGAACACGCGGGCTTCTCGATGATCAATCCAGATAACGGCATGATAGTGAGGCTTGCTCATAGATGTGTCCTTTATGACGCACTCCACTAGCGGGGAATTTGACGCATTCACTTCGGCGTCTCATGTCGGACCAGGTTGCACTCCGTGATAAACTGAAGCGCGCCGTAGCCTTCCATATCGACGGCGTATCTTTGCTGGCCCTCCATGGTGGTGAAGACCGCGATAACAGTACCGTAGTGCGTTGTGTCTTTATCGACGACGTCACCAATGGCAAATTTTGGCATCAAACTTTGCGTATCATGAACAGGGTTTCAGGTGGCTTGGACCAGTATGGTCTGCGCGACGTCCGATTCGCGCAATCGGCGCGGAATGATCGATTGCCCCATTCTGTTCATTCCGAAGCCCTATTTGGGAAGCAATGTCGGGGCGGCGATGAACGTTTGCGAATGTAGAGAAGATCGTGGATCTGGGTGATCGGGCTGCCAAGATCAAACGGATTCGTTAGCATAACTGAGCATCGTTTCGATCGCGTATTCCCAGGTGTCGTCGGTCGCGGTGCCCTGCGATTGCAGCTGGTCGACCAGTGTCCTCAGAGCGCCTGATGCATCCGCAAGCCGGGCAGTCGGGGTAAGGGCCGTCCCTATCGAGTCCGCGAAGTCACGAAGCTTGGCCGTCGCCTCCGCAGGTGGAAGGCCGCGTGCACCGTGGAGTGTTTCCAGGGCCGCCGTCGCCAGTTGGTTTTGGCTTGTGCTCATGGATTGTACCTATCGGTGCGATCTCAAAGAAACAAGTATCGAAGAGCAGCTACGTTCCCGAAGTCCGGCGGTTTGACGATTCCGCGAGATGCAGAATCAGTGACATCACGGCAATGACCGGCGGCACGATAAAGTACCAGACGCTGAACGCCGATGCAGTCGCTCCATGTCCGCAGCGGCAAGCTCAGGCAGGTGATGGGCGCCATCATTACCAAGATCCAGGCGACCCACGATTA
>Ga0210383_10003542_pt1 | contig 13960 bp, 7 predicted proteins | sample IncBWC14OmetaG_FD_160072 | JGI IMG/M metagenome (GOLD analysis project Ga0210383, IMG submission 160072) | Forest soil microbial communities from Barre Woods Harvard Forest LTER site, Petersham, Massachusetts, United States - Inc-BW-C-14-O ...
CACGCGCGCCAGGAAGTTCCGCCTCACGTATTCATCAATGACCGAATTTGCGACGTGCGTAGCCTGCAAGGGATTGGAACTTCGAAAGCGTATTTCCACAATCTGCGTATTCGGAATGACTCTTACCGTCAGATTTGAATTGAATTTGGACAGTAGTCTTTCTCTCTGCGTCGGCGATAGCTCCCCCATATCCTCAACTCCAGATTTCGTGACGTCTTTGCCGGCGAACGTCGGGTCCGCAAAAAGTTTCAGAGAGTTGATTACGCGCATCGCCACTGCATCGCTCTGAATGATCGTTACTTCCGTTTTAATGTGACTGTCCGCGTCTGGACCTCCGGACGTGCCCTTGTCGCCGTCATCCAGGCCAAGATTAGTCGAACGCGTTGGGTCAATCTGCAGCCGCGCCACTCCTTCATAGACAGGCACTCGCGTAAATGTGTAGGCAGCAACCAGCGCGAACACAACAATCGCGAATCCAAGAACGGTCCACTTGCGCTTGGCCACGGTGAGCCATATATCACTGATTGTTAGTTGTTGCTGGATTGGCATCTGCGCGGATCGTTCAACCAGGGTCGCCGGTGCCCATTCCGAGGAAATACCTCGACGGGGATTTCGAATAATCTCACTGTTTCTTTCTACCATTTGGTTACAGCCTCTCTTCAAACGATTTTCGGCGCGTATTAATTCGTGCCTGCGCATTAATTAGCTGGAGCCATCTAGGCGGCACCAGTCCCGCGAATAACGGCGGGCACAGTCTTCGCAAGGATCTTCAGGTCCAACCAGATGGACCATTTGTCGATGTACATCAAATCCAATTTCATCCATTGATCGAACGGGATGGAGTTCCGGCCGCGAATCTGCCACAAGCACGTGATTCCGGGCTTAACGCTGAAGCGCCGCCGCGGCCAATCCTGTTCGAACAATTTATAATCCCGGAGGGACATCGCGCGTGGCCCTACCAAGCTCATTTCGCCGTTAAGGACATTGAAAAATTGAGGCAGCTCATCGAGACTTGTTTTTCGCAAAAGACGGCCCAACGGGGTAACTCTAGGATCCTGCGAGATCTTGAACACCGGACCGCTCATTTCGTTCTTCGACATCAACTCATCCTGCAGCTTTTCCGCATCCGCCACCATGGTACGGAATTTGTAGATTTGGAAAGGTCGCTTGTTCAGGCCGACGCGAGTTTGGCTGAAGAAGACCGGTCCACGGGAAGTTAGCTTTACCAGCAATCCAATCACCAAAAACACCGGCGAAAGCAGCAGCAGCGACACACTGGAAATCAGAAAGTCGAGTGACCGCTTCGCAATGGCTGAAACGATTTCGCGTGGCCCAGCTACCACTAGCATCTGCGGATTCTGCTCATCAAAATCGAGCACTCGCGAGATACCGCGTCGCAATTTGAAAATATCTCCACCCACTCGCGTTGCAATCCCATGCTGCTCGAAGAGGGAAACCAAGCGTGCGACCCGTTCGTAAAAAGAGCGAAGCGGGAGGAATACTGCGGCTTCGTCCACCACATTGTGCCGCAGAAATTCTGGAAGGTCGTTTAAGTTGCAGGACCTTGTGTAGCCCGTCGTCGCAAAGGCAGGCATGCGCTCCCAGTAGTCATCTACGAAACCCACGATGCTGTAGCCGAGTTCCGGGTGTTCCGAGAGATACTCCGCGAATTCCACAGCTCGTTCATTTGTACCCACGATCAGGAGAAAACGTTGGTTCCGACCGTTCCGCCGCAGGTCCAGTAAAAACCAACGAGTTATCAGCCGCTCGGAAACCATTGCCCAGGTGCTGACAATCCACAGCACCAGGATGAAAGGACCCGTAACCATTTGGACGTGGAAAATTTTGACGGCGGCCAGTAGCAGCAGTGCTGCAAAAATGCTCGCCTTTAACACGTCGAAAATCTCAGCGGCAACGTGTGTGAGGCGCTTGGAAGTGTATAAATTGCATCGCCTGAAAATGTAGTGCCAGGAGGCGATCAAGACCATGAACAATAAGCAGTTTCCGAGCTTGATCCGCAGCGCTAAAAAACTTGCCAGCGTCATACTTCTCGGCGAGGAACTAAAAATGAACGTCGCTACAATGAAGGCACCGACAATCGCAGCAAGATCGTAGAGCTTTGCCACGTGCTTCATGAACTGCCATTTATTTGCCGTCATGTAATTTCGTCTGTAGGCTTTCTATCGAAAACAACTATGGACAAATGAGGTGTATTGACTTGGCGAATCGGCTATCGAACTAGCAATTTCCTGCGACATCGCTGCTCGAGGAATCGTTGACTCCAATGAGCTCCAGATCGCCTGCGTCGATTTCAAGGGAGATGCTCTTCATGATGGCGTCCAGGCTCAGAACAAATCGCAGCCCGCTCTTCTTCCGGACTGCTATACCTGTCATTCCTTCCAACGGCCCTCGTACTATCCTTGCTCTTTCCCCCACATTCAAGAACGGGTAGGGTGCGGCGTTTAGAAGCTCTATGCCTTCGCGAAGGATCTCAATTTCGCCATCTGGCAAGGGGATTGGCTCACGAGAAGTTCCAACTATGGAGAGCACACCTGGTAGATCGAGCACGCGTGTCTTCTCACCCCGCCGGATTTTGACGAACACGTAACCCGGAAAAAGAGGCTGTTCGACTACGCCCTTGAGCCCGTTTTTCCAGCGCCGGGGCTTTCGGGCTAGGGGAAGGAAATACTCGATTTCGCGGCTCGAAAGGTGTAAGCCGACCCGCTTTTCCTGACACGAACTGGTATGCGCTGCAAACCATTGAGATTGGTTCTCGTGAGTCAAATTCGGCTCCAATTGGTACGGTGATTACATCTACCTGCACCCGACGAGCATGGCTTCGCCAATGCCACTTAGATGTGGCCAAACCTGAAAATTGGGCTGTGGGGCCGGAGAACCGTAGGCTGGAAGACCCGATCTCCTACCAACTCTATCTCGGCAAAATTGTCCTAGGGCTGATAGCTCCGCGCAAGTGAATAATTCAGATTGCTCGTATCATGGATGTCAATCTGTTCGTTTCCATTTACGCGGAGGTCTATCCTGGGCAAAATTCGTGCAAAAAAGAATACACAATTTCATTTAGCACCTAGGGTCAGGTGCAACTTACTCCATTGGCCACTTTGGCGAAAAGCGCCGGTCGGTGATCGACGTAGAGTTGTATTCAAGCGCGCAATCATTGAAATGCGCTGCCGTAGCAGTCCAACTTGGGAATCGTTAACATTCCCGCTGATTGCGGTCCTCCAAAGACAGATGCGAGTTTCGGCCCCTGCACCGATGCAAATCTCTAATATGAACACTTGTCACCAAGTGCTCCCGACGCTTCGAGCCTCGCAGCAACCCGTTAAAGAGGAATGTGCCCACAGTTACAACCGCGTTAAGAGTTCCATCTTGATGAATCGCGATGGGAGGTGACGCGCAAGTAGATATCAGACAGCGACCTCGAATCATTTCGAAGGCGGCGATTCGCGCCTATGGCAGAACGTGGGCTCATGAGAAGTAGAACGAAGTCGGCGGCATTACCGCCGATCTGCAAGCCTGCACTGGCGCCTCCGAGAGCGATCATGGTCGGAGCGCCCCACGGGCCATAAAACGTTTTGCCGCCGCGACTGGTCATTACACCGCGACCGTGGCTACCTCCGAAGACCAACGCAAACTTCAAGACCGAAGGCAGAATCGGTTACCTGACTTATCAGAAGTTGAGAGAAGATTCGCTTTGGACTTCGCGGATTCAGTGATACAGCTCCGCTGATGCAAGACCGGCAAAAATACCTCCGCCCGCAACCAATACGCTCCCATTCGGAAGCAGCGTTGCGGTGTGTCCCGAGCGCCCGATCTCCATCCCACCGGTAATGCTGAAAGAGCCAGTTGCCGGATCGTAGAGCTCCGCGCTGGAGTTGTCGTCACCGCCACCTGCCACCAGCACTTTCCCACTCGGTAACAGCGTCGCTGTATGTAGGCTTCGGGCCGCGGTCATCGATCCGGTAGTCGAAAACAGGCCCGTCGATGGATCGTAGACTTCCACAGTGGCAGTGGGATGCAACTCACTGCTGCCGGTAACGGAACCTGCGCCGCCAACGATGAGCACCTTACCATCGGCGAGCAGCGTTGCCGTGTGTTCTTCGCGGGCCGTCGTCATGCCACCCGTGACGGTGAAAGTGCCAGTTGCTGGGTCGTAGACTTCCGCTGTAGCTGTTGGATTTGAAGAATCAAGTGAAGTACCACCTGTGATGAGCACTTTCCCATTTTGTAGCAGAGTGGCGGTGTGCCGAAACCGTGCCGCGGCCATGCTTCCCGTTTGAGTGAAAACGCCAGTGCTTGGATCATAGAGTTCAGCACTAGCCGAGCCCGTGCCTCCTGGATCTTGATCGGCCCCACCGGCAAGCAGAACTTTACCGTTCATCAGCAGAGTCGCTGTATGTCCGCCGCGCGCGGTCGTCAAGTTGCCCGTTCCGCTGAATTCACCAGTGGCCGAGTCGTAGAGACTTGCCCCGTTGGATGAGGTACTACCTCCGTAGTCCCAAACAGAGTTTACAAAGCCCCCGGCTAGCAAAACCTTTCCGTTTGGCAATAGTGTCGCGGTGTGACCGAATATCCCCGCGCCATCCTCTCCAACGATTTCAGTAAACGTGCCCGTGCCAGGGTCGTACACTTCTATCGATGAGAGGCCCACGTAACCGGTTGCAATGGTGTATGAGCTACTGTTTGAGCCATACGCCACGAGCACCTTGTTATCCGGTAGCAAGGTGGCAGTGTGCAGGCCCCGCGGCTCTTTGAGACTCCCTGTGGGTGTAAATCGACTCGAGGCGCTAGTCACGCTAACAGTAGAGCTGGCGGTGAGCGTCGTGTCTTCTATACTGGCCGCGACCACATGATAGAAACCTACAGCGCCCGGCGCGGTATAGAACCCAGCGCTGTTTATCATCCCCCCACCTGTCTCCCGAACTGTCCAAGTCACATCCGCATTGGGGGGCCCCGCTACAAACGCGGTAAAGGTTTGGACCCCACCAGGCGCCAGCGTGACCGCCGCAGGAGAAATCGTTAATTGGGCTTGCTGAACAGTCACTGCAGCGATGCCCGTGGCAGCTGAATTGGCCTGACTCGTAGCCACGACATGGAACGTGCCATCCGTACTTTGCGGAGCCGTATAGAGACCCGCGCTGTCAATCGTGCCACCGCCGTTTTCTTGTACGCTCCACGTAACCGCGGTGTTGGTCGTTCCGGTGACCGTAGCCGCATAAGATTGTGTCGCGCCCTGCAAAACGGAGGCGGAATTGGGGGTCACCGTGACGGTTATGGTAGGCGCAGGAACAGGCGCGGGAGTCGTCGATGAACTTCCGCCGCATCCCCAAAGGCCCATTGTTGCGGCAATAATCAGTACAACGGCTCTTGGGTGACGCTGCATGGATCGCCTTGCTATGCGTAAATCTCGCATGCTCCACCTCAATTCGACGATCGACTCTGCCTGGCTGCCGTCGACATTGGCGTAAAGCCGATCGCGGCTCAATGGTGGGGATATGGTCTGTGTCTGATTTGCGTCTGATGATGTAGCTCTTTGAATTCTTAGGAGTTCCTGTGAACATGCCGCGGGGCCCACATAGTTCTTTGGCCCAAGGTAATTGGTGGTAGAGTAACCGGCAAGCTCGAAGCCCTACGATGGAACCCGCCGTCCGAACCCGGAGGAAGCGCTTCGGCGCCTTTGAAGTAGATCTGCATTCGGGCGAGGTCTACAAGTACGGCGTCCGATTGAAGCTTCAGGATCAACCCTTCCAGGTGCTTGCGCTCTTGCTGGAGCGTTCCGGTGACTTGGTCACGCGAGAGGAGCTCCGCCAAAAGCTCTGGCCTGCCGACACTTTTGTTGACTTCGATACCGGTCTGAATAGCGTCATCAAGAAGCTGCGTGACGTCCTGGGCGATTCAGCCGAGGAACCCCGTTACATCGAGACTCTTCCCCGCCGCGGCTACCGCTTCGTTGCCGTCGTCGAAAACGGCGTCCCAGCCGCATCGCCAGCAGCCGTTGACGAACATCCCGAGCCAGTTCTCCCCTCGCCGCCAACACCTCAGCCCCGAAACAAGCGCCGCTTGCTCATTGCGGCTGGTGTCGCCGCCTTCCTCCTCGTCGTCGCGCTCGTTTCCTGGCGCGTCTTTTTCGTTCGGCCCGCCCTCACCGGCACCGACGTCATCCTCCTCGCCAGCTTCATCAACAAGACCGGCGATCCCGTCTTCGACAACTCCCTGGACAAAGCTTTGGAAGTAAAGCTTACAGAGTCGCCTTTTTTGAGCGTGCTCCCGGACGCTGACGTTCGTCGCACCATGCGCACGATGCGCCACGAACCGACTGAGCGAGTGACGCAAGAACTAGGCATCGAGATCTGTAAGCGACAGGGACTTAAAGCTGTAGTAGTGCCCGAAATTGCCGCGTTCGGAAGCAAATACCTGATCACGCTCGAAGCCATTGACGCCCGCAGTCAAAAGTCTATCGCGCGACGTCAGGAACAAGCGGAGAACAAGGAGCAAGTGATCGCGGCGCTTGGCAAAGCAGGTTCGCACTTGCGACGTCAACTGGGCGAAAGTCTCAGCTCTGTCGAAAAGTACGACGCTCCTCTCGATCTCGCCACCACCAGTTCACTTGAGGCGTTACAAGCGTACAGGATGGGGCAGACCTTGTTTCGTTCTGGCAAACAACGTGACGCCATCCCCTTCTTCGAAAGGGCCGTCGACCTGGACCCGCTTTTCTGTTCTGCCTACGCCGCGCTCGGCACCGCCCATTTCAGCCTCAGCGATGATCAAGCTGCCAGGAAGTATTTTACGAAGGCCTACGAGCTGAAGGACGCTCGCCTCACGCAAGAAGAGAATTTCCAGACCACTGCTCTCTATCATTCGTACATCACCGGCAACCTGGAAAAGGAAACCGCCGTACTTGTTTTGTACCAGCAGGTGTATCCACGCAGTGTCTTTGCCGCCAACCGCCTGGGCATCGCGTACGCGATGCTTGGCAGAACGGAAGAGGGATTGCAGAAGTTCACATGGGCAATAGACCATTCCCCTGTGCCCACTAATCAGTACTACTCCAATGCCAGCCAGGCCCTCATGAATTTAGGCCGTTTTGACGAGGCCAAGAAATTATTGGACCGCTGGCAGCAGCAAGGTTCCCTGAATCCATTTGAAAGAGACGTGCTCTACCGCATCGCCTCTTTTGAAAACGACACCACAACCATGGAACGCCTTGCCAGCGAGTTCTCCGCCGATGATATTCACTGGCTCGAATTACAGATGCAGTTCGCATTCTTGCGTGGAGACCTCAAGAAGCTCCGTTCGCTGAGCGAAACGCTGGTAAAACAGCAGCTCCACGGGGGCGAAATGGAAAATGCCGCCAACGAGCTTGCTTTGCATGCTCAGCTTGAGTCCTTCCTGGGAGCCTATAGCGTGGCGCGCAGCCTCTGGCTGCAGGCTGATGAGATGAATAAAGACACCACTGGTGAGCTCTGGCGCTGTGGCGATGCATTCGCGGATGCTGGCGATCTGGTGCGGGCGCAAGCAGAGGCAATGAAACTCGATCGCATGGGTCCTGAGGATACGATTGAACAAAAAGAGCATCTGCCGCTGATTCGTTCGATTATCGAGCGCCAGCAAGGAAATGCTGTTAAGGCTGCGGACTTACTTGTCCAGGCGGATCTATACGATCAGTCACTCGACGTTCCGTATCGAGTTGCGCAAGCTTACGCCGCTGCCGGAGAGCACGCCAAGGCTGCCCAGGAGTTCGAAAAGATTATCGATCGTCGAGGACTTGGTTGGTGGCAAGTATATGCCCCGCTAGCGCAACTCGGTCTCGCGCGCGCCTATGCCATGCAAGGGGAACGCGAGAAAAGCCGCAAATCCTACGATGATTTCTTCGCTTCCTGGAAAGATGCGGACCCGGACATCCCGATCCTCCATCAAGCCAAAGCCGAATACAAGAAACTCAACGCAACCGCATCCAACGCCGCCCTCGTGTCAAAGAAAAATCCATAGCCCGTTTTCGGCTAATTCCTGATTAACGCCGTGCATTCAATGGGTCGATGCGACACCCAGGTCGAACCTAATCTGCATTGAAAACAAAGTCTAGATCGTCCGCTGAGCTTATAACAGCCCGAGCACTACCCTGGCTAGGCTTTGACCGGGTAGGGCCAAAGCGCGACACATGACAGCTTCGCTTCACTTCGCTTGCCTCCGGCAGACGCGAGCATGTTCGCCATTCGGAGCACGAGTTCACGATACCTCGCACAAGCTGTACCGCTCAATTGATCGTGCCGCCCAAGGTAGTTCAAGACTGCTGAACGAACCAGAAACAAGCCTCCACGTGACAGTAGTAAAACCGGTAGCACCGAGCCCCGGAGGGCGGATCAAGGCGCGAAGAGCGGCGCTTCAGAGCGCAACACTGGTTGCATTGCCGCTGGGAGCACGTCAGCTTCGTAGATCTCGATGTAGTTCACATGCCGACCGGCACTATTTCGCTCCATCCCCAAATCGATGGATCTTCTCAAAGCCAGAGGAGGATCGCCCGGAGCACCCATCTTGCGGGTTCCGATGGCGAATTCCATACCGCCACCCATCTGAAAACCGGTGATGATCCGTCCGTTATAACCAAGGATAAATTGATCGTGAGCTTGCGAAGTGGGGCCTTGAGGATAAGGGTCCGGGCCCGCATGGAGCGCGTTCATCTGGAGTGCAAATCGCGGTCCCAGGAGAGTAATTGCGTCGTTGACAATTTCTGGCCTGATGCGCGTCCTCCCGAGACCAGTGCGATCGATTCTTCCCTGGTCGTTGATATCAAGAATAACGTCGTCAAACCCCACCGACAGGGAAACGTACTGATTGGGAAAATCGGCGGTGAACACCCGAAAGGTCTGCCGCCACGCTGCTATGTACTTGACCGGTGTATAACGGTGAGCCTGAAACGCCCTGAGAGCCTGCGGCGACCTTGGCAGCGTGGCTTCGTCAGAAACCGATGTTGGTCCGTCGGCTGCGATTACTCGAAACGCAGGCGACGCTCCGTACCTGTCGCTCAGCAGTTTCTGGAAGGCGAACCAGCGGTTAAGGTAGACGCTATCCCAGGGCATCGGAAGGGTCATCACGGTGCCTCCGCCGGGCCCATATTGAAGGGGAAGCTGGGCGGTCTGGACACCGGCCAGGGCCCACGCGGGCGAAAAGAAACCGGGGAAGATGAAGAGTTGTACCCATTTGTGCGATGACGCAGCAGCAGCGAACAGTGCATCCAGCTTCGACCAATTCGGCTGTCCTTCGACCGGCTCGATGTCGCTCCAATGGATCTGCAAGGCCACACCACTAATGTAGGGATTACTTAATACCCGAAGATCCAGCGAAGCGTCGTTCGGCACATCCTTTATAACTGCAACGAGCCCATTCGGTGCAGGACCATAGGACGCGGCCATCGCAGCGCTGGTCACTAGAAGCGTAGACGCAAGAAGCGACGCAAGAAACCACTTCATGAACCATACCTCCCCGCATTTGGCACGAACAGGATGATTGAGGTTGGGAAGCCCCTGAGCGGCTCTCCGCAATGCGCGGTTTAATACCACAAGAGGGGCTTTCGCTTGACCGAACATACCACAACAGACTGTCTCCTTTTCCCAGCTATCTTTGATCCACCGATGAGCGCGAAGTATTTTGAGTTGATCTGTTATGCCGGTTCGGCAGCGGATTAGGCGGCTCCGACTGGACACGTGATGAGCGAAGACGAATCACTCCCCGCAGGGATTGGGATTCGTAAATAATCCACATGCCCGATAAACGTTCAAACGCGCATACCGGAGCAGTGGGTGGGTTGCAGTACTTGGTGATGACAAGAAAGTTTTGAGCCTGGAGCGACACCATCTAGTTTGGTTTTGGTGCAGCGGCGCGCTGCTTCGCGTGCGTGATGAGGGCGTCGAAGCGTGGATCACCATGCAGGGATTTGAGATCGGCGTCCTTGTCAATGCCCAAGTCAAGCTTGGCGCTCAGCCCGTGATCGATAGCTTGCTTCAGTAGCGTCACTGCCTCATCTCGCCTCCCCATGAGCGCCGCCAGACAGCCAAGATTGTAGACCGAGTTAGCCGTGATCGGATGATCCGGCCCGAAGATTCGGCGGCGGATGTCGAGTGCCTCCCCATTCAGCTTCTCCGCTTCTTGATACCGACCTTCGTCCGACAGATCGTTCGCCAAGTCGTTCATGGCATCCGCGGTCCCCGGGTGGTCCGGTCCAAGTACACGGCGCTCTATGTCCAGTTCTTCCCGATGCAATTTCTCCGCTTCAGCGGGACGGCCTTGGTCTGACAAAACATCTCCTAAGTTATGCATCACGATCAGAGTTAACGGATGTTCCGGCCCATGAATGCGGCGCTCTACGTCCAGTTCCTCTCGATCCAATTTCTCCGCTTCGGCAAACTGACCTTCCCGCCTCATAACATCCGCCAGATTCCCGATCGCCCGCAAAGTGCGGGGATGCTCGGGACCCACAGTGCGTCTCTCCATGTCCATTGCCTCACGCTCTAGTTTCTCTGCCTCTAGGTATCGACCCTCTTCATCCAGAGTCGAACCCAGGTCTTCCATTCCCGCCAGTGTTGCCGGACTTGTAGGGCCCAGCTCGCGCCGACTATCGTCTATCACTTGCCGCAGCACCTTTTCAGCATCGGCGTATCGGCCTGCCCGATAGAGTTCCCATCCCAAAAGTTCCTCGGCTGCGAGTGTGTCCGGATGCTTGGGTCCCAGGGCATGGCTGCGAATTTCAGTAATGCGGGCCTCCAGCGATTCAGCCGCTGGACTTAGCCCGAGGTTATCGTACACAGTCGCCATGGCCTGCATCATCTGGGCCTGAAGTTCGGGGTCTTTCGCCAACCCTGCCCCGATATCATTCGACGCTTTGTCCAGAATTTCCCGCGCGGTGACCGTGTTGCCTCGTGCTTCGCTCGGGTCGGATACTTTGAACATGTTGGTCATAAAGTCGGTAATACGATTGGCTCTGTCGCGCTCTCGGGTGGTACGCCGCAATTGCACGGCCTCGGTTACTGCGAAAGCCACTAGTAGCGCAATTGCTCCTGAAGCGGTGACGACTCCCAGGCGATGCCGCTGTTCATACTTCTTCAGCCGGTACCACGGGCTTGCAGGACGTGCCACCACGGGCCGGTTCTCCAAGTAGCGTTCAATATCCGCTGCCAACTCCGAGGGAGTTCCGTAGCGCCGTGCTCGATCCTTCTCTACTGCCTTTATCGTGATCCAGTCCAGATCACCCCTCAGCTGCTTCGCCAGCTGGCTTGCGTCCGTTCCTCGCCTCTCGGCGGCGGCGGCCGCGGTTCCCTTCTCGGTGCTGACCTTCGTACTTGGACTTGGTGGGTCGTCGTCCCTCAATTGCCGAAGCATTTCGTCGATCGGCTTCTTCCTGCCTCCCTCCGAATCGAACGGCAGCATTCCCGTGAGCAGCACATAGAGCAGCGCACCCAGCGAATACACATCTGTCCGGGTATCTACATCCGATACGCTCGGATCCGCCTGCTCCGGGCTCATGAATCCACGCGTGCCGATCAACGCACCAACCTCTGTAAATTGGGTCTGTTCGGCGCCTGGCTGCGAGGAAACAGCCTTGGCAATACCGAAATCAATAATTCTCGGCGTTGCCTTCCCGTCCACCTCCACAACCAAAATGTTCGATGGCTTCAAATCTCGGTGAATGATGGCCTTCTGATGGGCATGCTGCACACCCTCGCAGACTTTGATGAATAACTCCAGCCGCTCACGAATCTTCAATTTCTTGTTATCGCAATAGCTGGTAATCGGCGGACCCTCGACATACTCCATCACGAAGTATGGCTGTCCACCCTTCGTCGATCCCGCATCGAAGACCTTCGCAATCGCGGGGTGGTTCATCACCGCAAGGGACTGCCGCTCCGACTCGAACCGCTGGATAACCGAGCTGTACAACCCGCCCTTGATCAGTTTCAGCGCCACCTGTCGCTTAACCGGTGCCGTTTGTGCGGCAAGCCATACTTGTCCCATTCCCCCTTCACCCAATATCCTGATTAACAGATATGGCCCGATGGACGTTGGCTCTATGGCCCTCCGGGGCGCGGGGACCGTGCCGCTGGTGTCGAGAGTAGCGTCGCCGTCCTGAGATTGAACGACAGCTGCGTCGATAGGCGCGCTTCCCGCACCCACACTTTTCTTCAGATTTTCCGGATCGGACCTGGGGGTGGAGTTTTCTTCGCCCATAGGCACCTCCCGGGCAGAACATCACTAAACGGGTGGTGAACTTAGCAGTGAGGTATCCCGTTTAAGACCTGTATCCGCCCGATGATCGCTCATTAACCGGTCATTGAACACTCCAAAATCTCAACTCCCGATTAGTTCTATAAAGGGAGAAGTCAAGAAAAAACATCTCTCCTTCGGCTGGAATTTTTCTTGCTTCGCAGCCCACTTGATCGAGCGAGATCTGTTCTGACCTGCCGCGCCATGTGCTCGGTTGCGGGGCAATACGACTCCGTGGTTTGGGTTTTTTCTATCAGCGGTTTTCATCGCTTCCTCGCGACGAAGCCTGTCAGTTTCGAAACCAACAAAGCAGAACGGTGGTCAAATTTGGCGACCATAGTTCTATTTGGGACTCGTGGCCCATAGCTTTTTCGGGTTGTCCGAGAGGGCCTAGAGTCGGCATGCGACTAGGTGCCCGAAGCACACAGCGCCTAACTAATCGGCTGAGACTCGCTCTCGAACCCGAGGGTCTGGAGAACCCGACGGCCACCGCCAGAGAAAATCCCCAGAGATGGAGCGGACTCGATCCGAAACACTCAAGCTGTTTGTGGTTTCAGATGTTGGGCGTCGAAGCACGCTCCTCTCTCCCACACGATCAACGCGATGGTGGCAATTTTCCTAGCCAAGGTTAGACGCGCCATTTCCGGCCGGAGGCCCTTGGTCAGCAAAGCGGTATAGAACTCTTGCAACGGACCGGGTTTGCTCGAAGCCACGATCGCCGCGCCCTTAAACAGATTCTTCAGATCGTGATTGCAGTTTCGGTTCAGTCCGCGAATGGAGATCTGTTTCTTGGTTCGTTGCAGCTGCCGTCGACACTACGGTGATCGGCGCTGCTGTGTGTCTCGATGCCCAATCCGCTGTACGACCATAGCTGCCGCTTGCTGCGAAAACGATGCGGAGTCTGCAGAATGCCAAGCAGTACCGCGGCCCGGATCGGGCCGATCGAGGGGATCTGGCAGAGCCGTTTCCAGGCCTGCTGTTTCTTGCCTTCCGCCAACAGATCCCGCCGCACTTGCTGACGCACCGTGCGCAGCGCATCGAGTTGCTGGTAATAAAACTCGGCCCGCCGGCGCACACCCGCTTCGCTGATCTTCCCGAGCCACTCGACACGATGGCGCGGTGCATAGACTTGCTTGCCGCTACAAGGAATGGCCCAACTGCGATAGATGGCCTTCACCCGCGTCATGACCCGTCCGAGATCTTTGGTGATGGTGAGATAACTGCGCACTAGTTCTTTCAGACTTCGTAAACCGTGTTCACCGTGATAGACGGGGTTGAGATGATTGAGGCGCAGCAGTTCGGCCAACCGGCGTGCGTCGATCTGGTCACTCTTGTTGCCTTCTTTCAGGGAGGTATTCTTTCGTGGATCGCACACCAGCAATTTCGTCACGTGCGGTTTCCGCAAGTCGTACAACCAGGCGGTCGAGGTTCCTTCTTCAAACGTGACCTGCAAGTCCCCGCGCAGCCCATCGAAAAACTGCAGAATCATGTTGGCTTTGGTCTCGATGACGCATTCCATCACCATCTTCCCGGCAGCCTTCATCACCGCGATCGAGATGCTTTCCTTGTGCACCTCCATACCGATATATTTAGTGCTAGTCATAAAGGGTGTCCTTTCTGGAAGGGTTGAGCCGAACACTCAAAACCCTACTCCAAAAGGGGCGCCCTTTTATATTGCGTCGGATTA
>Ga0210383_10003545_pt1 | contig 13956 bp, 9 predicted proteins | sample IncBWC14OmetaG_FD_160072 | JGI IMG/M metagenome (GOLD analysis project Ga0210383, IMG submission 160072) | Forest soil microbial communities from Barre Woods Harvard Forest LTER site, Petersham, Massachusetts, United States - Inc-BW-C-14-O ...
ACATCAGCGTCAAGATCTTTTCGTGGGATTGCTTTGCTTGCTCCTGCTGACCTCGATGCCGGGCAGGGCGCAACAAGCTGGGTCGGATTCGCCCGCCTTGGGAGTGAAACGTCCCGTGGGCAATCTGGAAGACTGGAGTTCGCTTTCGCTGGCCAACAGCGACCTGGTTGCCGAACGGCCTTTGCTCGGAGAAACCGATGATGAGCCTCAATTCACTCGCGAACTGCTGCAGGTGAAGTGGCGGCAAGGCGATCCCATTGATCTGTACGTTATTCGACCAAAGAACGTAGTGAAGCCTCCCGCTATCCTCTACCTCTACAGCTACCCATCCGAGTCGGAAGTCTTTCGCAACGACGCCTACTGTACGAACGTCACCAAGAACGGATTTGCCGCCATCGGATTCGTCTCTGCTCTTACCGGCCATCGCTACACCAATCGACCCATGAAGCAGTGGTTTGTCAGCGAGCTGCAGGAAGCGCTGGGTAGTTCCGTTCATGATGTTCAGATGATTCTGAATTACCTCTCCACGCGGGACGATCTCGATATGTCGGCGATCGGCATGTTCGGAGTGGGCTCGGGCGCGACCATTGCGATTTTGGCGGCTGCGGCCGATCCGCGTATCAAGACCGTTGACCTGATCGATCCTTGGGGAGACTGGCCTGACTGGATGGCCAAGTCTTCGCTGATTCCCGAGCGGGAACGGCCAAACTATTTGAAGCCTGAGTTCTTGAAGAAAGTCGCAGCGCTTGATCCCGTGGAATGGCTGCCGCAGTTGAAGTCGCAACACGTTCGCCTGCAACAGGTGCTCGACGACTCAGTCACCCCAACTATTGCCCAGCAGCGCATTAAAGCAGCTGCCTCAGGGACGACGCAGCTCGTTGATTTCCGCACCACCCAGCAATTTTCCCAGGCGCTCGCGGGAGACAAGCTTTTGCGATGGATGAAAGATCAGCTGCGGCCACCCGCTCCGCTGCAACCCGCGACTCGAGATTCGCAGAATTCCCAAGCAGTCAAGGCAGCCATTGAATCGAACGATGACAGATCGAACCGTGACAACTCGAGCCATGACGATTAGGCCCACGACCATTAGATCTCTCGAGGCGCTGCCTCAATACATTTCGGAGCCCTCAATGTCCAAGAATACTCGGCTGGGTCTGGTGTTCACTGCGGTGTTAGGCGTAATTCTTGTCTTGGTGGGCTGTGGCGGAACGGGCGCGGCTCCGATTAATGGCGGCTCCCTCGCAAAGGTCGCGGTGAGCGTAGCGCCTTCGACCATGACTGTGACCACAGGAACAACGCAGCCGTTCACGGCCACGGTTACTAACACGAGCGAGATGGGCGTTGGCTGGCTGGTCAACGGATATCCGGGGGGAGTCAATCCCGCGAATGGCACCACCCCGTTCGGAACCATTGACAAGAACGGGAACTACACCGCGCCACAGTACATCCCGGCTCCTCCCACCGTAACCGTGACTGCCGTAGCTAATGCTGACAATAGCGCCAGTGCGAACGCGTCAGTTTCGATCAACGGAACTCCGTCGCCCGTTTCAATTTCGCCTCTTACTGCGAACCTGGAGGTGGGGGGAATAGCTTTGTTCACAGCCAAGGTAACCGGTATTAACCCGTCAGTTATCTGGTTAGTGGAAAATGTGCCCGGAGGGAACGATGTCGTGGGCACGGTATCTCCCGTACCTGATTCTCCAAACCAAGTAACTTACCTCGCCCCTCTGGTGGTGCCCGGCGGGGGCCAAAGTGCCCAGGTCCACGTCATCGCTCAATCGGTTGTTAATCCGCTGATAAGCGCCTCGGCCGCGGTTGCGGTGTCCGCCCTGGGCAGCACTGTGGTTACGATCACGAACCCGTCCGTACCACCCACAGTCCCCGCCGGACAAACCCAATCCTTCCAGTCTAATGTCGCCGGCGCGAGCGACACCACGGTCTCCTGGGAAGTGGATGCGATACCCGGAGGCAACGCAAACCTTGGAACCATCAAAACAGAAGCCAAAGGCGCGGCGGTGTACACGGCTCCAGAAAATGTGGTTAATCCATTTCAAGTGATCGTAACCGCAGTCTCGAACGCTCAACCCGCCGCGCAAGCGTCGATTCTTGTGAATGTGATTCCGGCTCAGAAGGTGACGGTGACCGTGACCGCAGATGAGTGCACAAACACCGACGCGATACCCATCAATGCCAGCACAACTTTTACTGCCCAGATCTCCGGACTGAACAATCAGGACGTGACTTGGCAAGTCAATCAAATCACCGGCGGCAACAGCACGGTGGGAACTATTACGCCGGCCGGAGTGTACACTGCGCCTGCGACTGTGCCGGCTCCAGCAACGGTGACCATTAGCGCCGTCCCTGTGGCGGATCCTTTAGCGGTGGGAAAGGAGCCGGTCACGATTAGTCTAAAGGCCGTAACCAAGGTTACTTTAACTCCCACGTCAGCCTCGGTCGAAGTCGATCAGGGGCAAGATTTTACTGCCACCGTCGCCGGCATGGGCAGTTCTGGGGTCGCGGTCACTTGGAATGTCAACAATGAGAACGGCGGAGACTCAATTATTGGGACCATCGATCCGGGATCTTCCTCCGGCTGCGAAGATACAACCCAATACCTGGCTCCAATTTCGGTCCCAAGTCCCCCAACCGTAACCGTGACCGCAGTGGCCTCAGATCAAACTGTCTCCAATGGAGCGCTGGTGACGATAACCCCACCGCCGGAGCTCACCGAGTCGTTGATGCCGGGACCGGGCGACCCATCAAGCGTCCAAGTAGGAACGAGCAACAATCAGGTGCTCTACACCGTCACGCAAACCAAGCTAGGCAACGACGGCACTAACGACACGACCGATCCGATCAGTTGGACGCTGACCAGCGTAGGCCAGGATTGCAGTGTGGGTCACGGGTCTATATGCGGAACCATCACGCCCACTGGGATTAACTCCAGCCAGCAATTCACTGGAACCTACACTGCCCCGGCAAGTGTGCCGCCCGTTTCGAAGGTGACTGTCACCGTCACTTCGGTCGTCGATCCAAGTGCATCGGATTACAACGACATCACAATCTCGAATGGGCCTCCAACGATCGCCATCACTGGCCCACAGTCGATCGAAGCTGGTACGACGCCGGTGTCCTTTACTGCAGTTATCACCAACGCGAATCCGAACGACCTTGTCTGGAATTTAGGCTGCATCTCTGACAGCGACAGTACCAACCAGGAGGATTTTTGCGATTCTTCTCACACCGACTTCGGTCCGGGCTGCATTAAGAGCGCGAGAGGAATAGAAGTTTGTAACGAGCAGGACGTGACGCTCGTGCCGCCCACTCTGGTCTATACGCCGCCTAAAATGGTGTCGACAGCGGACTACCTGCAAAACGCTTGCACGTTAAACGGAGACCCGCACGCTTCAATCGTGCCCATTAACGTCCAGATGATAGCGAACGGTTGTCCTCTCGTCGATGGTGTACCCACATGTACGGCGATCGCTTGTGTCACAATCACTCCGCCGTAACCATTAAATTCACTAGCCGTATCTTGCCGCATGGGTTGGCGCCCATGCGGCACTCGATTTAGCTAAGCGGGCTAACGAATTCCAATTCAAATCGTCTAAAGGCCTCGGACGCAGGGCTGCGTCGCAAGGCTGCACAAAAGCATCTAACTGGTGTGCGTTTCTAGCTTGAGTCATCGCCTGCGGCTCTTCACAAAAAGTGGGTCAAACTTCGAGACGGCGAATGGCGTACAGTACGACAGGCGAATCGCCCTCGGCATTTCTCTTGCCAGCGCCGAAACCAATTATGAGGACAACATGAAACGAATTTCCTGGCTGTTTACCTGTGTCTTGTTGATGATCTCCGTGGCCGGCGCGCAGCGGCTGCCCCAGATCGCCACCCCGGAGAACTACAAGCTGACTTTCACGCCCAACCTTAATAAAGGCAATTTTGCCGGCGATGAAACGATCCAGGTAAAGCTGTTGAAGCCAACCTCGCTAATCGTGTTGAACTCGGCTGACATCGATTTCCAGGAAGCCTCTATAACAAGTGGCGGCGCGACCCAAAAGGCTACAGTCACTTTCGACAAAGAGAAGGAAATGGCAACTCTGACTGTAGAAAAGCCTCTCACGGCAGATGTAGCCACGGTCCACATCCAGTACACCGGTATTTTGAACAGTGAAATGCGCGGCTTCTACATGGGAAAAGACGATCAGGGGCGAAAGTACGCAGCCACGCAGTTCGAGTCGACGGATGCACGCCGGGCTTTCCCGGCCTTCGACGAGCCAGCTTACAAAGCTACATTCGATATCACGGTCGTTGCCGACAGCGAGCACACGGTGATCGCCAACACCAAAGTTCTTTCGGATACGCCGGGACCGGGCGCTAATAAACACACCGTCCGCTTCTCGACTTCTCCGAAGATGTCTTCTTATCTTGCGGCCATCGCGGTCGGCCAGTTTGAATACATTGAAGGCTCGGCTGACGGCATTCCCATACGTATCTACAGCACTCCGGGCAAGAAGCAACTCAGCAAGTTTGCGTTGGAAGCTACCGAAAACTTCCTCCGTTATTTCGATCAATATTTTGGAATCAAATACCCCTACGGCAAGCTCGACCTTATTGGGCTGCCGGATTTTTCAGCCGGCGCAATGGAGAACATCGGCCTGATCACCTCTCGCGAGGTGCTTCTGCAGCTCGACGATCAACAAGCATCGCTAGGCCTGCGCAAGGCGGTCGCGATCACGATCTCGCATGAAATCGCCCATCAATGGTTTGGCGATCTCGTAACCATGCAGTGGTGGGACGATATCTGGCTGAATGAAGGATTTGCCACCTGGATGGAAGGCAAGCCGGTGGATGCCTGGAAACCGGAGTGGAATGCGGGTCTGGACGAGGTCAGTGCCGGCAACATTCTTACAACGATTGGCGCTCTCAACGTAGATTCGCTCGCCACCACCCGAGCCATCCAACAGCCCGCGGAAACTCCTGACCAAATCCAGGAATTGTTTGACGGCATCGCGTATGGTAAAACCGCTGCGGTTCTGCGCATGCTCGAAGCCTACCTCGGACCGGAAACCTTCCGCGCTGGAGTGAACGAATATCTGAAACAGCACGCCTATGGCAACTCCACCGCCGACGATTTTTGGAGCACGCTGGCGAGCGTGTCGAAGAAACCGGTCGATACCGTTATGCCTACGTTCGTCAAACAGCCAGGTGTGCCGATGCTCAGCATCAATGCCCAGTGCTCGGGGAATTCCACCGCGGTCACTCTTTCACAACGGCGATACTTCTTTGATCGCGCAGCGTTCAACACGGGCACCGATCAGCTGTGGCAGATTCCGGTTTGCATGAGGACATCCGATCAGAAGACCGAAAGATGCGAACTGTTGACTAAGAAAGAAGATACTTTCACGCTTCCGGGTTGTCCGTCGTGGATACTCGCGAACGCCGGTGGCACGGGGTACTACCGCAGCGGCTATCGGCCTGCGGCGGTCCAAGCACTGGCACGCGATGCGGAAACTGGATTGACCCCGCTTGAACGCATTATCCTTCTCAATGACACGTGGGCGGCGGTGCGCGTAGGGCAGCAGCCAGTCGGAGATTATCTGACTCTCGCCGAAGGTCTGCAATCGGACCGCACTGACGCTGTCCTCACACTCCTTTTCCAACAGTTGAATTACATTGGCAAATATCTGGTCACTGAAAGTGACATCCAGACCTATCAGGCGTGGGTCCGCAATTTCCTGGCGCCGATTGTCGCGGAAGTTGGTTGGGAGCCGAAACCCGGCGAAAGCGAAAGCCAGAAAGAGCTGCGCGCGAATCTTCTGCAGGTCATAGGCAGTACCGGACACGATCCCGGAGCTATGGCAGAGGCCAACAAACTGACCGCACAGGCTCTGGAGAATCCATCCTCGGTCGAAAGCGGCTTGGCTGCCGCAGCGTTCGCTCTGGTTGCGGAGACGGGAGACGCTGCTTTTTACGACAAGGTCATGGCGGGAGTAAAAAACGCCAAAACCCCCGAACAGTACTACATTTATTTCTATACCCTGCCCAGCTTCACAGATCCCCAACTGCTAACGCGAACATTGAATTTCGCCATCTCTCCCGAGGTCCGTTCGCAGGATAGCCTCGGTCTGATTGGCTCGGTCATGGCGAATTCCGCCGGTCAAAAGCTGGCGTGGGACTTCGTCCGTTCACACTGGGCCGAAGTGGAGAAGGCCGGCGGCCCGTTCGCCAGCGCGCAGGTCGTGAATAGCGCCGGCTCGTTCTGCGATGCCGGGCTTCGCGACGAGGTCAAGGATTTCTTCTCGACCCACAAAGTGGCCGCCGCGGAGCGAAGCTTCGGGCAATCCATGGAACGCATCAATAACTGCGTGGACCTGAAAACGCAACAGTCTCCGCAACTCGCTTCCTGGCTGCAGAACAATGGCGGAGGAGCCGCTTCCGGGAGCAGCGTTCGATAATCTGCGTCAACCGGCCAGCGAGTCGATTGCCTGCACCGCATCCGCCGGAAGCGTCAGGCTTAGGCTGGCCAGATCCTCCTTCATGTGCCGAGCGTCGGAGGTGCCGGTGAGCGGAAGCATTCCGACGGTGCGCGCGAAGCAGAATACAATCTGCGCCGGAGTGGCGTCAGCGCGAGCCGCAAGACCTGTAATCAGAGGATGGTGCAGCACCTCTACGTTTGCGGTGAGAAGCGAGAATCCCTGATACACGATGTTTCGCTCCCGGCAGAATAATCGCACATCGCGATCCCAACCAAAACGCGCGTAACAGCGGTTCTGCACAAACGCTGGATTCTCCCCGTCAACTGCCGCCATCTGCTCAAGATGTTCGAGCGAGACGTTGCTCACACCGAGAAGGCGTGTGCGCCCAGCATCGCGCTCTTTGATCATCGCCTCCCACACTTCACGATCTGCATCGGTCCAACCGTATCCCGAAGCCGGTCCGTGCAACACGTAGCTGTCGACATAATCAGTTCCGAGATGTTCAAGCGAACTGGCCATCGACTGTGCGACCTGGACGGAAAGCCTGGCTGATGGATCGTAGGGCAAACGGTGATCTTGGCCCGGCCGATAAGTGAATTTCGTCTGCAGAAAAACATCTCCCCGAGTTAGTAGTCCTTCGCGATACATAGCATCCAGCGCTTGGCCGACTCCTGCTTCAAAGTAATGTCGCCTCTGGTTGGCCGTGTCGATGCCCCGAAACCCGGCCCGTAGCGCGAGTTCCGTCAGCGCCGCAGTGCGATCTTCCTTCCATGCGGTTCCATACAAGAAAGTGGGGAGGGTCGAAGATTGACTGGTTGGCATCGCGTTATTGTGCCACGACCGAAGGCGAGTAGTGTGACTCCGACGACTTTAAGAGAATTTTCTTAGCTCAGTAGGGACCTGGCGCCCGAAAAATTGGAGGCGCGGCCAACTAGGATATTTCTAGCGAGCTGACCAGTTGTTTGGGGAACCGTTTCTGTGACATTCTCTTCTCCTTGGCTTTTCGATAAGCCAGCGTTGGGGATGTGGAGGGCAGTGCATGTCACGGCGACGGATGCGGAGAATTCTTGTGGGAGTGCTTCTGCTGGCCGGGATGGTCGAGGCTTGTGAAGCGCAGGCGCCGCCAGCGGGTTCTTCTGGACAGCCGCTTCGCTTGACTCTCAAGCAGGCGGTGCAATTGGCCTTGAAACAAAATCCGCAAGTGGTAGTGGCGCGACTGTTGGCGCTGGAGAGTGGCCGGCAGAAGGAGATTGCGCGCGCGGCCCTGTTGCCCCAGGCCAGCTTGCTCGGTGCTACGGCGCTCGAGCAATACAATTTTCAATCGGTGGAGCGTGAGACGAAACCAAGAGCTGCGGGGCCTTATCAGTGGATCGAGGCGGGTCCGGCGTTCTCCCAGAGCGTGTTGGACCTACCTCTGATCCGCAACTACCAGATTGGTCGGGAAGGCGTGCTGCAATCGCGCGCACAGGAACAGGTGACGCGTGAGGATATAACGGCATCGGTTGTCCTGCAATATCACCTGGTGCTTCGTGCGATTGCGATTCGCGATGCCGCCAACGCGCGCGTGGCGCTGGCAGAGCGGCTTTCGAACCTGGCAACCAATCAGCAGAAAACCGGCGTTGGCCTGTCGATCGATGCGACCCGGGCTCAGGTTGAGTTGCAGAACGAACGGCAGAACCTGATTGACGCCGAAACCCAGGTGCATACGACGCTATACGTGCTCGCGGAGTTGCTGGACTTGCCGCCTGATAACGACTTGGAAGCTGCGGACACGCTGGAGTTCTACGAGTTGCCGACTTATGACACTACTGCGACGATAACTAAGGCATTGACGACTCGCCCGGAGATGCGCTCGATCGAATCGCAGCAGAACATCGCGGCGCTGTCGCGCAAGTCGGCGAGCGAACAGCGCCTGCCCCAACTAGAATTTTCAGGCCACTGGTACTACCAGGGGGAGCATTTCAGCGACGCGATTCCGGCGTACAGTTACCTGCTGGGGCTGGAGATTCCCGTGTTTACGGGAGGGAGAATTCGCGCCGAGGTGGCGCAAGCGGATCTGCAGCAGAAGGAAATCGACGAGAAAAGGAAGGCCCTCGAGGCGCGGATCGTGCGCGAAGTGAAGTCGGCCATCGAAGAACTGGAGTCGGCTCGGAGCGCGGTGCAAGTCGCGAACCTCGGTCTGGAGTTATCGAACGAAGAAGTTGCCCAGGCGCAGCGGCGATTTGCGGCGGGTATCACGACGAACGTGGAAGTCGTGCAGGCGCAAGACGCCTTGGCGCGGGCCAACACCAATCAGATTGAGGCGCTTTTCCGCTTTAACCAATCGCGAGCGAACCTGGCGCGAGCCATGGGCGAAGTCGAGAACACGTATGCGAAATAATTGTCTTGAGATTTTATGAACGCTCCATCCATTCCAGCGACTCCGCCCCCAGATCCCCCGACCGCGCCCAGCACTGTTTCGCTGCAGGACCGTGTTCGCCAGTTGCCACGGTGGACGAAGTACCTCGCGGCGGTGATCGCGGTCATTTTGCTGATCGCGTTTTACCGTTGGTTAGGCTGGGTCACGACGGATGATGCAGAAGTGGATGCGCATATCACTGCCGTGGCTTCCCAGGTTTCCGGGTATGTCGTGCAATTGATGATTAACGACAATGTGGATGTCAGGGAAGGCGATTTGCTGGTACAGATCGATCCGCGCGAATACCAGGCAGAGGCGGATCAGGCGAAAGCAGCGCTCGAACTGGCGCAAGCGGAGTCGGAGTCGGCGAAGTTGCAGGTTGGACTGACGCGAGGCACGACCACCCACAGCACCGGGGGAGCGGAGGCTCAGCGGGAATCGGACGCGGCCGATTACACCAGTGCACAGGCGCAACTGGAACGATCGGCCACCGCGAATCTGTTGCAGGCCAAAGCCGACATGATGGCGAAGCAGGCCACGAACGAGCGCGCGCAGTCGGACTTGGAGCGGTATCGCCCGCTGCTGGCGACGGGCGATGTCTCGAAATTTCAGTACGACGCGGTCGATGCGGCGGCGCGCGTCGCCAAAAGCGAACTGGAAGCCGCTCAAGAACAACTCGCTGCCGCCCAGCAAACGGTCGAAATCGCCCGCGCGAATGCAAGCTCGTCGAAGGCGCGGCTCGCGCGATCCCAATCGCTGCTGCTTGAGACCAAGGCGCGGGAGCAGCAGATTCCGATCAGTGAGGCGGCCTACAAATCGGCCATGGCGAATGTGGATCGAGCTAAGGCAACGCTGGAGCAGGCGGAGCTGAATCTGGCTTACGCTTCGATCAAGGCTCCGATCACCGGACAAGTTACGCAGAAGACCGTCAACCTTGGACAATACGTTTTGCCGGGCCAACTGCTATTCACCCTGGTTCCGCTGCGCGAAGTATATGTGACCGCCAACTTCAAAGAGACTCAGTTGGCCAAGGTACGGCCCGGCCAGCGGGCGGAGATTCATGTGGATACCTACAACCGGAGTTTCGAGGGCGTCGTGAATTCGATCGCGGCCGCCTCGGGATCGCGGCAGGCTCTCCTGCCGCCCCAGAACGCTTCCGGAAATTTCATTAAGGTCGTGCAACGCATCCCAGTGAAAATTCTGGTGAAGCAGGATAGCGATTCTGGGTACGTCCTGCGCCCAGGGATGAATGTGGAAGCAACGATTTATACGCGCTAAACTCCACGGCAATATATGAGCTATCTGAGCGGCAGTGGTTCCGGTGGGCTGGAAGCGTGGGAACAGGAATACGGTAATCGCCTCAGCGCGTCGCTGGCGGAACTGTCACAACCACGGAGACTCGCGATCCTGCTTAGCGTCGGCCTCGTCACCGCGATTGAAATCTCCAACCGAATCTCGATCAACGTGCTACTTCCCGACATGCAGGGGAATGTGGCCGCCAGCACCGACGAAATCAGCTGGGTCATAATTCTTTACAACCTCGGATTCCTTTGTTCGCTCGCGTTGAGTTCGTGGATCACCTTCGTGCTCGGGGCGCGGCGGCACTTGTTATACAGCATTCTGCTGTACTCGATAGGAGGGGTGGGCTGCGCGCTGAGTGCGCACAGCTTGAGGTTGCTGCTGATTTCACGCGTCATCATGGGGTTCGGGGGCGGCGCATTTCTGGTGCGCGCTGTAATTCTCGCAGGTCTTATGTTCCCGGGGAAGGCACGGATCTATGCGGTCACCCGCTTATATCTTGTGTTGTTCGCCTTTCAAATGACCTATCCCATCATGATGGGCTGGATCACGGACACGCTGCAGTGGAACTACGCATTCTGTCTGGATTTCCCTTTTCTGATTGTGGGTGCGATCCTGATCTGGAAATTAGTGCCTCGCGGATATTTGTACCTGCGTCGCGCCGGCGCGGAAGCTGATAAATGGGGAGCAGTGCTTCTGGTCGTCTCGCTGGTGGCATTGCAGATAGGACTGAGCCGCGGAGAAAGAGATTTGTGGCTGGAGTCGCCGCTCATCGTCGGATCGCTGATCATCGCCGTCGGGTGCTTCGTCGCGTTTTTGTGGTGGGATAGCCGAGTAGACAATCCATCGCCGGTTCTGCACCTGCGTACGGTTTGGCGGGAAGCGGAGTTGCGGACCTCGGTATTTCTGGTGATGGCGGTGGGCGCGATCCTGGGATGCGGATTGTTCGTGCTGCCGCAGTATCTCCGCTACGTGCAGGACTACAGTGCAACCCAGACCGGAGAATTCATTGTGATGTACACCAGCGGGCTCGGCTTTGGCCTGCTGCTTACATTGCAAGTGATCCAGCCTCGCATTGGCGGGCCGCGCACCGCGGCGCTCGGTTTGGTTCTGCTGATCGGAACATTTACTACCTTCCTCTACATATGGACGCCAACCACGCCCGGGATCGTCCTGGCGCCGGCGATTTTTCTACAAGGTTTTGCGCTGGCGCCAATTCTGGTTGCGGCCTCGAATATCGCAACCGGACAAGCGGCGCTGGCCGATCTCAACGACATTTCGACTACGTACTTCTTTGTCCGCCAATTGGGCAATACTTTTGGGGTTACGGCGGCGACAGTCATTTTCGATCGCCGCATGACGCTGCACTCCACGCGGCTCCTGGACGTGGCCAACCGACTCGACCCGACGGTGCAGTCAACCCTAGCGGCATACAGCGGATTGATCGCACGTAACGGCGGGGCAGGAAGCAATCCCGCACTGGGGGCGCTGCAATTATTCCAGGCAGATGTAATAACTCAAAGCCGGCTGCTTTCCTACATTGATATTTATCTGGTGCTCGCCGTGCTGAGTGCGGTGGCGGTCGTGCTATTGGCGATGGCGCGATTGAGGCCGGCCAAAGATCTGGCGCACTGGCATTTCTTGTGAACTTACCAATTTGCCGGCTCCGATCAAAACCAATCTGGAAAAATCAGCTCGATGAGGCCGGGAACCCAGTAGGAATAAAAGAGGTCATCGCAGATTTTGTACTTTCCATACTTTCTTCTGGCATAGTTGCCCCAGTGCGGTTGAGTACCGTCGACGTCAGTAAATCCGTACTCCCGCGCCAGCGCCCACGAGCTGAACACCCTTCCACTCTTCTTCATTACTTTCGGATCTGCCGCCAACGCCACCACCGCGCGGCCAATGTACCTCGGCGATTCTGACACCATAAAATCGCTGGGCGCGTCGTTCTGGTCCGGGCTGTTTTGATCCTTCTTTCTCTTGCCGACATCTTTCCAATTGGCCTCGCCGACTCCAAAATGCTCCAACACCCTTTCGGATCGTAAAAAGCCTGGGGTCAGAGCCACCGAGGCGATGTTTTTCTTGCGTAGCTCACGGGACATGGCGAAGGCCAACCGTATGACAGAAATCTTTACCAGGTCATAAAAAATGTTGCCGCGGTAGTAAAAGGCATCGCCATCTGTAATTTCGAAAATGATTCCCCGGCGTCTCTCCAACAACAGGGGAGCCGCGTAGTGCGCGGTGATGATGTGGGAGTGAATTGCCTGCTTTAACAGGCCGAGGCCGTTCTCGAGGTTGACCTCCCAGAACGGCTTGCCCCATTCGGTGAGCGCGTCGCCGCCCCACACATCGTTGACCAGAATGTCCAGGCCCTTATGACGCCGTTTGATCACGGCGACCAGTTTTCGTACATCGGAAGTGTTAGTGTGGTCCACCCTTATGGCTATGCCGCACCCGCCGGCAGCCGTGACTAGTTCAGCGGTTTCTTCAATGGTCTCAGTGCGGCCGGAAGTTGCGGGTTTTCCCCGTCGCGAGCTGCGGCCGGTGCAGTAAACCGTTGCCCCAGCTTCGCCTAACGCAATCGCAATCCCACGGCCAGCTCCGCGAGTCGCTCCGGCTACCAACGCAATCTTGCCGCGCAATACTTTCTTCATAATTTCAGCCGATCCCATTTACTTTCGCGCTAAGCTACCCCGGCTTGAGGGTCTGAGCCGATGTTCGGCGGCGCAACTTGCCGTTATACTAGCCTTTGCCGAGCCATCGCTCAACGGAGAAGGCATGTCGAGTCTGAAGGAATTCCAATGCGAGATTTGCGGGATTGTCAGTGAGCATCCGGTTCATTGGTTTGTAATCGAATGCGGAGATCAGAAACTGGCGGTCGTTAAGTGGGACTTGATTGCAGCCAACAGTCCGACCGCCCGGCATTTCTGTGGAGAAGCCCACGCCCAGGTGTACATCAGCCGCTGGTTCGAATCCGTGTGCTCGCCCCCCAAGGCGGTTTTCAAGACTTCCTAAGGACCGCGGCAGCTCGCACTTTTGTTGACGCGAGTTGAACGCGAAACTTCGTAAAGTTCTGGCAGTTCACGCCGATATACATATCTGCGAGCGTCAAAAGGTCAAAAGAAAGAGATGACGAGGCGCCTCCTAAGTGATCAAAGATGGGATTGTCCTGCTGGCAAATATGAAATCGTCAAGTCTGCCGCTTGCTGCGGATGGCAGCCAGGCGAATTGGATATCGCTCCTCGAAGCGGCGGCGAGGGAAGTTTTCGAACTCATGCTAGGTTGCCAGCTCAAGGCCCCGGCAATCGGGGAGGAAACCGGGCTGGAATTTACCGCAATGGTCGGACTGGCGGGTCAATTGTGCGGCGTGTTGAGCGTTCGCTGTCAGAAGAGCGCGGCGGCGCTCATGACTGCCAAGATGTTGGGTGTGGAACTGAACCAGGTCGGCCCTGACCTTCCAGACGCGCTAGGCGAGGTTTGCAACATGGTGGCGGGCAACTTCAAGAATAAGATACCTGGCCTGGCCTACGGTTGCATGCTTTCCCCGCCCACAGTCATCTTCGGCAGCGACTATGGCGTGCACTCTCGCTCCAACTCTCCTGCCATCGAACTCAGGCTGCTGTTTGAAGGCATGCCTCTTGTCATTTGCCTCACGATCAATAGTTAAGATCCGCCGAGAAGAGCACATCCATCCGCGCTCATTGGATATCTATCGTCCGGCTGAAGCTACCATTCGAAGCCTTTTCACCACGGAGACACAGAGACACAGAGAAGAAAACT
>Ga0210383_10003546_pt1 | contig 13953 bp, 11 predicted proteins | sample IncBWC14OmetaG_FD_160072 | JGI IMG/M metagenome (GOLD analysis project Ga0210383, IMG submission 160072) | Forest soil microbial communities from Barre Woods Harvard Forest LTER site, Petersham, Massachusetts, United States - Inc-BW-C-14-O ...
TGCCACGAAAGCAGGTATGCTTGGTCTGGCCAAAGATATGGCCAAAGAGCTTGGACCGAAAGGTATCCGGGTTAACGCCGTTGCGCCCGGAATGGTGGCAACAGACATTCGCGGGGACAAGATGAGCCAGGAAGTGATGGACCGGATTGTTGCCAGTATTCCCTTGGGTCGCATTGCGACGCCCACGGAGATCGCCAACGCGTTCCTCTTTTTAGCTTCGGACCTTTCGTCGTTTGTGACCGGGACGATAATCGACGTGAATGGCGGCATGTACATTCGGGCCTGAATTACAAACAATCGTCGCATTAACCCGATGTTACGCACTACGCCTAGTGTGAGCCTGGATCCAACGACCGAACGGGCGATCAGCAAGGCAAAGTGGCGACTGCTGCCGCTGATTTTATTGTTCTATTTTATAGCGTTCGTGGATCGCGTCAACATTGGGTTCGCGGCGCTAACCATGAACAAGGACCTCGGCCTAACGCCGTACTTCTACGGCTTGGGCGCCGGGATCTTTTTCATCAGCTACGTGATTTTGGAAGTACCGAGTAACTGGGCGCTGGTGCACGTCGGCGCTCGGAGGTGGATAGCGCGGATCATGTTTTCGTGGGGAATAGCCTCCATGCTGATGGCCGCTACGAGAGGACCCATTAGCTTCCTTGTGCTCCGTTTCGCACTGGGAGCGGCGGAAGCGGGTTTTGCCCCCGGTATCGTCTACTACATGGTGAGTTGGTTTCCTGCAAAGGAGCGGGCAAACGTCATCTCGATCTATTATTTAGGCGTTCCGTTAGCAACCATCATTGCGGGACCATTGTCGGGCCTGATTCTGGACCACATGAACGGATGGGGAGGGCTCCGGGGATGGCAATGGCTGTTTCTTTGCCAGGGGTTTCCCGCCGTCCTCTCGGCGTTTATCGCGCTGTGGTTTCTCACCGATAACCCGAAAGAGGCTGGCTGGCTTAATGACGAAGAGCGCACGTCCCTAATCGCCGTGCTGAGCCGTGATGACCAACGAAGCGCGTCCCATGGCCACGCGCACTTTGGCGCCGCGCTGTGGGATCGTTCGGTATGGTTATTGAGCCTCGCGTACATCTTCATCGTGATGGGCCTCTATGGCTTTGGCTTCTGGATGCCGACCATCGTTAAGGGATTCGGTTACTCGAACACGGCAGTCGGATTTATTGCTGCCGTTCCCTACCTGATCGGCGCCTTTGCCATGTACTTCTGGGCGCAGCATTCGGACAAGACGCGCGAGAGGAGGTGGCATTTTACGATAGCGGCTCTGGCACTCGCGCTTGGGTTGGCGTTGGCGGTAGTTTCTTCGCACGCGGTTGCTTTTGTTGGCATCACGCTGTGTGCGGTGGGTGTATTGGCTGCGGTGCCAATCTTCTTCACCTTCCCGGCGGCATTCCTTAAAGGGCCGGCAGCAGCCGGGGGACTCGCTTTAGTTAACGCCACCGGAAACATAGGCGGTTTTGTCGGCCCAATTGTGGTCGGGTGGGTGGCGCAAAGGACCGGCAATCCCGCGAGTGGCCTATTGATCATTGCCGCCGCCGTCGTCTTGGCTCCTGTGATCATCCTGACCTTGGACAGGAAAAAGATTTCGGAGGTAGAATGACCTTCTGAAACTTGAGGTTGGGCGTCGACAGCCGTGCCGAGTCGCCTGGCGTGATCTCCACGCCCCTCGCGTTCGCCTCAATGGCATCACGGTTGGCGACGAACCTCACTACACCCGTTTGGCCGCCGTCGACGACCATGGCATGCCCGATGACGAAGGCGGCCGCCTCCGAAAACAGCCAGACCACGGCCGCGGAGCATTGGCTCCCGCATCGAGAGCTTACTGGCGCGCCGTGGTCTCTTCCCGAGGGGCGAGCGTCCTGCTTTGGGGACGCGTAGCCTGGCACTTCAGACAAGCGTAACTCGTGCGAGAAGACAAGCCAAGGCCCAGTCTATTTGTGCGTGCCGTTAGGTTTCGTGGTTGTAGCGGTTACGTTGCTTGGTTGTGAGGACAGGAAAGGCTTATAGGCTGGCTTCGCCACATTAGAAAGATTGTTATACCTTTTCGCAATTGTGCCGATCCGTCAAATTCCTGCGGGTGCAATAATGACCTGAACTCTTGCCTCGGCTAAGGCGTGAGCTAGATCATCCGGCGGCTCCTTATCGGTAATGAGTACCTGCATGCTTCCGAGCGGTCCGATGCGTGCGAAGGACTTTGTGGCAAATTTGGAAGAATCAGCCACTACGATTGTTCTTTGCGCAGCAGCTATCATTTGCGAAGTCATCAAAGCTTCTTCGGGATTGTTTGTCGTAAGCCCTTCTTTCGCCGTGATCCCATCAACACCGATAACCGCGGAGTCCACAGTAATATTCAGTCCCGAAACGATCATCGGACCCACCGTCACCCGCGCGTCTGGCTGGCATTTTCCTCCAAGAACGTAAACGTCGACGCCGGTTACCAGGAAGGGTATGTCAAGGTTATTGGTCACCATTCTTACATTACGGCTGCCTAATTCTTCGGCACAACACCTCGTAGTGGAACCTCCGTTTAGAAGGAGCGTTTCTCCGTCTTTAATGAGTTGGTCAAGCGATCGCGCGAGGCGCATCTCTTCGAAGAGACGCTTAGTCATCTGCGGCAGAAGCTTCCGTCCCTGCGGCGCCCGTTTATTGACCGCGACGGCGCCTCCGTAAGTGCGGTTGAGCAACCCCTGAGATGCCAAGAGGTCAAGGTCCCTGCGCGCCGTATCCTCGGAAATCTTAAAATGACTCGAAACATCTCCGACCCTCATCTGACCTCGAAGGCGAAGGAGGCGCAAAAGTTCAAGGTGCCGTTTGGCCGGGAGTGCAAATTTCATCGTGCGTCGGATCCGTTCCTCAGAACAAGGCGAGTTTATGGCGGCGTTAGATGAGAGACTCAAACGAGGGGGGTAATATTTCTGGCCGTTAGTACGCGCGGTTTCATCGTTCCAGGATTCTTAACGGCCTGAGGAGGACAGAGCTCCATACCGTTGAATTTCCGTTTCGGCGGACCCCTAAGCAGCTACTCCAGGAGCCCGGCAACGGAGAAATCGATGCCGACGGCCTGGCGGATCATGTCGAGGGTCGCCATGGTTTTGAGCGATGAATCGAGGCTGCGATAGGGCGTTTCGAGTTCGCCGGCACGGATACGTCGAGCAACCTCGGCCGCTTCGTAATACAAGCCCTCGAAGTGCCCTCCGGAAGGTTCCTCATAGCGAAGAATTTGTGACCCGTCGGCGGAAGTTACCACAAAAGCACCAGGCAAGAGAAAGGGACCATCAAAACGGACGGTTCCTTCCGTGCCAATGATCACGGCATTAGTGGGCGTGAAGCCGTAGAGGGTAATCGAGACGGTCCCCTGATTTCCGTCGGCATCCGTTAGGATGGCTGAAAGCTGACCGTTAATGCCGCTGGGATCCGCCTGCCCGAGGCCAATAACGCTTTCGGGAACGCCAAAAATTTCGGTTAGGAGCGAGACAGGGTAAGTTCCCAAATCGAGAAGCGGACCGCCAGCCAGTTTGGGATCGAAGATGCGGTGATCCCGTTTAAAGTACTCGCCATATTCCGTGTATACCGACTTGATCTGACCGATGGCCTTGGTTTCCAGGAGTTGACGAAGCACATCAAATTTTGGGAGATAGAACATCCAAAGCGCTTCCGCGAAAAAAAGTCTTTTCCGGCGAGCCAGCTCCACCATTTCAAGGGCCTGGGCACGATTAAGGGCGATCGGTTTCTCCACCAACACGTGCTTGCCTGCGTTGAGTGCCAGCGTGACCCCTTCATGGTGCATATTGTGGGGGGTGGCCACGTAGATCACATCGAGATCGTCGGCAGCGACAAGCTCCTGGTAGTCGCCATAGGCTCGCTTGAGCGCCATCCGCGAAGCGAATTCCTCGGCTCGGTCTTTGCTCCGAGAACCGACGGCTACGATATCCTGCTTGGTGTGGGCGCGCACCGACTCAATGAATCGCTCGGCGATCCAACCCGAGCCTAGGAGTCCCCATCGCAAAATGGGCGCCTCGTTGGCCGGTGCAATTCGGGATGCGGGTAACAAAGTGGGGAGAGGCATAGAATATGCAAAGGAGCAATGGCGGTTGTTACGGCTTACGCAAAATAACTATTATGAAACAGGAACTTCCCGACGGTTGGACCGAGTTTTGGTTAGCTTCGGATCCGCTTCGTTACTTGGCGAACTTGACCGGCTGCCCGCTCTTGAGCGATTCGGTGGCTTTATCGGACAACAACTGGGCTTTCAACCCGTCCTCCAGCGAGGGGCTCGGCGGGACACCTTTGGTGATCGCCTCGACGAAAGCGTCCAGGGCCTGGTAATAGCTTTGCTCGATGCGCTCGAACCAGCCGGCATGCAGGCCGTCTTCGATAACTTTATCACCGATATAACGCGACACCCCGCGGAACCGCTGCCGGCGGGACTCTACCAGGCCTTTGGAGCCAAACACTTCGATGCGCTCATCATACCCGTATCCGGTGCGGCGGGAGCAATCGATCTGGCAAAGGGTCCCGCGGTTCAGGCGGATCGCCACAATACTGGTATCGATGTCCCCGACTTCGGCTACTTTAGGATCCACCAGGGCCGCCCCGAACACATAAACCTCTTCGGGTTCATCCTCACTGATCCAGCGCAGCAGATCGAAGAAATGCACCGTCTGATCGCGCAGTTGTCCGCCCGAGGTGGGCAGGTAGCCAATCGGCGGCAAGTTTGGCCCACGTGAGGTCATTTGGATGATTTCCAGGTTACCCACCGTGCCGCTCTTAACTTCCTCGCGCAGCGCTGCGTGGTTAGGGTCAAACCGGCGGTTAAACCCCAGCATGGCCGGCGCGCCCGCCACCCGGACCGCCTCGACCGCTTGTTGAGCTTCCTGGTAGTCCAACCCGATCGGCTTCTCACAATAAATGGCTTTGCCCGCCTGGGCGGCACGCCGGAGGTACTCAACGTGGGTGTTGGTCGGCGTGGCTATCACCACGGCTCGAATCTCAGGGTTGTCGAAAATCTCCGCCACATCCGCCACCGCTTTCGTTCCCGTGCTGGCCGCAGCCCGTTTCGCGAATTCCACATTGACGTCGTAGACCGCCGTCAGCTCCGCCTCGGGATGACGGGCCACGTTTTTGGCATGAACTGAACCGATCAATCCGGTTCCTAGCACCGCTATTTTTAGCATCTTTCTTTCCTGTTAGTTTTCGTGTTTTAAGGGACTTGAATCAGGATCTAGTTGCCCGTGGAATCGCGTAAGAACGCATGCTGGCTCTGCACCAGCGTCAATGCTCTTCTTTCAAACGAGGAGATCCTTTTTCTCGCACGGGTTCAAGGGTCCTCCACGATGGGTCAAACCTACCTCACCGATGAGCGTCTAACTTTTGTCCTGGGGCGTTTTCTAGAGCTGCAATCCTTAGGTTGGCTCGTTGTCAGTAATGAACAGCCCCAGGTTAATCGATTGCCACCCTGCACCGAAATGATCCACTTTAGGCGAGCGTGCCCCTGCCAAAACCGGAAGGGGCCACGCGCGCTCGGTGATCATGCAAAGGACAGTGTCACGCGAGGACTCATTTCATGAAGGACTTGAAGTTCTCCTTGGTGACCGGCTGGTAGGGAATCAAGAGGTTACCGTCCACCACTTTCGGATTAGGTTCTTTCTTGAATAGCAGATAGGCGGCATTGACTGCTTCCTCACCTTGGCCCGCGGCATCCTGGAACACGGTGTTGTTCAGTTCACCTTTGCCCATTGACTCTAAAGCGTCATGGGTGCCATCAACCCCGCCAACGCAGATCTTGCCGAGCTTTCCAGCAGCCTTGATGGCCTGCAAGGCCCCAATCGCCATCTCGTCATTGTTTGCCGCCACGCCGTCGATCTCCTGGCCGGAAGCCAGCCAGTTCTCCATGACTGTCTTTGCCTCGGCGCGCCTCCAGTTGGCGGTCTGTTCACGGGTGACCTTGATATTCGGGAACTTTTCTTTGACAACTTTTTTGATGCCATCCGTGCGGGCAATGGCCGCTTCGTTGCTCAACTCGCCCATTAGGATGGCTAGGTTGCCCTTGCCGCCCATGCATTTACCAAGTTCCTCCATGTTCATGATCCCCGACTCAAGAGCATTGGATCCAACGTACATGACTTCTTTGGGCAGGTTGGCAGGCCGGCGGTTAACGTAGACCAAGGGCTTGCCGGCTTTGATAAGGGCCTTGGTCATCGGACTGGTGGCCGCCGTATCTACCGGTTGGATAACGACGGCATCCATCCCCTGAGCTAGGAAATTTTCCACCTGACTCACCTGCTGGGCGGTGTCATTGCGTGCATCGAGAATGGCAAGATCAACATCGGGGTGAGCCTTGGCCCAGTTGGTCATGGCTTCCCGGAGGTTATTCTCAAAGATATCATCGAAAAAGGCTATTGTAGCCCCAATCTTGACCTTGGCCGGCGCGGACGCGGCAAAAGTAACGCATGGGGCTAGAACCATCGTAGCGATCGCTAAGAGGGATATTTTTTTCATTTCTTTTTTATTCGGGGAAATTGCTCCGGCAGGGGAGCGGTTAGGGGCCTGAACCAGCCAATTGGAATATTGGTAGACCGTCATGGCCGGCCTATGTTTTTTTGCTTTCGTGTTAACGGGGATTTAGTACTGACTGATAAGAAGATGGACGGTTGACCTACGGGCGAGCAGGTGGTTGGCGCTTGCAGCCTTGCGGGCTGCAAAGCACGCCTTCTCCCAGCACAGACCGGAGGCTTGACCGTGAGCAGCAGCGGCATCGAACGGTCCTTTCGGAGTCAGGCCATGAGTGGGGATCCGCCGGCTTACCGGGCAAGCAACCCAACGGATGGCCGACAGGGTTAGGCAGGAGGTCGAGGGACGAGGCAGTTAACATAAGGTTAGGGTGTGAGGGGAGAATGGGTAGGTGCGTTATGGGTTACCGGTGTAGCCGTTTGCAGAGCCAGAAGCAGGGCCGCTTGGAACTGGCCCTGGCGTTTTCATTCGGGCAGGCCGATGTAAACCTGGCCCCCTTCGACCTTGGTTGGATATGTCCGAAGGTCCACGACGACGGGAGCCCCCTTGGCTTTACCGGTGGAAATGTGAAAACGCCCCTGATGCCGCGGACACTCCACGATTTCCCCTAAGACCATACCGCCGCACAGGTTGGCGTTCTCGTGGGTGCAGATGGCATCGGTGGCGTAAAAGCCGCTTGGGGTGTGGTATACCGCGTACGGCTTTCCGTGGTGTTCGAAGTCGATGAGGTCCTCTTCTTCAATGTCGTCCACGCCGCAAACGGCGTGCCAGTTAGGTCGGGCATCAGGCATGGGGAACGGTTCCTTTGATTTTAGGGGTTCTTTAACTCGGAGAAGGGGCGGGATTTCGCCTCTGGGGCGCGGCCTGCGGGATCGGGCAGTTCGCGCACCAAAAAGTAGTCGGCATCGTGCGACTGGCGGATCAAAGCGGGCAGCATTTCCTTGTAGGCCTCGAGCAACCCGTTATACGTGCGTGGCAGGTCTTGCTTAACGTGCTCGTGCAGCTTGGGCAGTGCATGAAAGGGCACCATCGGAAACATGTGGTGCTCGATGTGGTAGTTCATGTTGAAATACAAGAAGCGGAAAAACGGGTTGAGCTTGATGGTGCGGGTGTTGAGCCGGTGGTCGCGCACGTCCTCGGCCAAGCCTGAGTGCTGGGTCAGCGCCAAGAGTTGGTGCAACCAGCCGCCGTACATACGCCCGAGCGGGAAATAGAGCAGCGGCAGCCAACTGCGCACCACGAGCGACCAAGCGATCATGCCGAGGTAGATCAGCATGTAAAGGCGTGACCACCAGATCATGGGGCGCTGTTCGGTTTCCGGCACGAAGTCCCGGGCTTCTTTGGTCAGGATGCCCAGCGCGTGCAGCGTCATGGTTTTGAGCATGGCGAACGACCCAGGTAACCAGAGGAAGTCTAGGACCACATTGGTCAGGTTGGCTGGGCGCATCACCTGGATTTCCGGGTCCAGGCCGATCTGGATAGTTTCGGTGTGGTGGCGGGTGTGGCTCCACCGCATGTAGGTGCCCTCCCGCATGTTCATAAGGGAGGCCAGCCGGTAGAAAAACTCGTTGAGCCAGTGGGTGCGGAAGGGCGTGCCGTGGGCACATTCGTGCCAGCGCGCGTCACAGGAACTGTAGATGGTGCCGTACAGCAAGAAGGCTGGAATCGCCCAACCGGTGCCCAGCGCCCGGTAGGCCAGGTAGCCAGTGGCGCCCAAGCACAGAAACCACATGGCGAAATTGGCAAGCCCTTTGGTGTCGCTGCGTTGCATGAATTGCTTCAGTTCCTTCCGGGGGATCGGGGGTCGGTACCAATCGTCGGTTTGGGGTTTCATGGCAAATAAACTATCCCTACAATTGATGTAGTCAATCATGATTTGTTAAAAATGTTTGATGTGATATTATCCATACATTGATGGATAGGAACGAGATTCAGAACCTGGCGGATGCTTTCCTGGACAATAAGAGGTGTCCAGATGCGAAGACCTTTAAGCCAAAAGCGGGGGCGACCCGATGGCTGAGGGACATAGGAACGGTGACCCTGGAGGAAAAAGATCGATATGCGTGAGCGAGTTAATGGCGTAAGAAATGTGACGATGAGGCGTCGGATCACTGTCAAACAGATTGCCGACAAGGCGGGGCTCAGCGTCGCTACGGTGGACCGCGTCCTAAATGGCCGTAGGAACGTCAGCCGGGAGACGGCCCTGCGCGTGCAATCCGCGACGGAAGCGCTCGGTTACCAACCCGCTGCACCGCTGGTCGTGGGGTCGGTTCAGGAGCCGGTGAGGGGGGCAGTTCTGCTGCAGAGGGAAGCGTCGCCCTTTTATCAACACCTCGCCGAGGCGCTCCGGCAGGCTCGACCGTCCGTGCCGGGGCGGGGAGTCGAACTTACCATAGAGTTCATCGCAGATTACCTGGAGCCCACCAAGGTGGCGGAACAGATGTGTTCGCTGGGGGAGCGAACCGACGTGCTTGCGGTGGTCGCCACCGATAGCCCTTACACCTCTGAAGCCATCGATGCTCTGAGCGGGCGTCATGTCCCGGTCGTCGCCCTTTTGTCGGACCTTTCGGCGCCCAATCTGGCGGGCTATGTCGGAATAAACAACCGAATCGCTGGCCGAACCGCGGCGTGGGCGATCGTCCGTTGCGCTGGCCGGCCAGGATCGGTCGGCGTCTTGATGGGCAGTCATGGATACCTGGGCCAGGAAGATCGGGAGATTGGGTTCCGAAGCTATTTTCGCGAGAAAAGCCTCGGGTTCAAAGTGCTTGAACCGATCGTCTGCGGTGACGATCCAGAAGTCGCCTACAAAGAGGCGTGCAAACTGATTACGGGTGCCGAGGACCTGGTCGGGCTTTACAGCGTCGGCGGCGGGAATAGCGGGACTATTCGCGCCCTTGAAGAACGTTTGATTTCCACAAAGCCCGCCTTTGTGTGTCATGAACTTGTGCCGCCGCAGCGCGGCGGCCTGATCAGGGGGACCATCGACGTCGTCCTTGCGGCTGATCTGCCTCAACTTGCGCGGTCGACCCTCGACTTGTTCGTCGAACTGAAGGACACCCCGCACCCCCAAAAACACATCGTCCCCGTTCCCTGCGACATCTACACAAGCGAGAACGTCTTAGAGTCGAGCGAGAACGTCTTGGGCACGAATGTGGCGGATGACTAGCCGGAAGTTCCCCCGTGCAAATCCGCCCTTCGGGGCGGTCGGCCGGAGGGTTAGCTTAACGCGCGGCCAAATCCGCACCTTTCGAATAAATCTTACTTGAGTTACCCACACCTTCCTGCTCACGCCCCGTTGCGGCAGGGCGGTTGGCAGCAACGGAAGGTCATTTTCCGTTAATTAAAACTCAAAGCGAAAATTTGCAGCGTGTAATTGTGATTGACTTCACTCAAATTCAGGATAGTTTTCTTTAAATAGGACGATATTTTGTGATTGTAAAAAATCCGAAGATGCTTGGATGTACATCAAGAATTGACGCACCAACCCACGAATAGAGATTTGAGACCTTGAGCGATGACCCTGTTTAGAATTCCCCCCAGCAGCTTTCTGCTCGCAGCCTCTGCGTGGGCCGCCAAGGCCTTGAACCTTCAAGATGCCAAAGAGAAAGGCATGACGGTTATTTCCGCGACCGTCAACGCGTCTGCGGGACCTGCAATTCACTTAACGACACTTTCATCGGGCAAAACTTTGGCCCGGCCTTTGGTTCAAATCAGCCACCCGGGGTGGAGGAGATCTAACAAGCAATATTAATATGGAACAGATTGTCATCGTTGGTGCAGGGAGAGCGGGCGCGTATGCCGCCGCAACTTTGCGTCAAGAAGGGTTCACCGGCCGAATCTTTCTGGTGGGTGAAGAGCCGGTACCGCCTTACGACCGGCCACCCCTGTCAAAAGACGTGCTCGTTGGTAAGGCAGCGCCCATCGACGGCTTGATTTTCAAGCGCGAATATTACGACGAAAATACAATTGATCTGTGTCTGGGCGATCCAGCCATCCGCCTGGACGTCGAGCTGCGACAGCTTGAGCTGCGAAGCGGCCAATCGCTGAAATACGATAAGCTGCTGCTGGCGACCGGTTCACGTCCGCGTAAACTATCCTGGGATCCTGATTCGGTGAGCCGTCTTCACTACCTGCGCACAGCTGCGGACGCGGAAGCAATTGCGCAACTCCTCAAAGTATCTCGGCGCGTCGCTATTGTCGGTGGCGGCGTGATCGGCTTCGAGGTAGCAGCTTCCGCCAGATCCCTGGGATGCGAAGTGACCGTCATCGAGGCGGCCCCTCAGGTGATGGCCCGCATGATGCCTTCCGAGATGGCCGTTTACCTGGTCGACTATCACATGCAACGCGGCGTGCGCGTCTTGACCTCCGCCCGACCATCCGCGGTGGACGGGCACGGGACTACGCCCAGCGCGGTGTTGCTTGAGGATGGCCGTAGCGTCGAGGCCGACCTCGTCGTCGTGGGGATAGGCATTACACCCGAGGTGGGGCTGGCTCGCTCCGGAGGGCTCAAGGTCGAAAACGGCATCGTCACGGACGCCTACGGCCAGACCTCTGAAGCGTGCATTTACGCCGCCGGTGACGCGGCCAGCTTTTTCCATCCGCTCTTCGGTCGGATGTTGCGGCTGGAGGCGTGGCGGCACGCCGAACGCCACGGGCAGGTGGTCGCGCTGAACCTGCTGGGACGGGCCGTCGAGTACCGGGACGCGCCGTGGATGTGGTCCGACCAGTATGACCTTCACCTGCAAGTGACAGGCCTGCTGGATGATGCCGACGCGTTCGTGTCCCGCGGCGCTTGGAAAGAAGGGGCCGAGCTGATCTTTGCGCTCAAAGGGGACCGCTTACGTGGCGCCGCCGGGCTGGGCAGAACCGATGCGATTGGACGGGACATCCGGCTAGCGCAGCTGCTCATCGAAGCGGAGATCCCGATCGATGCGGCCCGGCTTGGCGATGCGCGCGTCAAACTCAAGTCCTTGTTAAAAGCACGGCCGGCGGCCACGCCCGAAAACGGTTCTGAACTGGGCGGGGCGGGGGCCCTTATCGACTGAGGCCAAAGCCATGGACGCACCCATTTTCAAGCAAGTGGCTAACCTCTGGTCGTTATGGGATTACCCTTCGGCCGCCGAACCCTGGTCCTTGGAACAACAACTTGATGCGGTCCAGGGAGCGGGGTTCGACGGGATTACGGCCCAGCTCGGACCACGGCATGCCCGGGAAGCCGAAAAACGCGGGCTATTTGTGGTTGGATATTTTTCTTCTGGGGATGAGGAAGGGTTTGCCGACCTGCTCAAAAGCCAGAAGGACGCCGGCGCACGCCACATAAACGTCCAACTAGCGAATCACGACACCGATCCGGCCGACGCCCTTCGCTTGACCTTACGGCTAATGGAAGAAGCCGAGAGGATCGGGGACTTGGCGCCCTCCATTGAGGTTCACCGAGACACGTGCACCGAAACGCCCGAAAAGGCCTATGCGCTGGTCGAGGGCTACTTCAAAGCCACCGGGGAGCTTCTGCCTATAACCTGGGACTTTTCTCACTTCGCGGTGGTCAAGCACCTAACGCCCGAAAACTACGTTGAGCGCTTGTTGGTCCATCCCGAGCTGATCCAGCGTTCGCAGCAATTCCATTTTCGTCCGTTTAACGGCCACCACTGCCAAGTGCCGGTGACGCGCGGAGACGGGGGCTTAACGCAGGAGTTCAACGACTGGTTGCCTTTTGTGAGCACCGCGATGCGAATCTGGCTGGAAGGAAACGCGGGAGCGAACCGTGTGTTGATCGTGGTGCCGGAAATGGGGCCGGTACGCGGCGGTTACAACCTCGCGCAACTGCCCAATAGCTGGGAGGATGCGGTCCATTTAAGGCGGTTGCTGGAAGCCGTGTGGCATGAGCAAACAATGGATCGGGGAGTTTGGCCAAACCTACCTTCGCCAGAATTCGCCGAACGCCAGCCCGCTAAAGGTGCAGGCCGAGGCGCGCCCAAATCATCTCTGTAACCGCTAAACGTGACCGCCTAACATCGAGCTCGAGCGCCTTGAGCCCCTCTCAGCCTTTACTGGGGCAGATGACTTTAACTGGAACATCTTAATTTAGTTCAAAACACATTTAATTTATGAGTTTACCTGCAATTGGGTTTGTCGGGGTAGGACGCATGGGCGCGAACATGGCGCGCCGGTTGAAAGAGGTTGGCTACCCGATTGTGGCCGTCTACGACGCGCGGCCGGAGGCGGCTGCCGATGTGGCCGCTGAGCTCGAAGCAACCGCCGCTGAACACGTCTCGGAGGTGAGCCGGTTGGCGGAGGTGACCTTCACGATCGTCACCGACGACGCGGCCATGCGCTCCATCTACTTCGGACCAAACAACCTGTTTGAGCATGCGAGCGGCAAGCTTTTTGTTAACTGCGCGACGGTCAACCCCGCGGTGCACGTCGAGGTCGAAGCCGCGGGGGCGCAACGCGGCGCCCAGGTGCTCGAGGCTCCGATGGCCTCCAGCATTTCGCAGGCGCGCGAAGGCACGCTCTACATGATGCTGGCCGGCGATCAAGGCGCTTACCGGCGGGCTGAACCCATTCTGGAGCAACTGACCAGCGCCCGCCATTACACCGGCAAGCCCGGCAGCGCGGCCGCCCTGAAGGCTTTGATCAATATGGTGATGAATATCAACACCGCGGGCTTGGCCGAGGGCCTGGGGTTAGCCGAGGTCCTCGGCCTGGACTTGAAGCTCGTCAAGGAGGTCTTCTCGCAAACGGGCGCCAATTCGCGCGTGCTCGAGACCGACGGCCAGGACATGATCGATCGCGAACACAGCGTTTTCTTCTCGGCGGCGCACGCGGCCAAAGACAGCGGGATCGCGCTCGAGTTGGCAAAGATCGAAGGCCTTCATTTGCCCCTGTTGGAAGCTTCAAAACGCCAATTCGACCGGATGGTCGAGCTCGGGCTGGGGGAGATCGACAAGTCAGGTATTTCGGAGCTGACTTTTCGCTCGCGTCGAGCTTCAGGGTAGTGTGCCGCAAGGGCATCGAACTGAAACCCAACTGCGAAGCAACTTGGCATCAACAAGGCATTGCCCAAAAGCCCTTTCCAAAATGACAGGGGACTCTCCTCGGCGGCGCGTCGCTTTAGCAGTGTAAGTTCACGAGAAATTTAAAACCCCCAAGCGCCGGACGCACAGCGGCCGCACTTTTTCGCGCAGGCTCTTTCTGCCGGAGGCGCCGGGCATGTGTGCGTGCCGGAAGCGGCTGGCGAACTTTTCTGGGCCGAAACTCGGCCTGAGACGCGCGCCAAGTGGCGCGGGGTACGGACGGACGGAGCTCAAGTGTGAGCTCGAGAACCTCAAGCGTGTGAGGTCGTTAGAAACGCGTGGGCGTGGTGCATCTCCCACGCTTTCTCTAGGGCGGGCGCTTCTGGCAGGACACCATTATTGTGGCTTT
>Ga0210383_10003547_pt1 | contig 13951 bp, 12 predicted proteins | sample IncBWC14OmetaG_FD_160072 | JGI IMG/M metagenome (GOLD analysis project Ga0210383, IMG submission 160072) | Forest soil microbial communities from Barre Woods Harvard Forest LTER site, Petersham, Massachusetts, United States - Inc-BW-C-14-O ...
GCCGCGCTTCAGTACAGCCGACCATTTCTGGCAAAAGCGAATCTCGTTCATCCAGTGGCTCGCCGTAAAAACCGGAACCAGCGGTGCAAGGGGCATAAGTGCCAGAGTCCACGGCTTTTCCGTCCACAAAGACCACACGATGCGGAAAACGTCCGCAGTCAACTTGGCGTAGCTGCCATGCTCTCCTTGCACCTGCCCCTGACCTGCCCGAAGTCCGGCGAGAAATTCGTCCACCGTTCGCGCGCCGGGTACTTCCGTGTACGTGCGCCCAACGCCCGCCATCGTGTGCGAATCGCTCCCTCCAATGGCGATCTTGCCTAGTTGGGATGCCAGCCGAGCCGCGTTCTCATTGGCTTGGGGCCACATCTCGCCGTTTCGCGTCTCAAACGCTGGCACGTAGGAGGCGAACCAGCAGAAGTCTTCATCGAGGCGACGGCCTGTCAACCCAGAGAAAACATGGTTCACGCTGAAAAACAGTTTCTTCTCCGTGAGGTACATCATCAACGAAATGAAGTCTTTACGCCGGCGTTGGATTTCTACATGGTCGCGCTCCGTAATTCCGTAGACACCCAGGTGCATCTGGGTTCCACCGGGCATCTGTACGGTCGCTTCCTCGCTTAGAAAGAAATCCGGGTACTTCCGGAGAACTTCCCCGGAATCAATCGAGTCGTGGTCGGTTAACGTCACCATGGTCACACCCAGTTGCTTCACCCGGGAGTAAACCTCCTCGGGCTGGTTGTAGGACTCGCGGCAGATCCGCCTAAAGACGGGAGTGTCACACATGCCTGATGCGATGGAGTGAATGTGGAGGTCGCAGCGCATGAGACTATTGTTAACCAGCGATATGAACAGGCCATGAAGAGGTCGCGAATTGTACATGAATGTGTCCATGGAACTCCTTGAACACATTGGACTTCCAAAGTTATCCACATGGCATGGAGCATGCTCTTGCTGCAGAGCCGAGATCGCATGGCAGAATCTCTGCCATGAAAAAGATTCACGTTGTCTTCCACGATGGCGGAGGTGGACATCGCAATGCCGCGGCCGCCCTCCAGACGATTGCGGCCCAACAGGGGCGGGACTGGCAGGTGGAACTTGTACAATTCCAGGACTTAACAGACCGCTTGGACGTACTTCGCAAACTCACCGGTATTCGTATCCAGCAGCAATACAACATCATGCTGCAGAACGGCTGGACCCTCGGCAGCAAGTATCTCTTGCGGGTTCTGCAACTTGCAATACGGCTCTTCCACGGCCCCATGGTGCGTTTACTCGAAGGATTCTGGCGCGAGCACCCGGCCGATCTCCTGGTTTCTGTCATTCCGCACTTTAATCGCGAAATCTGCGAAAGCTGGAAAGCGGTCTATCCCGGTCGTCCGTTTGTGACGCTGATTACAGACTTGGCGGATTATCCTCCGCGGTTCTGGATCGAGCCAATCAAGGAGCAATACGTCATCGCTGGAACGGAGCGCGCGGTAGAGCAAGCGCGCGCCTTTGGCCACGACAACTCCCATATTTTTCCAGCATCTGGAATGATCCTGCGCCCCGATTTTTACGTGAAAGACGATGTCGACCCAGTCGCGCTTCGCAAAGAGATGGGTTTGCGACCCGATCTTCCAACCGCGATTGTCCTGTTCGGCGGACACGGATCGAAAGTGATGCTGTATTTAACCGAACGGTTGAATGCGGCAGGTCTTCCTCTCCAGCTGATTTTGATCTGCGGGCGCAACGAAGAACTAGCCGCGAAATTGCGCGCTCGAAAATGGGACATGCCCGTGCATGTTGTTGGTTTTACAAAGGAAGTACACAAACTCATGCGCGCAGCGGATTTCCTGATTGGCAAGCCCGGCCCAGGCAGCATCGCCGAAGCCATGGTTCGCAAGCTCCCCGTCCTCATCGAGTGCAACGCCTGGACGCTGCCCCAGGAGCGCTACAACGCGGAGTGGGTGACGGAAAAGCGTGTTGGCATCGTCTTGAAAAGCTTTGACGATATTGTTGAAGGAGTGCAACAGATTTTAGAGCCCGCGAGGCTCGCTGAATTTAGCAAAAATGTCGCGGCACTAGACAATCGCGCCATCTTTGAGATTCCAGAGATGTTAGCGAAGCTTTTGGGCGAGTCAGAGGAGACCACCGACCGGCCTGTCGCCCCACCTATCCACTCGCAAGTGTCTGTCTAGCTTGCAGCCGCTGGATTTGCGTTCTGCGCTCTTTCGTTTCGGCCCGGATGCTCAAATCGCGGGCCAGCGTCGTGGTTTTCGACAGGTAGTTTGAACCGCGGCTTGGCGCAGGTTGTCGCCCAACGTCGTGCGGCGTACTTTGGCGATTCGCACATCTCACGCAGCTGCGGTGCGCGCTAGATTCCGCGCAGTGGCAATAACAAGTGCCGACGGTGGCGGTACGCAACTCTCCCGGTGTGTTTGCCGACAAAATTAGCGATCCCGCAAGAAAACTTAGGAGAAGAGACGCGGCTCCGAATCCCAAAGTCCGCCGCAGGTGATGGTTGCCGGAGAGGATGAGCATAGAGGGATACTGTGGGCATTGCGCCAGAAAACCGATAGCGCGGGGAGTCTGAAAATCTTGTTACCGGGGTCCTGTAACCAGGTGGGATCGGCGAAGCGTCGAGGGGAGAAGGAGCGTATTCCCGAATCAGTTTTAGCGAGTTCCAAAGTGGACTTGCGGGACGGATTTGGGGCGCTGCGCGAGATCCAGTAGCTCAGCCAAGTATTTGTTAATGAGAGACTTGGTGAAAACTCCGAGCGCGGCTGACATTGGCGCAGCCCGTGCAATAGAGGGGGGCATGAGTGCGTTTCACATGACGAGTTGAGAAGAGAGGCGAGCGAGGGGGAAGGGGCTTGCTCGCCACTTTTCGCAATTCGTTCCCACCTGCCTCTGAGAGGGAAGCTAGGATGGATGACCCCACGCGTCGGTGTGAAAACGACACTGACAACGAAACGCACTCTCCGAGGCCCCCGATCCCAAGCGGGGGCCTCATTTTTTTCAAACACCTTGCCTTGAACCAATCCGCTGAATTACGACCCAGTGCTTCGCTTACCGCGTAAGCACAGCCCAATGCCTGCCAAATCAAAAGGAGCTCTGCTGTCGCACCACTCGCCTGTTAGTTCTTAAATTCCGGCTGGGCGCCTGTCTCGGTGACTTTGCGCGCCACGGCGATCGTCGCCTGCCCGAGCACATGGGCGATCTGCGTATCGCGAAGCCGCGAAGCGTCGTACTCAAACGACAGATGCTTCTTGCTCTCATCGAAGCGGAAGCGGCGCAGGCCATAAGTGTTTGAAAATTCGCCGAGAAGGCGCAGTTGATTCTGGGTGAGCGGGGATTGCAGTTCGTAAGTGATTTCCACGAGTGTCATGCCCGGCATTATACCAGCCCGCCGCAAGGGAAGCGCGCACGGGAAGCACAGTCATTTGACATCGGATAGGGGGTAGGGGTATAAATAGGGGTGGAGGGTATCATGCCAGCAAACGCGTTAAAGCATGTTCACGGCGGATCGAAGGAGCACAGCCTACTTTCTTTGGCCGGCTGCGCTTGCGCCTCCGCGGCCGGCGGACGCAAAGCCGCGGGCGTGGACCCTGAGCTGAAGGATGCGAACAGGAAACGTTTGCGTCGCATCGAAGGACAGATTCGAGGTCTGCAGAAAATGGTGGAAGAAGACCGCTATTGCGCGGACATTATCACGCAAGTTGCGTCTGCGCAGGAAGCGCTGCGCGGCGTCGCGCGAAACCTAATGAAGAACCACTTGCATCATTGCGCTGCCAAGGCTCTGAAGAGCGGAAAAAAAGAAGAGACCGAAGCCATGTACGACGAACTGCTCGAATTGATCTACACGCATCTGCGATAAGCCCCACCAAGCAAGCCAAGGAAAAGGAAATCAGCTAATGAGTTCGCAGAATCCAGGTGGGCCTAATGCAGGTGGCCCAAACACAGGCGGCCCAAACACAGGCGGAAAGTCGCTCCCGATCTTGACAGGGCCGGTCACGCAGAAGGATCCCGTCTGCGGAATGACGGTTGTTCCAGAAAAGGCGACTGGCAAAGCAGAACACGCAGGAAAGACCTACTACTTCTGCTCGAAGGGTTGTGCGGAACGATTTTCCCGTGAACCGGAGAAATTCCTGGCTGTTCCCGGCATGGGAGACATGCAAGGTGATGCCGTGCCCGTGCAACACGGCGCACTGCATCCTTCGGAAGCTAACGAATCGCACGCGGCGCCTCTCGAAAATAAAGTCCGTTACACCTGCCCCATGCACCCGGAAATTATTCAGCTTGGCCCGGGAAGCTGCCCGATTTGCGGCATGGCGCTCGAACCGATGGACGCTTTCGCCGAGGTAGAAGCCGATCCTGAATACGATTCGATGTTGCGCCGGTTTTGGGCGAGCGCTATGCTTTCGCTGCCGGTACTACTGATCGCTATGTTTGGCGATGCTCTGAAACTCCCGATTTCGTCCGGCGCACGCAATTGGATCGAATTCGTTCTTGCGACGCCGGTCGTAATTTGGGGCGGGTGGCCATTCTTCCATCGCTTCTGGGCTTCCGTCGTAAATCGCAGCCCAAACATGTTCACGCTGATCGCGCTGGGCACCGGAGCTGCGTACCTCGATAGCGTTGCTGCAACGCTCGCTCCCGGAATTTTCCCCGCGTCGTTTCGCGATATGCACGGCGCCGTTTCCACTTACTTTGAAGCGGCAGCCGTCATCACGACATTGGTGCTGCTCGGCCAGGTACTCGAGTTGCGTGCTCGCCAGCAAACGAGCAGCGCGATTCGCTCTCTGCTCAATTTAGCGCCGAAGCAAGCGCACTTGCTTGCAGGTGACGGCACCGAAAATGATGTTGCGCTGGATCTTGTGAAAAAAAGTGACCGCCTGCGGGTGCGTCCAGGCGAGAGTGTGCCGGTCGACGGCGTGATTCTGGAGGGCGCGAGCGCCGTTGACGAATCTATGGTCAGCGGCGAGCCGATGCCCGTCGAAAAATCCGTCGGTGACAAAGTCACCGGCGGCACGCTTAATGCCAGCGGAAGTTTCGTGATGCAAGCCGAACGAGTGGGCAACGAAACGTTTCTGGCGCAAATTGTAAAGCTCGTTAGCGAAGCCCAGCGCAGCCGCGCTCCGATGCAGCGACTGGCAGACAAAGTGGCCGGCTATTTTGTACCGGCAGTCATCGTCGCAGCTTTGTTGGCCTTCGCGGCATGGGCGCTCTTAGGCCCCGAGCCCCGCCTCGCGCACGCGCTCATCGCCGCCGTCGCGGTGCTGATCATCGCTTGCCCCTGCGCCCTCGGACTCGCCACACCCATGTCCATCATGGTCGCCGTCGGCCGTGGAGCTCACGCTGGCGTCCTCGTTCGAAACGCCGAAGCTCTCGAAGCCCTCGCCAAAGTCGATACCCTCGTCGTCGACAAGACGGGCACGTTGACCGAAGGCCGTCCGAGCGTTCGCGCGGTTGCTGTGTTTGAGGGGGGCGGATTCAGCAAGGAAGGCCTCTTGTGGCTCGCCGCAAGTGTCGAGCAAGGAAGCGAACATCCTCTCGCCCGGGCCATCATCGCTGCGGCCAGTGAGGGAGGCGTGGACCTCGCTCCCCTGACTGACTTTCGCGCCACTCCAGGTGGTGGAGCGGAAGGACGAGTTCTAGACGACACCGTCCTTGTCGGCACCCTAAAGTTCTTGCAGGCGCGCGGCGTTGCCGGAACCACAGGCGACAAGCTCAACCACCTGGAATTTGGTGTTGAACAAGCTTCCACTCTCACGTACGTTTTTGTGGCTGTTAACGAAAAGATGGCTGGCGTCATTGCTCTCGCCGATCCGGTGAAGCAGACCACGCCGGAGGCGCTTCAATCTCTGCGGCGTGAGGGTTTGCGAATCATCATGTTGACCGGCGACTTGCAGACTACAGCCGGCATGGTCGCGAAACAACTGGGTATCGACGAAATCATCGCTGAAGTGAAACCGGATCAAAAAGTCGAAGTGATCAAGCGTCTGCGCGCGCAAGGCCGCATCGTAGCGATGGCCGGCGACGGCATTAACGACGCACCAGCCCTCGCGGCCGCGAGTGTTGGGATCGCCATGGGCACGGGAACCGATGTGGCCATCGAGAACGCGGGAATCACACTTGTGAAAGGCGATCTGGGCGGCATAGTGCGCGCCCGCAAACTCAGCCGCGCGGCGATCCGCAACATCAAACAAAACCTGGCCTTTGCTTTTCTCTACAACGCGCTGGGAATTCCCATCGCCGCCGGCGTTTTCTATCCAATCTTCGGCTGGCTGCTCAGCCCCATGCTCGCCAGTGCCGCCATGAGCTTCAGCTCTGTCTCCGTAATCGCGAACGCCCTTCGTCTGCGCAAAGTTTCGCTTTGAGAATAGACAGGCTGAAAGCCTGTCCCACCGTACTTCAGGTCTGGCCGAGGATGGAATCGAAGTACGCCAGCATTTCCGGCGAATCCCACTCTTGGAATCCGATGATCTTGCGGGCAATTTTGCCTTGACGGTCGATGATGTAAGTCTCCGGATACATCGAGGTGCCATAAGATCCAGCGATAGGGGACTGATTGTCTTTCGTGGCGGGATCACGGTACGTCGGAAAAATGACGCCGTTATCGCGGAGAAATTTCTCGTAAATAGCGCGATCTTCGTCCGCTGCAACGCCTAGAACAACGCCGTTGCGCGAGGCAATGTACTTCTGCAATCGGTTCAGCGCGGGAGTTTCTTCGATGCATGCCTGGCACCATGTGCCCCAGAAATTCAGAACTACGACCTTACCGTGAAGGTCGGAAAGACGAGTAGCCTTGCCATTGAGCTCCATCGGAAAATCTTCCGCGCGCTTCCCGGCAATGGAGGCCTCGCCGTGCCGGTAACTCGGCAGGGCAAAAATCACGATAATCCCCAGAAAGGCTGCCAAGCCTCCCCAAGCCAGTATCTTCGGCCCGATTCTCATCGAATGCTATACTAGCCTATCCGCCTGGGATCGAAAACCGGTCTTTGTCCCCTGACTTTATCGTGACCAACGAATCGCCAAACTCGAACTTCCCCTCGGAGCCTCTGCCGCCGTCCATCAGCGCCATTGTGCCTGCGCGAAACGAAGAAGCTGTCATCGCCAACTGCATCGAATCGCTCGCACTGCAACCCGAAATCGCGGAGATTCTAGTTGTGAACGACCAATCCACGGATAAAACCGCGGAAATCGTTCGCGGCCTGACGGCCAAAATTCCGCACCTGCGGCTCCTCGAAACGCAAACAGTCCCCGCCGGCTGGGTCGGCAAAAACAACGCCGTTTATCTCGGCGCGAAAGAAGCGAAGCAGCCCTGGCTGCTCTTTACGGATGCTGACGCCGAGCTGCAGCTCGGCGCCACAGCCCGCGCCCTGCAAATCGCGCAAGAAACCACCGCCGCGCTGATTTCTTTTTCGCCGGAGCAAGTTGTCGAATCGTGGTACGAGAAAGCGCTCATTCCTTTTGTCTACAGCCGCTTGGCAAGGCATTTTTCCTACGACGACGTAAACAATCCCACTTCGCCCGCCGCGGCCGCCAACGGACAATTCCTAATGATCCAGCGCGACGCCTACCAATCGATTGGCGGCCACGCCAGCGTCGCCGCCGAAGTCCTGGAAGATGTCGCTCTCGCCAAGCGCGCAAAGGCCGCCGGGTTTCGCTTGTGGTTTGGCTCAGGGCAAGGAATCGTCCGCGTCCGCATGTACCGCTCCTTCGCCGCGATGTGGCAAGGCTGGAAGAAAAATCTTTTTTTGCTAGTCGGTGGAACTCCCGGCGCCGTCTTTCGCGAACTAGAAGCCACCATCCCTTGGATTCCGATCGCTCTGATTCTTCTCGGAACAAAAATTCCCGTAGCCACTCTTTTGGGCGTTTTGTTCCTGCTGATGCGCCAAATGACCTACGGTCTGGAGATATCTCGTAACCAATACCCCTTTAAATTCATCATTTATTACATACCCGCCGTGGCCTTATACGCGGGTGTGCTCTGGGCTTCCTACCGCGGCCACGCCACGGGCAAGGTTGAATGGAAAGGACGGGAAGTTCCCGTAACTCTTCCCGGCGCGCCCAGGTAAATAAATCCAATCGCCATGGTCTTGCTTACGCGCAAAATCGAGTTCGCTGCTTCGCACCTCTACAACAATCCGGCTTTCTCGCCGGAAGAGAACCGCCGCGTCTTTGGCAAATGCAATAATCCGCATGGACACGGCCACAACTACACTTTGGAAGTAACCGTCGCCGGCGAGCCAGATCCTGTCACCGGAATGGTTTTGGACCTGAAAGATTTGAAGGAGATTCTCGAACGCGAAGTGATGCAGCGCATGGACCACCGCTTTTTAAACTACGAAGTGCCCGAGCTTGCCGGCCAGATTCCGACCTGCGAAAACATCGCGCGCGTGATTTGGAACTTGCTCGATCCCCAGATCAAGCAAGGAAAGCTGCATCGCGTGCGTCTCTACGAAACGCCCGATCTTTTTGCGGACTGCTATCGCAACGGATCAGAAAGGACCAAAGCGTGATGAGCCCGAGCGCACAAGATGCAGCAGTGAAAACCGAGCTGGGCCGCCGCTACCATTTCGCCGCTTCTCACCGCTTACACAATCCCGCGCTCAGCGAAGAAGAAAACCGCCGCATCTACGGGAAATGCAATAATCCGTATGGACATGGGCACAACTATACTTTGGAAGTCCTCGTGTCCGGAGAAGTGGATCCCGCCACAGGGATGATTGCCAATCTCGCGGACCTGGACGGCTTTGTCGAGCGCGAAGTCCTCGAGCCCTTTGATCACAAGTCGCTCAACGAGGACGTCGCGGCGTTTTGCAGCGTAGTTCCTACGACGGAGAATCTGTGCATCGAAATTTTCCGCCGGCTGAAGCCGTTTCCCCAGGCGAAGCTCGAACGCGTTCGCATCCAGGAGACGTCGAACAACAGTTTCGAATACGCAGGAGATAACCCGGAAGCTTTCGAGGGATAAACCCAATGGCCAAACCGACCGAAGAAATCATATTGAACGAAGAAAAACCGCTCGATGCGCGCAGAATTGCCTGTCACATGCGCGAGATCATTAAGCTGGTAGGGGAAGATCCCAATCGCGAGGGCCTGCGAAAGACGCCGGAACGCTATGAAAAGGCGCTGAAATTCCTGACCAGCGGCTACTTGCAAAACGCGGAAAACATTCTCAATGGCGCGACTTTCAGCGTCGCTTATGACGAAATGGTGGTGGTGAAGGACATCGAATTTTTCAGCCTGTGCGAGCACCACTTGCTGCCCTTTTTCGGCAAGTGCCACGTCGCATATCTTCCCAACAAGCGCGTCATCGGCCTCAGCAAAGTCGCGCGCCTCGTCAACATGTTCGCCCGCCGCCTGCAAATCCAGGAACGCCTCACCAGCCAGATCGCCGCGGCCATTCAGGAAAAAATCAGTCCCGAAGGCGTCGGCGTAATCATCGAAGCGCGTCACCTCTGCATGCAGATGCGCGGCGTGGAAAAGCAGCATGGACAGGCTGTGACCAGCGCCATGCTCGGCGGCTTCCGCCACAACAAGCAAACTCGCGACGAGTTTCTGTCCCTTGTTCGCACAAAAAACTCCTGAAAAACAAAGGGACGGACATCTCGTCCGTCCCGGTTGAGCTTTTTTTTCTTGGTGAAAGTGGTGAGGCGAGTATCCCTAGCCTTTCTTGCTTCTATTTCTTGGCGATTTCGATCGAGGCTATCGTGGTTTCCCAGGACATGCTCATCGTGCAGCCGCTACCTGTCTTATTGAAAGAGATCTTGAAATCCTCCACAGGACTCGGCAGCTTCCCGGCTTTCATGTCTACCCGCAAAAGGTCCGAAGCCGCTCCAGGATAGGGAACTCCCCACTCGCCCGTTTTCTTGCTGACGATTAACGTCCACTTGTTTTCTTCTGGAACCGTGAAAAGAGTGTAGTCGCCTGCTGGCACATCCTTGCCACCAACTTTCAAATCCACAGGCGTCACGAACGTTGTCGCCTCGTTTGCTCCCGCGCGCCACTCTTGTCCGTAAGGGACCAAGCCCCCGAAAATCTTGCGGCCCTTCATCTTTGGACTCGAATAATCCACCGTAAGCGTTTTGCCTCCGCCCAAGTCGCAACTCGCCGTAGCCGGCGGACTCGGACGCTTGCTCTTATCTGACTGACTCGACGCCTGCGTAGCCAAAAACGCCAGGCTAAGACAAAGTCCAGCAACCATCGCGATTCGCTTTTGCATTTTTCATTCTCCTCTTAATCCATTTCATCACTCGCACCAAGCATTCAACCCAATTTGGCACAGCAACGCAACTCTTATGTGCTCGTCAACTCCGGCCATCGAGTCCGCAGCCTCTCTTCCCAAGCCCAAACTCCAAATCGAAGGGCTCTTCACTACTCCCTACTCACTATTCACTATTCACTACTCACGCCCCTCCCTTCTAACAAAATTTTCCGCCCTCCAATCATGTTTACATTCCTTTACACTCAAAACATAATTGTGTTAGCCTGAATGAGTCGAAGAGAAGAGGAAAAATTCAAGGGACGACGGAGAGGGGCACTTGAGCACAGCCAAAGCGGTGTTGATCGAGCAATTCCGGCGGGAAGTGAAAGATACTGGCTCACCGGAAGTCCAGATAGCACTTTTGAGCGAGCGGATCAGCTACCTGACGACGCACCTCAAGTCCCACGTTAAAGACCATGCATCCCGGCGCGGCTTGATCATGATGGTCAATAAGCGCCGCCGCTTGCTGGACTATTTGAACCGTCGAGACCCGGATCGGTACCGCGAGATTGTTGAACGTCTTAGCCTGCGCAAGTAACTGCCTAAAATCTAAGCGCCTCATCGGGCAGAAGCCTCTGCGTTTTCACGCAATGACATCTTCCACAAGAAGTGTGTCTGTCTGCTCAATGTTCGGTTGCGCTGGCAGTGAAATCAACAGGCCCCCGGCTGCATTTCGGCCGGCGTTTTTCGTGGTGTAATCCGGATCGCTTTACTAGCTCCTATCGTAATTCTCGCCTCTTTTCTTATCTGGGTTGTCCAGGCCAGGTTCACGCCGACCTGTTTGAAGCAGGGATTTGTTTTGGGCCGCACGAAGCGGCTAAGTCCTCCTGCATGGTCGTCACTCCTGTGGACATTTTGAACACGCCCCGTATGAAGCGGGGCCAAAGGAAATGATTGCTTATGTCTGAAAACACGAACACACCAGCACCACATCAAGTTTCTGTCGAAATCGGCGGACGCGCCCTCATTCTCGAAACTGGAAAAATCGCCAAGCAAGCGAACGGCGCGATTACTGCCCGCTACGGTGACACCATTGTGCTCACCACGGCCTGCATGTCGACCGTGGCCAACGATCGAGATTTTCTTCCGCTGACTGTCGACTATCGCGAAAACACTTACTCGGCCGGAAAAATTCCCGGTGGCTTCTTCAAGCGTGAAGGACGCCCTTCGGAAAAAGAAATTCTCACGTCTCGTTTGATCGACCGCCCCATGCGCCCGCTTTTCCCGGAGTCTTGGCGCAACGAAACACAAATCGTCGCCATGGTTCTCTCCGCGGACAGCGACAACGATCCGGATGTCATCGCCGTCACCGCCGCTTCCGCTGCCTCTTATTGCTCCGATCTGCCGTTTGAGAAGCCCATTGCTTGCGTTCGCGTCGGTTTGCTCGATGGCCTGCTGATTGCCAATCCTACCGTTGCCGAGCAAAAGAAGAGCTTGCTCAACATCGTTATCGCGGGCACCGAAGAAGCGATTGTCATGGTCGAGTCCGGCGCGCTGGAAGTCTCCGAAGAGACCGTCGTGGACGCCCTCGAATTCGGCCACACCCAAGTCAAGAAAATCGTCGCCGCCATCAAAGAACTCCACGCACAGCTCAAGCCGGTAAAAGTCATCGTCAAGCCGCTGCCGTTTGATGAAGGGATTTACAAAGATCTGGACAAAAAGCATGGCGCGAAGCTCCGCGATGCTCTCAATACCGAAAAGCATCCTAAGCACGAAAGCTACCACCTCGTGGATGCCCTCAAGGAAGAAATCATCAAGGCCATCCCCGAAGAACCGAAGAAAGAAATGGACGAAAAGCGCGCCCTCACAAAGCGCGCCTTCGAGCGCCTTCGCGAAACCATCTTTCGCGATGACGTTCTGAATGCTCGCCGCCGTCCCGATGGCCGCGCCTTCGACCAGATCCGCCATATTTCCTGCGAAGTTGGTTTGCTCCCCCGCGTTCACGGTTCCGCGCTCTTCACCCGCGGCGAAACGCAGGCTCTAGCTACTCTGACGCTCGGCACCAAGGAAGACATGCAGCGCCTCGACTTGCTCTTCGAGCAAGACCAGTTCAATCGCTTCATGCTGCACTACAACTTCCCGCCGTTCAGCGTTGGCGAAGTGAAATTCCTGCGCGGTCCCGGCCGCCGCGAAATCGGCCACGGCGCTCTCGCGCAGCGCGCGCTCGTCAACCTGCTTCCTCCCGAGGCGGATTTCCCGTACGCGATGCGCCTCGTTTCGGACATTCTTGAATCCAACGGTTCCTCTTCGATGGCCACCGTTTGCGGCGGCTCGCTGGCCCTCATGGATGCTGGCGTTCCTCTCAAAGCTCCTTGCGCGGGTATCGCCATGGGCCTCGTCGTCGGCGATGACAAGAAATATTCCATCCTCACCGACATCGCCGGCGCCGAAGACCACTACGGCGACATGGACTTCAAAGTCGCCGGCACGCGCGCCGGCATCACCGCCCTGCAAATGGACATCAAGGTCCTCGGCATCAGCATCGCGATGATGCGCGAAGCCTTGGCCCAGGCGAAGAAAGCCCGCCTGCAGATCCTCGACACCATGGAAAAGACGCTCAGCGAAGCGCGCACGCAAATTTCCGCCTACGCTCCGCGCTTGTTCAAGCTGAAGATTCCGCAGGACAAGATCCGCGACCTCATCGGTCCGGGCGGCAAGAAGATCAAGTCCATCATCGAAGCCACCGGCGTCAAGATCGACGTCCTCGAAGATGGCACCGTCCACATCTTCTCCACCAGCGGTGCCGGCGGCGATGCGGCCCTGCAAATGGTTCGCGACGTCACCGCCTCCGCCGAAATCGGCAAAACCTATCTCGGCAAAGTCGTTCGCCTCGCGGAGTTTGGCGCCTTCGTCGAACTTTTCCCTGGCACCGACGGCCTCCTGCACATCAGCGAAATCTCCGAACATCGCATCCGCGACGTTCGCGACGAGCTGAAGCTGGGCGACCAGGTCCTCGTAAAGGTCCTTTCCATCGAGGGCAACAAAGTCCGCCTAAGCCGCAAAGCCCTAATCAAGGAAGCCCGCGAAAAGCAGCAAAAAGCCGCAGCGAGCGGCGGCGGTGGCCAAGGCCCAAGCGGGGGCGAAGTCACCTCCGGCACCGACTCCGGCTCCGCCGAATAATCCGACTAGCCTGTAGGGGAGGGGCTTGCCCCTCCCGCTTCAACCGCATCGCACATCTTGCAATAAAAAGGCCCCCGACAAAATTGGGAGCCTTTCTTTTTTCTCTGCGCCTCTGCGTTATCCTTTTTCCTTTTTACGACTGCGAACTGTCGATACCCCGCGTCAGCAAGTAATACGGAATGTTCATCCCCAGCCCCGCGAAAAACTCATCATGCATGTACCGAAATCCAAGCTTCGCCATCACCTTCCTCGAATTCGCATTCTCAGGATGGTGCCCCGCCGCCAACCCCTTCGCACCAATCGTCTCGAATGCGTAACGAATCACAGCCCGCGCTGCCTCCACCGCAAATCCTTGTCCCCAAAACTTCGGCCGCAAATGGAATCCCAACTCAGGAATCGCGGGATCGATTCCATAAGGCCGCAACCCGCAACAACCCACATGTTCCCCATCACTCAACAAAAAAATCGGCCAATACTGAAACCCGTGCGCCTTTCTCCGCTCAATCTCGCGTCCCAATCGCACCCGCACTTCGTCATCCGAGAAAGGCCCGCCAAAATACCGCGTCACCTCAATATCGC
>Ga0210383_10003549_pt1 | contig 13946 bp, 11 predicted proteins | sample IncBWC14OmetaG_FD_160072 | JGI IMG/M metagenome (GOLD analysis project Ga0210383, IMG submission 160072) | Forest soil microbial communities from Barre Woods Harvard Forest LTER site, Petersham, Massachusetts, United States - Inc-BW-C-14-O ...
GGCCAGGTCCAGATGAACGCCGGGCCGCCCGAGTAGAAGCCGAAGAAGAACAGCTCGAACACCCCGGTCATGATCGAGATGTAGCTGAACCCCGCGGCGAACGAGGAGAACAGCCCCAGCGAGCGGTCCAGTTCCTGCTTGTACCCGAAGCTGGCCAGTTCGTCAGTGTCCGCGCCCGGCATCGCCATGGTCTGCCTCCTCGCGCGAGCGCCGCGGCGGCCACCCGCGATGACCCTCATTATGAGCCGCTCATAACTCCAGGTGAACCCGCCGGCGCGCATTGCCCACATGCCGGGACAAGCCCCCCAGCGCGGCTGCCACTACTGCGAGCCCGGTAGCGTCAGATCGCGGCGACTCCGGCGTAGGCCCAGGCCCGGTCCGCGTTCCGGGCTGGCTCGCCGCCCTCCGGGCGCCAGTACGAGACGAGTACCAGGCCCGGTTCGAGCAACTCACGCCCGTTGAACATGGCCAGGATGGCGTCCTTGCCGCGCGGCCTGAACACCGCGCCGCGGCTCCTGGCCTCCGCCGTGGTCGCGTGTACCTTCTCCGGTGCGAACTCGTCGGTGCAGTGCGAGATCACCAGGTAGCTTCCAGGCGCGAGCGCCGGAAGGTAGCGGGCGACCGCGGCGGCAGGGTCGTCATCGTCCGCGACGTGGTGCAAGGTGGCCAGAAACAGCAGCGCGACCGGCTTGCCAAAGTCCAGCAGCCCGGCCGCGCCGCGCAGCACCCCGTCATGGCCACGCAGGTCGCCGCGGACCGCGCTGGTAATAGGGTCGGTGGCCATCAGCGCCTCGGCGTGCAGGAACGCCATCGGGTCGTTGTCGACGTAGACGACGCGAGAGTCTGGAGCGCATGCCTGGGCGACCTCGTGCACGTTCGGGCTGGCGGGCAGGCCGCTGCCGATGTCGAGGAACTGCCGGATGCCTGCGCCGCACAGGAACCGGACCACGCGAGCCAGGAACTGCCGGTTTCCCCGTGCGTAGTCCCGCCATTGGGGGATCCTGCTGAGCGCCCACTCGGCGGCGTCCCGGTCAGCAGCGAAGTTGTCCTTCCCGCCCAGCCAGTAGTCATACACACGTGCTGGATGCGGCCTGTCCGGGCGAAGCTCCCACTCCGCCGATCCGGGCTGGCTCATATTCGCTCTCACTGGCGGCGGTTTACGTTCCCGATCATGTCACAAGAGTGTATGCAGATTATGCGCCCGCCAGATAGCCGTTCGTGCCACGCCCGGGCGATCATCTGATGGCTGGCCGGGCCTGGTGATAGGCGCTGCGCTCAAAACCACCCTGCGCATTGTCCCCGGCATCCACCTCGCCAACCGTGACGTTAGGGGCTGGCAGGGCTCCAGTAGAGAGTGTGACGGCCAGGGCGGGCTAGCAGATGCGCGGGAGCGGGTCGCCGACCAGCAGGTCGACGATCCGGGTGCCGCCGAACGCGGTCTTGAGCTGGACGATGCCGGGCTGCTCCTCCCGGACCCGCCCGATGACCGCCGCGCGCTCACCCAGCGGGTGGGCGCGCAGCGCGGCGACCGCCTGGTCTGCCGCCTCGCCAGGGACCACCGCGACCAGCCGGCCTTCGCAGGCCACGTACATCGGGTCGATGCCGAGCAGCTCGGAGGCGCCGCGCACCTCGGCGCGGACCGGGATCTCGTCCTCGCTGACCAGCACGCCGACGTCGGCGTCCTTGGCGATCTCGTTGAGGATGGTGGCCACCCCGCCGCGGGTCGCGTCGCGCATGGCCCGGACCCCGGGCACCGCGTCCAGCAGCCCGGCGACCAGCCCGTTCAGCGGGGCCGTGTCGGAGCAGAGGTCCGCCTCGATGTCGAGCTCGCCGCGCGCCAGCATGATCGTGATGCCGTGGTCGCCGATCGGCCCGGACACGATGATCGCGTCGCCCGGCTGGGCCTGGGCCACACCGAGCGAGACGTCCCGTTCGACGAGCCCGACGCCAGCCGTGTTGATGTAGCAGCCGTCGGCCTTGCCCTTCTGCACCACCTTGGTGTCACCGGTGACGATATGCACCCCGGCCGCGACGGCCGCGTCCCGCATCGACTCGACGACCCGGTTCAGGTCGGCGACCGGGAAGCCTTCCTCCAGGATGAAGCCGGCAGACAGGTACAGCGGGGTGGCGCCGGACACGGCCAGGTCGTTGACCGTGCCGTTGACGGCCAGGTCGCCGATGGTGCCGCCGGGGAAGAACAGCGGCGAGACCACATAGGAGTCGGTGGTGAGCGCGACCCGGGCGCTGCCCAACCTCAGCTGGGCCGCGTCCTCCAGCGGCTCGAGCAGCGGGTTGCGGAATGCGTCGAGGAAGACCGCCTCGATCAGGGTGTGCGTGGCCTTGCCGCCCGCGCCGTGTGACATCGTAATGCGTTCTTCGCGGACCTTGGGCCGGCGCCGCCGGGCCCGGTCGATCCGGTCCAGCACCTGCTGCTCCCGGTCGGCCAGCGGCAGCTGCCGTCGGCCGCCCGCGTCCAGCTCGTCGTGTTCGGCCAGGGCCTGGTCGATCCAGCTCTGGCTCATGACCGGCCCGCCTGCGCCGCCTCGGCCACCCGGGTGCGGTTCATCCGGCCGAAGTTGTAGTACGCGGCGCACGCGCCCTCGGGGGACACCATGCAGGTCCCGATCGGGGTCTCCGGGGTGCACGCGGTGCCGAACACCTTGCACTCCCACGGCTTCAGCACGCCCTTGAGCACCTCGCCGCACTGGCACGCCTTGGGGTCGGCGACCCGGACCCCGGGCACCTGGAACAGCCGCTCGGCGTCCATGGCCGCGTACTTCTCCCGGACCTGGAGCGCGGAGTGCGAGATGAAGCCCAGCCCGCGCCATTCGAAGTAGGGCCGCAGCTCCATCGTCTCGCCGATGGCCTTGAGCGCGACCAGGTTGCCGTCCCACGGCACCACGCGTGAGTACTGGTTCTCCACCTCGGACCGGCCCTGCGACAGCTGCACCATCAGCATGTAGATGGACTGCAGGATGTCCAGCGGCTCGAACCCGGCCACGACCACCGGCTTGCCGTAGTCGCGGGCGATGAACTCATACGGCCGGCAGCCGATCACGGTGGACACGTGCCCGGGGCCGATGAAACCGTCGAGCCGCAGGTCCGGCGAGTCGAGGATGGCCTTGATGGCCGGCACGATCGTGACGTGGTTGCAGAACACAGAAAAGTTACTCAGGCCGGCCGCCGCGGCGCGCAGCATGGTCATCGCGGTCGACGGCGCGGTGGTCTCGAACCCGATGGCCATGAACACGACCTGCTTGTCCGGGTTCTGCTTGGCGATCTTGAGCGAGTCCAGCGGGGAGTACACCATGCGGATGTTGGTGCCTTCGGCGTTGGCGTCGAAGAACGACCCGCCGCTGCCCGGCACCCGCATCATGTCGCCGAACGAGGTCATGATCACGTCGGGCTGCGAGGCCAGGTGGATGGCGTCGTCGACCCGGCCCATCGGGATCACGCACACCGGGCACCCGGGGCCGTGCACCAGCGTGACCGACTCCGGCAGGTAGTCCTCCAGGCCGTGCTTGTAGATCGTGTGGGTGTGGCCGCCGCACACCTCCATCAGCTTGTACTGGCGGCCTGGCTCGCAGAGCGCCGCGATCTTCGCGGCCAGCGCGTGGGCCTTGTCGGCATCACGGAATTCGTCGACGAACCGCATCGTGCCCACCTTCCCCTATTCGATCACTGATTCCCTCAGCGCCGAGATCTCGTCCTCGTAGGCCTGCCCGATGCCCTCGAGGAACTCCATGGCCGCCGCGGCCTCCCGTTCGTCGATCTTCGACAGCGCGAAGCCGACGTGGATCAGCACCCACTCGCCGGGGACCGGCGGGTCGTCGGTGAGCAGCCCGATGTTGATCAGCCGCCGGACCCCGCTGACGTCTACCTTGGCCAGATCGGGCTGTTCGGGGTGAAGCTCGATGACCTCACCGGGTATGCCGAGGCACATGTGACACCTCTTCCTGGGTCAGCTCCCACAGCACTTGATAGGTCGTTGTCTGCGCTTCCTGGATCCGGTGCACCGAGGATGACGGCACCACGAACAGGTAGTCGATGCTGTCCAGCTCGGCCATCTTCCCGCCGTCGTAGCCGGCCAGCCCGACGGTCAGCATGCCGCGCCGGCTGGCCTCGTCGAAGGCGCGCAGCAGGTTGCCGGAGTTGCCGCTGGTGGACAACCCGACCGCGATGTCGTTCCGGCCGCCGAACGCGGCCAGCTGACGGGCGAACACCACCTCGACGCCGATGTCGTTGCACAGCGCGGTGACCACCGACGTGTCGTTGGCCAGCCCGAACGCGGGCAGCGGGCGCGCGTCGCCGCCGGGGTTGAGGAACAAGGTCGCGAGCTGCTGCGCGTCGGTGGCGCTGCCGCCGTTGCCGAACGCGAACAGCCGGCCGCCCGCGGCGAACCGGGCCGCGGCCGCGGCGGCGCACTCGGCGATCCGGGCGCCGTCCCGCTCGGCCACGGTGCGGCGCAGCTCCAAGATCTCGTTGGCCTTGGCCACGGTCGACGCGCGCACCTGGTCCATGACCGCGGTCAGGTCCGAGGTGTCGGCGTACAGAAACGGGTACAGGGCCTCGAACTCGCTCATGGCTGCGGCCCCACCACGGCGATGGCTTCCCTGGCGTGCACCAGGATGGTGTCTCCCACGCCGGCGCTCACCAGGGCCACGCTCACCGTTTCCTGGCCCGCGCCGGTGTCCACCACGGCCATCGCGTCCTCGAGCAGCCGCACCACCCGGACCTGGACGGCGGTGTCGGAGCAGGTGATGCAGACGTCCCCGGAGCATTCGCTCACGTGATCACCCCCGGGCCGAGCACGCCGGGCTGTTCGAAGAACACGTGGACCAGCTCCCACAGCACGTGGTAGGCGGTGACGTGCATCTCCTTGACCACCCGCGGGTCGGAAGAGGCCGCCACCAGCACGTGGTCGACCGCCTTGCTGGTCGCGATCGCGCCGCCGTCGCCGCCGGTCAGGGCCACGGTCAGCAGGCCGAGCTCGCGCGCCGTCTCCAGCCCGGCCAGCACGGCGGTGCTGTGCCCGTCCGGGTCCAGGCCTAGGGCGATGTCGGCCGGGTCGGCCAGGAACCGGATCTGGTGGGCGAAGATCGCGTCCACCCCGGCGCGTTCGGCGATGCCGGTGACGGTGGCCACGTCGCTGGTGAGCGAGATGGCGGGCAGCGCGCGCTTGCCGACGATGACCGGATGCACGAACTCAACGGCCACGTGCTGCGCGTCAGTCGAGGAGCCCCCGGTGCCGAACACCACCAGCTTGCCGCCGGAGTGGAACCGGACGGCCATGGCGTGGCACGCCGCGGCGACCGCGTCCGCCTGTCCGGCCAGGTCACGCGTTGGCTCACTGCGCAGCTCAAATAGGCGAACGGCGCCATCGCCGTCGGAAGCCATGACAGCCACCGTAGGCCACTGGCCGGGGACCGTCTAGTAGCCGACAGGACACTTCTGGTTGAGGCCGGACACTTCTGGTCGATAGGACGGACACTTCTGGGCGACAGCGGTTCAGAGCAGCCGCAGCTGGCGGTCAGCTGACCGGCGGACGCGCGCCGGAGCGGCAGGGCCAAGTAGTTCCGAGCTGACCGGTGCTAGAAACGGTGACCGGCCCGCGGCCGCCTCGGTGCCGTGCCGGGTCCGGCGGGCCGCGCAGGTCAGCACGAGCTGGCCGCGGGCCCGGGTCATCCCGACGAACAGCAGCCGGCGCTCCTCCGCGGTCTGGTCCGGGGTCAGCGGCCCGGACCCGGGCAGGCGCAGCGGCAGCAGGCCGCGTTCGCAGCCGGCCAGGAACACCACGTCGAACTCCAGGCCCTTGGCCGCGTGCAGGGTCAGCAGGGGGATCGCCTCGGCCCGCGGATCCAGCGCGTCGGTCTCCGCGCCCAGCGAGATCTCGGTCCGGAACCGCTCGGCGTCCTCGCCGCACCGGCGGGCCAGCGGGGCCAAGACCTCGCCTGCGGCCCGGATGTCCACCACGGTCGCGTCCCGCTCGCCGCGCGCCGCGGCCAGTGACCGCACGGCCGCGGTCAGCTGCCCCGGGACATCCCCGGCGGGCGAGGTAAGCGCCATCTCGCGCACGATGTCGGCCACCGCGGGCCGGCGGGCCAGCAGGTCGTGCGAGCGCTTCTGGTACGGCAGCCCGGCCCGGGTCAGCGCCTGGCCCAGCGCGGCGGCCTGCGCGTCGGTCCGGTACAGCACGGCGATGTCGGACAGCCCGAGCTTGCCGTGGCCGTGCCCGTCGGCCCGGCCGCTGTCCAGGGAGTGGAACGAGGCCCCGCCGAGCAGCTGGTCAATTGCGGCGGCGATCCAGGCCGCCTCGGCGTGCTCGTCGGCCGCCTCGTGGAAGGACACGTCACCGGGCTCCGGCGCACCGCCCGCCATGGCAAGAGCCGCGGCGGCCCGGCTCGGCACGAGCGTGGAGGGCGCGACGGCCTGCAGGGCGGCGGTCACGATGGCCGGGCTCGACCGGTAGTTCCGGGTCAGCTCCACCGTGGTGGCCCCGGGGAAGTCGACTGCGAACCGGCCGAAGATGCCGACGTCGGCGCCGCGGAACCCGTAGACGGACTGGTCCGGGTCCCCGATCGCGGTCAGCCCGGCACCGTCGCCGGCCAGCGCGCGGACCAGCTCGTACTGCACGGGGTCGATGTCCTGGTACTCGTCCACGCTGACAAACGGCCACCGGGCCGCCATCCCGGCCGCGATCTGCGGCTCACGAGCCAGCAGCGCCGCGGGCAGCTCGGTCAGGCCGTCGAAGTCCACCAGGCCGCGCGCGATCAGCTCGGCGCGCAACGCCGGCCTGCCCTGCGGGTCAGCGGCCAGCGTGCGCCCGTCACGCTCCGAGCCGGTCAGTTCCGCCGCGACCCGCACCAGCGCGGCCTCGTCGGCGACCCCGAACGATTCCGGGAGGCCCGCCGCTGAGGCGTGCTCGCGCAGGATCCGCAGGCCCAGGCCGTGGAACGTGGTGACAGTAAGGTCCTCGTCGAGGCCGGCGCCCAGCCCGGCCAGCCGGTCGCGCATCTCCTGCGCGGCCCGCCGGGTGAACGTGATGGCCAGGAACTGCCGCGCGGGCCGGCCGAGCTCGGTGACCTGGTGGGCGATCCGGTGGGTGAGCGTCCGGGTCTTGCCGGTACCCGGCCCCGCGATGATCAGCAGCGGGCCGGCCGCCGTGGCCGCCGCCCGCTGGTCGGGGTCCAGGCCGTCGAGCACCGAGCCCGTGGCTCCCGGGGAGGAAGAGGCCGGGGCCGCGCCGCCACGGCGGGCTCGGGGCCGGGGCGCGGCGGGGGATACCCCGCTCCGTTCGGCAGAATTCTTGTGGTCCTGAGCCGGAGCGGCCAGGTCGGTCATCGCGAACAGGGCCGACTCGTCGGCTTCATCCGGCCCGAACAGCCGGATGGTGCCGTACTCCCCGTCGTAGCCGGCCTGGGTGATCACCTCGCCCCGCCGGAGCCGGCCGATGGCCTCGGCGAACCGCGTGCCGCCGACCCGGCGCAGGTCGTCGAGCGGGACCTCGCGCAGGATGCTCAGCTCCGGTCCCAGCGCGCCGGTCAGCCGGCCCGTTTCCGCGGTCACCTTCTTGCTCTTCGGCCCGGTGCCGAGGATCTCCCCGATGATCTGGGGCAGCTGGACCAGGCAGGTGAAGCCCGCCGCGCCGTCGGGCCGGAAGCCGGCCGGGCGGTCGGCCAGCTCGGCGACCCGGTGCAGCACGCCGACGGTCAGCGGCTTGGCGCACGCCGGGCACCGGTCTTCCAGCGCGGTGGTCTGCTCGGGCTCGATGCGGACCCCGCACTTGCGGTGCCCGTCCAGGTGGTACTTCCCCTCCTCGGGGAAGAACTCGAGCGTGCCGTCCAGGCCCCGCCCGGTCCGCAGCGCCTCGGCCATCGCGAAGTAGTCCAGGTCGGTGCCGAACACCGTCGCCTCCCGGCCCAGGGCCGGCGGGGAGTGCGCGTCGGAGTTGCTGACCAGCCGGTACGCGTCCAGCGACGAGCAGGTCCAGTTCATGGCCGGATCGGAGGACAGCCCGGTCTCCACGGCGAAGATGTGGTCGGCCAGGTCGGCGTAGCAGTCGCGCACCGCGTCGAACCCGGACTTGGACCCCAGGACCGCGAACCAGGGCGTCCAGACGTGCGCCGGGACCAGGAAGCAGCCGGGTCCGGCCTCCAGGGTGATCTCCAGCAGGTCGCGGGAGTCCAGGCCCAGGATCGGCCGGCCGTCGGAGGCCAGGTTGCCGACCTTGGCCAGCGCCGCGGTGATGCGGTCCGCGGCCTCGAAGCTCGGCGCGTACAGCAGGTGGTGGACCTTGCGGGTCCGCTCGTCACGGCGGTAGATCGTGGAGATTTCTACCGACAGCATGAAGCGCACGGTCCCGGCGCAGCTGGCCGGGGTGTCGCGGTCCAGCCGCTGCTCCAGGTCTGGCCGGATCCGGAACAACCCCGGCTCGGCCTCGACCAGGGTGTCCTTCAGCTCCGCGGCCCACGCGGGGTGGGTGAAGTCACCGGTGCCCAGCACGGTCAGACCCTTGCGCCGCGCCCACCAGGACAGATGTTCGATATCGCAGTCCTTGCTGCAGGCGCGCGAGAACCGCGAATGAATGTGCAGATCGGCGATGAACATGTCGGTCCGATCCTGCCACGAGGCGCTGACATTCGCGGCCTATCGCTCGGCTACGTCCTCACTGGCCGCGCTCTCGCCGAGGTAGGCGGCGATGACTCGCGGGTCGGCGCGGACGACCTCGGGCGGGCCGTCGGCGATGACCCGGCCGAACTCGAGCACGACCACCCGGTCGCAGATGCCCAGCACCAGGCCCATGTCGTGCTCGATCAGCAGCATCGACTGGCCCCGGTCGGCCAGGCCGCGCAGGCAGGCGCCGAGTTCGCGGCTCTCCCGCGTGTCCAGGCCCGCGGCGGGCTCGTCCAGGCACAGCAGCCGCGGCCTGGCGGCCAGGGCCCGGGCCACGCCGACCAGCTTGCGCTGGCCCATGGACAGCTGGCTCGGCATGGCCTCGCCCGCCCAGTCCATGCCCACCAGGGCCAGCGTCTGCTCGGCCGACGCGTGCCCGGCTGCCCCGTCCCTGTCGCTGGCGGCCACGGTCAGGTTCTCCCGCACGTCCAGGTCCTCGAACAGTTCGGTGCTCTGCCAGGTGCGGGCCAGCCCGCGGCGGGCCCGCTCGTACGGCTCAAGCCCGCCGAGGTCCGCCTCGCCCAGTTCCACCCGTCCGGTGCTGGCCACGAAGCCGGAAGCGGCGTCCACCAGCGTGGTCTTGCCCGCGCCGTTCGGGCCGATGAGGCCGACCAGTTCGCCGTCGCGGACCTCCAGGCTGACGTCGCTCAGGGCGTGCACGCCGCCGAACGCGACGGACAGGCCTGCGACCCGGAACACGACGGGGCGGCCGGCCAGGTCGGCGCGGGCCGGCCGCGGCACGCCGGCCCGGCCCGCCGCGACCGCGGCCCGGCCCGCTGCGGCCGATACTGTCGGCGCGCGCAGGACGGGCCGCTTGTGCGTCCGCCGGTAGAAGTCGCCGGCCACGCCCTCCGGGTTCGCCAGCAGGGTGAATATCAGCAGCGCGCCGCCGACCAGCAGGAACCAGTTCCCGTTCAGCCCGAACCACTTGTCCAGCGCGTACGGGATCAGCGCCTGCGCGGAGAGCAGGCCGGCGAACACCGCGCCGGAAATGAGCGTGATGCCGCCTACGTAGGCGAAGGCGATCAGGCTGAGCGCCGTCACCGCGTCGAACCGGTCGGCGCTCACGGAGCCGAAGTTGTACGCGTACAGCACCCCGCCGACGCCCGCGATGCCCGCGGCGATGCCGAACGCGTACAGCTTCACCGTCCGCGGGTTGATCGCCGCGGCGGCGGCGGCCCGCTCGTTGGAGCGCACCGCGAGCATCCGCTGCCCGAGCTTGCCGCGCCGGATGTACCCGACGGCGACCATCAGCAGTACGCAGCAGATCAGCGCGACCCAGCCGAAGACCGGGCTGGGCTGGTTGCCGTCGATGCCGCGGAACGGGGCGTTCGGGCCGAGGTCGAGGCCGAACCACCTCGGCTCGGGCACCGGCGAGCCGGCCAGGCCGCCGCCCCAGGTGCTGTTGACGAAGCCGAAGTTCTCGATGGCGACAGCGCCGGCCAGCGTGACCACGGACAGGCTGACGCCGCGGACCCGTACCGCGGAGATAGCGGTGACCAGGCCGATCACCACCGCGACCGCGATGCCCGCGAGTGCCGCGACCGGGAACGTAATGCCGAAATTGACGGCCATGTGCGAGATCGTGAACCCGGCGGCGCCGGCCAGCGCTAGCTGGATTACCGAGATCTGGCCGACGAAGCCGGTGACCACCACGAGCGACAGCGCCATCAGTGCCCCGATCAGCGTGTTGATCAGCGCTTCGCGGAAGTCGAACGGGAACACGACCAGCAGCACCGCGCCGACGAGCGCCCAGATCAGCCCGGAGCGGACCAGGTGCTGCGGGCGCGGTGCCGCAGGCAGCCGCCGCTCGACGATCTCGCCGCGGCCGGGAATGCGCGACCCGCGCCAGAACAACACGACGACGATGATGAGAAACGCCAGCAGGTCGGTGACGCCGGGCAGCGAGACGCCGCCGGACTGCGGGAACCAGGACTGCGCCGACGCGTACTGGACCAGCGAGTCTATGATGCCGATGCCGAAGCTGGCGGCGACCGCGATGCCGAACGAGGTGAACGAGGCGATCAGCGCGGCGGCCAGCGCCGGGATGATCTGCAGCGGCAGCGTCTCGGGGTCAAGCTGGGTGATCGAGGCGGCCAGGATGCCAAGCGCCCCGGCCAGCAGGGCCGCGAGCAGCGTGTTGACGAGTGAGATGACGTTCGGCGACAGGCCGCTGAGCATCGCCGCGGCCTCGTTCTCCGACGCGGCCCGGGTGGCGAGCCCGAACCGGGTCCACTTGTACAGCGCGCCCAGCCCGGCGGCGGCCACGATCACGATGCCGGTGAGGATGAACCGGTCGATCGGGACCACCGCGCCGAAGACGTGCACGACGTTGGTCGGCAGGATGCCAGGTTCCGGCTGCGGGGTGACGCCGAAGGCGAGGATTATCGCCGACTGCGCGATGAGCAGCACGCCGAGGGAGGCGACGAGCTTGGCCAGGGGTGAGGAGTTGCGCAGCGGCCGGTAGACGGCGAACTCGGTGATCGCGCCGACCGCGAGGACGAAAAGCAGGCTGAGCGGCAGCGCGACAGCGGTAGGCAGCGTGGCGAGCCTTCCGGCGTTCAGCGCCCAGAAGGCGTAGCCGCCGAGCATCGCGATGGCGCCGGTCGAGAGGTTGATGACCCCCGACCCCCGGTAGGTCAGCACGACCGCGAGCGCGATGCCCGCGATCAGCGCTCCGGAGCCGAGGCCGAGGAGGATGAACAGCAGGATTTCTTGCACTGGTCATTCCTTGCGAGGGCCGGGGATCGGGACGGTCAGGACGGTGGCTGCAGCCAGCCCGCGAGCTTGGTCCACTGGGGTTTGCCGCTCGTCACGCCGCCTGTGTACTCGAAGAACTGGATGCGGTCGTTGCACACGGCGGGCGCGTTGGAGTACTTGCCGCAGTCGAGCGCGGGCGCTCCAAGTGCTTGCGGTCCGGTGAATGCCTTGGCCTTGGCCAGGATCGCCGACGGGGACAGGCTCGCGTAGCCGACCTCGTTCATGACCTTGATGGTCGTCAGCGTCTGGCCGAAGTCAACGATGTTCCACGGGTCGGACTCGTCCGCCGGGGTGGAGAACTGCTTCGCCACCGCCTCGTAGGCCGGCATGCCCGGGTCGGTCGGGTCGCCGAACAGCGAGCTCGCGATCGAGTACGTCCAGTGCGGGAAGTCGCCGAGACCCTGGATGACCTGCCCGTTGAGGCACAGCGGCGCCGAGAGGATCTTCTTGGGATCGGTGATGCCCAGCGTCTTGAGGCTCTTGGCCAGGTTCACGCAGCCGGCGGCGTCGCTGTACGGGATCACCACGTCGGCCGTCTGCGCGCCCGCCGCGGTGAGCACCGAGGTCAGGTCGGTCTGGGTCTCGGAGTAACCGACCGCCTTGACGGAGATGCCGGCCGCCACCAGCCCGGCCTTGATCGCCGCGGCGCCCTCGGCGATGCCCGCATTGTCCGACGGGTAGACGAGCGCCGCGGTCTTGGCGTGCAGGACGTCCTTTGCGTACGTGCCGAACGGCGCGAGAATGTGGGTCACGTCGCCGAACAAGATCACCGCGTTGTTCTGCGCGGAATCGATCGGGGTCGCCGCGACGCCGTCGATCACCGGCAGGGCGCCGCCCAGCGTGCTGAAGAACGACTGCACGCCGATCGCCACGCCCCCCAGCTCGACCACGTGGACCTTCTTGTTGGCGAGGAACTTCTGCGCGCAGACCGTGCCCTCTTCCTCGGCCGAGGCGATGAAGCAGGTGACGAGCTGGATCGGGTGGCCGTCGACGCCGCCGAGATCGGCGTTGGCGTAGTTGACCGCCATCTGCGCGCCGGCGGTGGCCAGCAGGCCGACGGCGGTCGGGCCGCCCTGCTGGTTGACGAAGCCGATGTAGACCGGCGGCAGCGACTTGTTCGCCGGGCCGGCCGTGCCACCGACGTAACTCTGGTAGCTGGTCACCGACTGGGCGCCCAGTCCGCCGGCGCCGGTGCTGGCCGGGAGGCTGCTGGCCGGCGCCGCGGTGGTGGGCACTGTGGTGGCCGAACTGGAACTGGAACTCGAACTGCTGCTGCAGCCCGCCGCGGCCAGCGACGCCGCGACGACCGCGGCGAAGCCGATTCTGCTGAGTCTTCGCACGGTGGTTCCTCCTGGGGTCGATTTATCAGCCTGGCGCGTCGAGATTCCGCGGGATTCGCAGGGCCGGGCCGGGGTCCGCCCGCCGCCGCATCAGGCTTCTGTCAGGCGGGGCAGGCAGTCGCTCCATGGCCCTCTCCGGTGGCATCGAGAAACCTGGATGAACTCCCCCAGGAAAGACCTGGCGTTCAGTATCCGTCAACTATTTTGTAAACAGTTCAAGGTCACAATCGCGTGACGTGTCTGGAAGGCACAGATTCACGCCCGGCAAGTTAGCGTGGACGCCAATGGCCGATCTGCCCGCGGTACTGCAAGCTGGTGCCATTGACGTCCTCGAACTCGACCAGCTGAGCGTCGGCTATGACCGCGCGCCGGTCGTGCGCGACCTGACGCTGACCGTGGGACCCGGTGAGGTCGTCGCCCTGCTTGGCGCCAACGGTGCCGGCAAGACCACCACGCTGCGGGCGATATCCGGACTGCTGAAGCCGGCCAGCGGCGCGGTGCGGCTGTCCGGCCAGGACCTCGCGGGCGTCTCCCCGACCGCGCGGGCCCGGCTGGGCGTGGCGCACGTCCCGCCCGACCGCGGGATCTTCTTCGGCCTGACCGTCGCCGAGCACTTCCGGCTGGACGGCACCGAGATGGACGCCGCGATTGGCCACTTCCCGGCGCTGCGCGCGCTGCGCGGCCGCCGGGCCGGCCTGCTGTCCGGCGGCGAGCAGCAGATGCTGGCCCTCGCACGGGCCCTCGGCCGCGGGCCCCGGCTGCTCATGCTCGACGAGATGAGCCTCGGCCTGGCCCCGGTGATCGTAGACCGGCTGCTGCCGGTGGTGCGGGAGTTCGCGACCACCCACGGGTGCGGGGTGCTGCTCGTCGAACAGCACGTGCACCTGGCGCTGAAGATCGCCGACCGCGGCTACATCTTGTCCCACGGCGAACTGGCGGCCAGCGGCCCGGCCGCCCAGCTCAGCCAGGACCGCGCGCTGCTCGCGGCCAGCTACCTCGGCGAGACGGGCGGCGCGACCGGCTGACCGCCCGTCCCCCGGAGGTGGTCTGCCCTCCAACGCAGGCCGGGCCGCCGCGGCCATCGTGATACCTTCCCGACCTGGAGGTACCCACATGACCGAGCAGCGAGTCAGCGTGACGATCACCGACGGCGTCGCCGATGTCCGCCTCACC
>Ga0210383_10003551_pt1 | contig 13945 bp, 12 predicted proteins | sample IncBWC14OmetaG_FD_160072 | JGI IMG/M metagenome (GOLD analysis project Ga0210383, IMG submission 160072) | Forest soil microbial communities from Barre Woods Harvard Forest LTER site, Petersham, Massachusetts, United States - Inc-BW-C-14-O ...
CCGGAAACCACTTCCAAGGCCGAGCTGCCGGCGACCAACGATAGGAACACCCCGCAACTGGCAAGCAAGGTCCACAGCAGGCCGGCCGGCTTTGACATCGCGCCGCAGCCTACTCTCTGCTTGACTGTCATGTGATGGCCAGCACGATGTCGGCATCGGTCGGTGAGGGCGCGCCCTGGCAGACGCACACGGTTTTCAACCAGGTGCCGCCCCTGGCGGGCGTGAACGTCTTCTCCAGCAACCTTCCCCTCGTGGAGGCTGTGCAGCGCGAAGGCGCGGGCTGGGTCAGCGAGCGGGCCGCCGAGCTTGGCCGGTTCGTGGGCGAGGTGAATGGCCCCGGCCAGGAATGGGGCCGGCTGGCCAACGAGAACAAGCCGGTACTGCACCTGTTCGACCGCTACGGACACCGCATCGACGAGGTCGAGTTCCACCCTGCGTGGCACCAGCTGATGAAGATGGGCGTGGAGAATGAGCTGCACTCACTGCCATGGACGAGCGCTGAGCCCTCTGCTCACACCGCCCGCGCGGCCCTCTACATGACCGCCATGCAGGCCGAGGCAGGCTTTGCCTGCCCGATCACCATGACCTTCGCGGTCGTCCCCGCCCTGCGCACCCAACCCGATCTCGCGGCCGAGTGGGAGCCACTGGTGACCGCCACCACATATGACCCACGTCTGCTCCCCGCAGGCGAGAAGGGCTCTGCGATCTCCGGCATGGCCATGACTGAGAAGCAGGGCGGCTCTGATGTACGCGCCAATACCACCGTCGCCACGCCAGTAAATGGCGGTGGTGCCGGGGGCGAGTACACGCTCGTCGGGCACAAGTGGTTCTGCTCAGCCCCGATGTCCGACTTCTTCCTAGTACTTGCCCAAACCGACGACGGCCTGTCGTGCTTTTTGATGCCTCGCATCCTGCCCGACGGCACGCGCAACCAATTCCACATTCAGCGCCTGAAGGACAAGCTGGGCAACCACTCGAACGCATCCTCTGAGGTTGAGTTCCACGGGGCGTGGGCGCGCATGGTGGGCGAGCCCGGGCGCGGCGTGCCCACGATCATCGAGATGGTCGGCCACACGCGCCTGGACTGCGTCATTGGCTCTGCCGCCGGCATGCGCGCGGGCGTGGTCAGCGCGCTACACCACACCGCCCACCGCAGCGCCTTCGGCAAGGCGCTCATCGACCAGCCGCTGATGCGTAACGTGCTGGCCGACCTGTGCGTGGAGTCCGAGGCCACCACAGCCCTGGCGATGCGCCTCGCCCGCGCCTATGACGAGGCACACGCCGATGCTGACGCGCGCGAGGATCAAAGCGACGCGCAGCTGTTCAAGCGTCTCGCCACCGCTGTTGGCAAGTTCTGGACGTGCAAGCGGGCACCCAACCACGCGTTCGAGTCGATGGAGTGCCTCGGCGGAGCGGGTTACGTTGAGGAGTCGGGGATGCCCCGCCTGTATCGCGAGGCTCCGCTCGCGTCCATCTGGGAGGGCTCAGGCAACGTCATGAGCCTGGATGTGCTGCGCGCGCTCATGCGCTCACCACGCTCACTCGAGGTGTACTTCGACGAGGTCGAGCAGGTCAGCGGCGCAGATGCTCGTCTGGACAAGCGGGTGGCGAAGCTAAAGGGCCAGTTCTCCGACCCCACAACGCTCGAGTCACGGGCTCGGCGGGTGGTCGAAAGCATGGCGTTGTGCCTGCAGGGCTCACTGCTAGTGCGTAGCGGAGCACCGGCCGTGGCCGATGCCTTCTGCGCATCACGGCTGTCCGACGACGGCGGCCTGGAGTACGGCACGCTGCCGGCGGGAGTTGACTTCGAGGGCATCATCGCTCGCTCGCGAGTGCACCTCTAGCGCGCTCGCGCTACATCCGCACACGAGCGGTGTTGGAAGAAGTGCCTGCCTAGAGCCCCTGTGGGCCTACCATCATCAGACATGTATAGACGCACGAACTTCCAGCTAGCCCGCATCTTTGGCATCCGTGTGGGCGTCAGCGCGAGCTGGTTCGTGGTGCTGTTCCTGCTGATCTACTGGCTCTCCCAGGAATATTTCCCGGAAGTCATGAACGGTTCGCAGAGCACCGCATATCTCGTAGCGGTGCTCGGCGCACTCGGTTACTTCGCCTCGCTGATCTTGCACGAGCTGGGACATGCGCTGGTGGCACGACGACTCGGCATCCCGATCGCTGGCATCGACCTGTGGTTCTTCGGCGGTCTCTCACAGATGCGCCGTGAGCCGCAGAGCGCCGGCGAGGAGTTCAAGATCGCGGTCGCCGGCCCCGCGGTGACACTCGCGCTGTTCGGCTTGTGCCTGGGGGCGGTGTACCTGCTGGCGAGCAGCGGCACCGTCAGCGATGTGGCGCTCACCAGCGCCACCGTCAAGACCACGCCGGTACTCGCGCTGGTCGGCTGGCTCGGCTTCATCAATGCAGCCCTGCTGGTGTTCAACATCGTTCCCGCGTTTCCCCTCGACGGCGGGCGGATCGTACGGGCGCTGATCTGGTGGCGCACGGGCGATCGCAACGCCGCCACGCACTTCACCGGGCGTGCTGGACAGGCGTTTGCGCTGGCGCTCGGCCTGCTTGGGCTGTGGTCGTTTGCCAGCGGCGGCAACTTCCTCGGGCTGATGACCATGCTGCTGGCCTTCTTCCTCTACCAGTCGGCCAACGCCGCGGTCGTCCAGGGCACTCTCGGCAGGCGCATCCAGCACATCACCGTCGGCGACATCATGGACCGCGAGCCCGTCACGATCTCAGCGGATGTCACGCTGCTGGACGCGCAAGAGCAGTTCTTCCTGCGCTACCGCTGGCCATGGTTCGCGGTCGTTGACCCTGCCCGTCATTTCCTCGGCGTGGTCCGCCAGCAGCGGGTCGACAGCGAGATCGCCGCCGGACGCCCCGCGCTGCCGGTAATCGATGTGCTGGAGGAGGACATGCCGGTGAGGATCGGCGAGGAGGCCCCCCTGGAATCGCTGCTCAGCGCTGAAGGGCTCGGACGTCTGGGCGCGATGGTCGCGGTCGACAAGGATGGCGTGCTACAGGGAGTTGTGACGCTCGCTCAGGTGCGTCAGGCATTGCGCCCCGCGCAGCCCGCGCGGCCCGCCACTTGAGCCTCGTTATAGAGTCTCGAGCGCAGAGTCCTTGCCCTTCCCCAAGCGACCCCAGGGAGCTATGCCAGAACACGACGTGTTGATCATCGGTGCCGGCCTCGCGGGCCAACGCGCGGCGCTCGCGGCAGCGCAAGCGGGAGCCAACGTAGCGATCATGAGCAAGGTCCACCCGGTGCGTTCGCATTCGGTGGCCGCCGCTGGCGGCATCAACGCGGCAATCAGCGTCGATGACGATTGGCGCTCTCACGCGTACGACACCGTCAAGGGTTCTGACTTCCTCGGCGACCAGGACGCGATCGAAGTGATGTGCTCGGAGGCACCCGCCGAGGTGATGGAGCTCGAGCACATGGGCGTCACGTTCCACCGCAACGACAAGGGCGAGATGGACCTGCGCGCGTTCGGCGGAGCGTCGATGAAGCGCACCGCGTACGTCGCCGACATCACCGGCCAGGCAATGCTGCACGTGCTCTACGAGCAGCTGATGAAGCACCACGAGACGGTGGCCCGCTACGAGGAGTGGTTTACGACCTCGCTGCTGCTCGACGATGAGGGACGTTGCGCGGGGGCAATCGCCCGCGACGTACGCACCGGGCACATGGAGGCCTTCAGGGCCAAGAACGTGATCCTCGCTTGCGGTGGCGCTGGACAGGCCTACAAGCCAACCACCAACGGCCTGATCGTCACCGGCGACGGGATCGCGATGGCCTACCGCGCGGGCGCACCGCTGATGGACATGGAGATGGTTCAGTACCACCCCACGTGCTTGGTAGAGACTGGCATCCTCATCACCGAGGGCGCCCGCGGCGAGGGAGCACACCTGTTGAACGCCAACGGTGAACGCTTCATGGAGAAATCCGCTCCCAACAAGATGGAGCTCGCTTCGCGCGACGTGGTCTCCCGCGCGGAGCAGATCGAGATCAACGAGGGCCGCGGCGTTGGCCCTGACAAAGCAGGCATCTACCTCGACGTCACCGTGGTACCGCGCAAGCGTACGCTCGAGGCGCTGCGCGAGATCGTCAACTTGGGCAAGGACTTCGCCGGCGTGGATATCACGCGCGAACCAATCATGATCCGTCCCGGCCAGCACTACATTATGGGCGGCGTCAAGACCGACGTCGATGGGCGCACGCCGATCGAGGGCTTGTATGCGGCCGGCGAGGTCGCATGCGTGTCCGTTCACGGCGGCAACCGGCTCGGCGCCAACTCGCTGCTGGACACGCTGATCTTCGGTCGGCGCTCAGGCGAACACGCGGCCGCCCGTGCTGCCAGCATGTCGATGCCACAAGCGGACGTAAACACACAGCTACGGGACGACTCGGCGAAGCTCGAGTCGATCATCAACCGCCCGCACGACGGCAGGCGCGTATCCGAGATCAAGAACGAGCTCGGCGAGACAATGAACCGCCACGCGGCCGTGTTCCGCGACGAGACCGGCCTGCAAGGCGCCCTGCAGACAATCGAGCGCTTGAAAGAAGAGGCTGACAAAGCCTGGATCGATGACCGTGGCACCGTCTTCAACCAGGATGTGCTCGGCGCACTGGAGCTCGGCTACATGGTCGACTGCGCGCAGACCACCGTCGTGGCAGCGCTCGAGCGCAAGGAGTCCCGTGGTGCACAGTTCCGCACCGACTTCCCTGAGCGCAACGACGAGGAGTGGCTCAAGCACATCGACATCTCGGTCAACGCAGATGGATCGCCTGAGGTCAGCTACTCACCCGTCACCATCACCCAGTGGCAGCCGGAGGAGAGGAAATACTGATGCCCCGGCAACACCGCAGCGCATCCCTACCTCACGACCGCAGGAGCGCCACAGATGACTGAAGTGCACGATCGCCGGGCGGGCGGGACCGAATCATTCAAGCTGAGGATGCGCCGCTATGACCCGGAGTCGGGCGAGGCGCCCTACTGGGACGAGCACACGATCGAGCTCGAGCCCCACCGCTCGGTGCTGGAGGCGATCCTGCAGGCGCGCGATCGCTTCGACGGATCGATCGGCATTCGCTGCTCCTGCCGACAGGCGATCTGCGGCTCGTGCGGCATCCGCGTCAACGGCGAACCGGCGCTCGCGTGCCACACCCACCTGGACGCCGCCAAGCTTGGCGCCAAGGACGGCGTGATCGAGATCGAGCCGATGGGCAATATGCCTGTGATCAAGGACCTGATCGTGGACATGGACGCAGTCCACTGGAAGAAGATCCGGCGTGTCACACCCTGGCTCTTGGCCAAGCAGCCGGTGCCCGAGCGCGAGTACATCGTGCCGAAAGAGTCGATGGTGGACGTCACCCAGACGATGGCGTGTATCCAGTGCGGTGCGTGCGTGTCCGACTGCCTCGCGATGGAGGTCGACCCCGGGTTCATCGGCCCTGCTGCGCTCGCCAAGGCATACCGCTTCGTGGGCGACCCACGCGACGATCAGCAGTTCGATCGCCTCAACGACCTCGCGCAGGACCCCCAGGGGATCTTCGACTGCACGCACTGCTTCAAGTGCGTGGAGGCATGCCCCAAGGACGTCAACCCAATGGGCCAGATCATGCGTCTGCGCCGCATCGCCATCGGCGATCACCACATCGTGGACAAAAACAACGGCGAGCGTCACGAGGCAGCATTCACGGGGCTGATCCGCGACAACGGCATCCTCTGGGAGGCCGAGCTGCTGCCTCGCTCCTACGGCGGCGCCTCATGGTTTGGGAAATTCGCGCCCGCTGCCGGCAAGGAGCTCCTGTCCTCGCTACCGGTCGCCTTCTACGGCTTGCTGCGGCGCAAGATGACCTTGGGCGGGATCCTCAAACCACACAAGATCCCGTCGGCGGACCTGAAGAACGTGCAGGCGATCTACGACAAGATCGAGAGCCGCCCTGAGCGCTACGAGCTGAATCTGTACATCGTCGGCGAGGACGAGGCTCCGGAGCCCGTCGCCGCGAGCCCCGAAGGGAGCAACTCATGAAGGTCGCCTATTGGCCCGGCTGCGTGAGCCGCGGCTTCACCCCCGAGTTGCACGGCTCGATGGCCAAGGTCGCGCCGCTGCTTGACATCGAGCTGGTCGAACTGGACCGCGCCTGCTGCACCGGCGCGGGCGTGATCGCCGAGCACAACCAGGAGCTCGCGGACACGCTCAACGCCCGCACGTTTGCGCTCGCCCAGCAGGTCGACGGGGCGGCGATGATGATGAACATCTGCTCCACCTGCCAGGGCGCACAGAGCGAGTGCCAGGAACGCTTGGATGCCAACGCGGAGTACCGCGAGCACGTCAACTCCACGCTCGCCGGTGAGGGCCTCAGCTATAAACACGATCCCACCCAGCCCCTAACAAACAAGAATTTCCTGTGGCTGCTCGTCGAGGAGATCGGCCTGGATAATCTGCGCGCACGGGTCAAGCGCCCGCTAACGAACCTCAAGGTGGGCCCCTTCTACGGCTGCTACATCGTGCGCCCACGCAATCGTCTGGGCATCGACGAGCAGCACCCGCGCGACCACTATCTCGACCACGTCATCGAGGCGCTCGGCGGCACCGTGATCGAGTACGCAGGCATGCGCAAGTGCTGCGGCTTCCCGATCATCACCATGAATAAGGAAGCCTCGCTAAAGCAGGCAGGGCGCCACCTCGGCGACGCCGTGGACGCGGACGCCGACTGCCTCGTCACACCATGCCCGCTCTGCCACCTGAACCTCGACTTGCAGCAGCCGATCGCCGAACAGGTGGTCAGCCGTGAGCTGCACATGCCGGTACTGCACCTGCCCCAGCTCGTCGGCTTGGCGCTGGGCCTCGACCCGAAGGACCTGGGAATGGGCCGCCACGTGGTCAAGCCCACCTCCGTGATCGACTGGTCGACGTCAGTGGTGGCAGCGGCCGCGTAGGCTGCGCCCCGTGCGCATCCTCACCGTCGTCGGCAACCGGCCCCAATTCATCAAGGCCGCAGCCGTCTCTGGGCCGCTGCGCGAGCACCATGATGAGCTGCTGGTTCACACCGGCCAGCACCACGACGACTCACTTTCCCGGATCTTCTTTAGCGAGCTTGGACTGACACGCCCAGAGCGGGAATTTGCGATCGCCGGTGGCAGCAACACTTCCCAGACCGCACGCATGCTCGCCGCCCTCGAGCCGCTGCTCGCCGAGGTGGCTCCCGACGCTGTACTGGTCTACGGGGACACCAACTCCACGCTCGCCGGCGCACTCGCCGCGGCACAGGCGCGCGTCCCGGTCGTGCACGTGGAGGCCGGTATGCGCTCATTTGAGCGCACCATGCCCGAGGAGCTCAACCGTGTGCTCACCGACCACCTCAGCGACCTGCTGCTGTGCTCCTCGCAGACGGCCGTGGAGAACCTGCGGGCGGAGTCGCTCGCAGGGCGCGCCCGCCTGGTGGGCGATGTGATGGTCGACGTCGCGATGCGCTGGCAGCCGGCCGCGCGCGCCGATGTCCAGGTGCCGGCGGCGTATGACCTGCAGCCTGGGTCCTACCTGCTGCTGACAGCCCACCGCGCTGGCAACGTCGATGATCGCGAGCGTCTGCACGCGCTGATCGCGCTCATCAAGGCGATGCCGGCGCCAGTGCTGTTCCCCCTACACCCCCGCACACGCACGCGCTTGGATGAAGCTGGCCTGTTTGAGCAGCTGCGTGCCGCAGACGGGCTGACGCTCACTGAGCCGCTCGGCTACATCGAGTTCAGCGCGCTTGTGTGCCATGCGCGCGCGGTACTGACCGACTCAGGTGGCGTGCAGAAGGAGGCATATCTGGCCGGGGTGCCGTGCGTGACGCTGCGCGCAAACACTGAGTGGGTCGAGACGGTGCAAAGTGGCTGGAACACGCTTGTCGATCTGGACGCACCCGCGGCGCTGGAAGCAATGGCGCGCCCGCAACCGAGCGAGCGCCCGCAGCTCTACGGCGACGGCCACGCGGCAGAGCGCTGCGTACAGGCAATAGACAAGCTATGAGGACGTCGGAAACGCTTCCCGCCGGGCAGGACGCGAAACTATGACCCCGATGCGCCCGTCCAACGCACCACATTCGTGAGCGAGTCCCCCGCGACGGTACGTGTGGGCGTGGTCGGCGTGGGCTATTGGGGACCGAACCTCGCGCGCAACTTCGCTGCTATACCCGGCTGTGAGCTCGCGTGGCTGTGCGACCATGACGAGCAATCACGGGCCAAGCTCGAGCGTGCATTCCCCAGTGCACGAGCGAGCGGTGATCTAGACGACCTGCTCGCGGATCAGCAGCTGGATGCAGTGGTGCTGGCCACGCCCGTACCCACACACGCGCAGCTAGCGATCGCCGTGGCAAACGCTGGCAAGCACTGCTTCGTGGAGAAGCCGCTTGCGACCACCGCTGCCGATGCCGAGCAGGCGGTCGCAGCCGCCGAGCGCGCCAGCAAGATCCTGATGGTGGGCCATCTGCTCGAGTACCACCCCGCCGTGGGGCGATTGAAGGAGCTGATCGACTCCGACGAGCTGGGTGGGCTCTACTACATCTACGGCAACCGGCTGAACCTCGGCAAGCTGAGAGCTGACGAGAACGCGCTGTGGAGCCTCGGCGCACACGACGTGTCGGTGGCGCTGCACCTGATTGGCGAGGAGCCCAGCGAGTGTCTCGCCCACGGTGCCTCATACGTCCGCGAAGGCGTACAGGACGTAGTCTTCTGCTACCTGCGCTTTCCCTCAGGCGTCGTCGCGCACCTGCATCTCTCGTGGCTCGACCCCCACAAGGAGCGACGCATCACCGTTGTTGGCGCCCGCAGGATGGCGACGTTCGACGACATGCTCATCGAGGGCAAGCTGACGATCTACGACAAGGGCTTCGACGAGGACACACACTCGTGGGGCGAGTACATAACCCGCTCTGGCGACACATTCTCCCCGCAGATACCCAACCTCGAGCCGCTGCGCATCGAGTGCGAGCACTTCATCGAGTGCATTCGCTCCGGCACGACCCCGCGCTCAGACGGGCACAGTGGGCTGCGGGTCGTCCGCGTGCTCGAGGCCCTGCAGCGCTCCCTGGACAGCTAGAGGCGTTTGCACCAGAACGTGGCGAAGTGCCCGACCGGCCGCCAAGAACAGAGGTAGGGCCGGCGCCGCTCAGGCGGTGACGCCCGTGCCCCGGCGCTCCACTCCGTCGAAGCGCTGATGCTGGCGGCGATCGACACGCCGATACCCCGTTCCGTGTCGGTCCACTAAACGCGCCACGGCATCAAAATGCTGCTGGCGGCGGCGATCCACACGCATGACTGGCCCCATATTGCTGCCCACAAGCCTCAGCACATACGCATCGCGGGTTTTGCTGTAGCGGACAAACGGCCGCATCAACGTGAACCAATGCCTAGCTACATAACGACGGGGACGCTTGACAGTACGCATGCTCATTCCTTGGTATGCGGCCGCATGATGCGGAGGTCTGCGTAGGAATTCTTACAGATCGCACGCATCCACAACGCCAGACACCCCAGCGCCCACTACCCGACCCGGCCTGCTGCAGCCCACCCACCCCCGGCCTGCCGCTGCTACTCGACGCTCACAGTGCCCTCTCCGGACAGCTCAAAAGCACTGTGTAGAGCCTGCACAGCATGCTCCACGCGGTCGCGGTCGATCACGCACGAGATCTTGATCGGGGACGTGGAGATCATGTCGATGTTGACGCCTTCCGCCGCCAGCACCCCGAACACCTTGGCCGCAACACCAGGGTGCGAGCGCATGCCCGCCCCGATGATCGACACCTTGCCCATGTCCTCGTACGTGCTCAGGTTGGCAAACGCCTCGCCCATCAGCGGTTCGAGCGCTGCACGCGCCACGCGCAGATCCTCGCGCGGCACCGTAAACGAGATCTCCGCCTGACCGCCCGCAGCAACGGGCTCGTTCTGGACGATCATGTCCACGTTCACGTTCGCGTCCGCCATCGCCTCGAAGATGCGCGCCGCCGCCCCCGGCGTGTCGGGCACGCCCGTCAGCGTGACCCGCGCTTCCGAGGTCGAGTGCGTGACGGCTGTGATCAGTGGTTGCTCCATCATCTCTCCTTCCTGCACCACAAAGGTACCTGGCTCTTCATCGAACGAGGAGCGGCAGTGAATGTTCACGCCGTGGTTGCGTGCGTACTCGAGCGAGCGCAGCTGCAGCACGCCAGCCCCCGAGGCCGCCATCTCGAGCATCTCCTCAAACGACACCGTCTCCAACTTGCGAGCGTTTGGCACAATCCGAGGGTCAGCCGAGTACACGCCCGCGACATCCGTGTAGATCTCGCACACCTCCGCGCCCAGCGCCGCCGCGACCGCCACAGCGCTCGTATCCGAGCCGCCGCGACCGAGCGTCGTGACGTTCCTGGCGTTCTCTGACACGCCCTGGAACCCGGCCACCAGCACGATGTTGTCCTCTTCCAGCGCAGCCCGAATTCGATCGGCGCGAACGTCCAGGATCAGCGCCTTCGTATGCGACTCATCCGTCACGATCCCCGCCTGGGATCCCGTTAAGGAGATTGCACGATGCCCCAGATCGTTGATCGCCATTGCGCAAAGCGCGCACGAGATCCGCTCGCCAGTCGACAGCAGCATGTCCATCTCCCGCGGGTCCGGAGCCTCGGATATCTCCTGCGCCATCGCAATCAGCTCATCGGTGGTCTTGCCGCGCGCCGACAGCACCGCCACCACCTGGTGGCCAGCTTCGCGCTTGGCTACGATGCGCCGCGCCGCGCGCCTGACGCGCTCAGCGTCAGCCACCGACGTGCCACCGAACTTCATCACGATCAGAGAGGGCATCGCGGTGGAGGATATTGGGCCGCAGGGTGGTGCTGGGCGGCACGTACTAAGGGAGGCATCCCAACAGCCGTCACGATCAGTGCCACAGTCCGGAGAAGGGCATCGCCCAGATCCTCTCCCCCAGCGTGAGGGAATGTGCTCCAGAGTAGACAACAATGCCCGCCTTGAAACGAACACCAAGCTTGTCACGCAGCAGGCGCAGCCCACTTGCATCCGAGACGGTAGCACTCGCCGCACACTTCGTCTCGACCCCGACGACATCTCCCGCGGCTGACTCGATGACAAGATCGACCTCCCGCTTGTCGGTGTCGCGGTAGAAGAACAACTCGACTGGCGTGGGACTCCAGGTCGCTTGCTTGACGATCTCCATCAGCACGAACGTCTCGAACAACATGCCCGCGATGGAGCCTTGATCGGGTGCGCAATAGCGAGCCGCGTCAACGCCGATGAGTGCGGCTGCCATCCCGGTGTCGCTCAATAGCAGCTTCGGTGTCTTGACCTGCCGTGAGCCCAGATTGGTTGAAAACGGGCGCAGCCTATAAAGCATGAACAATTTCGCCAACAACTCGGTGTGTGCCTTGATCGTCTTGTCATCGATTGCAAGCTCCCGTCCGAGAGCCGCATAGTTGACCGTGCCGCTCGTCCGAGCGGCAAGCAACCGAAGTAGTTGATCGAGCTTTGCGGGGTCGATCCGTACCTCGCCAATCTCTGGCAGATCACGGCCGAGGATCGTCTGCACATAAGACCGAAAGTAACGCGCGCGCTGTCGCGACGTACGCCCTCGCGCGTCCGGGAAGCCACCAGCGAGAACTAGCTCCGCGCTCGCTGCACGACCCTTGGATGCACCACTAATCGAGGGCGGAACTCCCGCTAGCAGGACCTCGATGATGGAGTCCCGCTTGCCCATTATCTCGGCCTGAGCCAACGGCCAGAGGTTCACGTACTCCACACGGCCTGGAAGTGCATCGGCGACAACCTTGGCCGTCACAAGATCAGCTGAGCCCGTGAGCAGGAACTGACCAGGCGTGTGATCGCCATCCAGGATTTGCTTGATGGCGAGCATCAGCGCTGGTGCCCGCTGAACCTCATCGATCACCGCGGGGCGCGCGAGCGATAGGGCGAACCCATCTGGATCTGCGTGCGCCGCGGCGCGTAGCCCCTCGTCGTCAAGGCTGAAGTAGTTTGGGACGACCCCAGCCGCCTGCAGCTGTTTGGCGAGCGTACTCTTCCCAGCCTGCCGCGGGCCGATTATCGCCGCTGCACGGCTTACGCTGAGGATGTCAAGCAGCTCATGCTCGATCCCGCGGGCGATCAGCGCCACGATCTACTCCTCAGATCTGCGGTTTGCATTCGACGACATCGGAGTAATGCACTCTACCAATCCGGAATAGAATGCTCGACCAAATCGGATTAGCAGACCTGGCAAGCTCGGAATGAATACCGAGTTCGCGGTTGTCTTGCCTACGGGCGCCTTCCCTACACCGCCCGCCGTCCGGCAAACGCCTTACCCAGCGTCACCTCGTCCGCGTACTCCAGATCAGAGCCCACCGGCAGACCGCTCGCCAGCCGCGTCACCTTCACCTCCGGCGCGCGTTCGCGCAGCTCCTGGGCTATATACAGCGCCGTTGCTTCGCCAGTCGTCGTGGGGTTCGTCGCCAGCACCACTTCGCGGATATCAGCCTCCGAGGTGCTCACCCGCACAAACAACTCCGCCACCTTCAGATCCTCTGGGTCGACCCCGTCGATCGGCGACAGCGCACCGCCCAGCACGTGATAGACGCCGTGGTATTCGTGTGTGCGCTCCATCGGGATCACGTCGCTCGGCTCCTCCACCACACAGATCAAGCCCTGATCGCGACGCGCGTCCTGACATATGCGACAGCGCGTCTCGTCCGTCAGGTTGAAGCACACATTGCACAGCCCGATCTTCTCCTTCACCTCCACGATCGCCTGCGCCAGCGCGCTCGCGTCCTCACCCGAGGAACGCAGGATGTGGAACGCCAGTCGCTGCGCCGTACGACTGCCCACACCAGGTAGCTTCGACAGCTCCGTCACCAGTCGCTGCACCGGTGGCGCATAGGACGTGCTCACAGAACCAGCTTCATCACATGCCCGGCAGGCCGAGACCGCCGAGACCGCCCAGATCGAGACCCGCCGTCGCACCGCCCATCTTGCTCTCCGCCAGCTCCTGCGCCATCCGCAGTGCCTCATTGACCGCCGCCAGCACCATGTCGGAGAGGATCTCCACGTCGTCCGGGTCCACTGCCGACGGGTCGATCTTCACCTCGCGGACCACCAGATCGCCGCCCACCTTCACCGTCACCATGCCACCGCCCGCCGACGCTTCCACCACCTCGTTCTTCAGCTGCTCCTGAGCAAGCTCCATGTCCTTCTGCATCTTCTGCACCTGCGCCATCATCTGCTGCATGTTCGGCATCCGCGGCTGCTTTCCCATCATGCGCCTTTCTCGTTGCTGATCACAGGTTGTACGCCGCCCGCGTGCTCGGACGCACCGTCAAGCCCATCCTGCGCGCCGTCTCCCGATCCCCACTCGGCGACCTCCTGCGCGTCGAACTCCTGCATGAAGCGCGCCACCCATTCCTCCTCCGAATGCTCTGAAGAGCCCGGCAGATCCTCGCCCGCCAGCTCATCGCTCAGCTCATACGACAGGCGCCAGCGTCCGCCCGCGATCGAACCCAATGCCTCGCTCACAGCCGCCCTGTAGTTTGGATCCTCCGCCTTCTTCTTCAGGAACTGGGCGCTCGACGCGAACGCCAGCGTCAGGTCGTCACCGTCTACAGCTACCGGCCGCGCTTCGCAGATCACCGCTCCCAGCAGACTGTGCTCGGCGCGCACCAGCTCCACCACTGCAGGCCACACCGCGGACACAGACGCTAGATCCCTCGCAACGCTCGCCTGCGAGCCGTCCAAGGGTTGCTCCTCGACCGCTGTTGACGGCGCCTGCATGGCCGGCGCGCTCGTCTCCTCCAATGCCGGGGCCGCCACCTCCGCCGGCGCCGGCACAGGGACGGCCACCTCCGTCGGCGTCGGCGCGGCCTCGGCTGCCACTGCGCTACCCATCCCGGCCGCCTGTGGCGGCCTCTCATAAACAT
>Ga0210383_10003552_pt1 | contig 13941 bp, 11 predicted proteins | sample IncBWC14OmetaG_FD_160072 | JGI IMG/M metagenome (GOLD analysis project Ga0210383, IMG submission 160072) | Forest soil microbial communities from Barre Woods Harvard Forest LTER site, Petersham, Massachusetts, United States - Inc-BW-C-14-O ...
GAGCAGCGACACCGACCCCATCTTGCGCAGGTACATGCGCACCGGGTCGTTGGTCTTCGAGTAGCCGTCGGCGTCTTCCTCTTCCTCGGCCTCTTCCTTCTTGGCGGCCGCGGCGGCTTCCTCTTCTTCGTCCTCTTCGCTCTCGGCCTCGGCGGCCTCGCCCTTCTGGACCTTGATCTTCGACGACGAGTCGACGATCTCGATCCCCTCGCCCGAGAAGGCCGACAGCCAGTCGTCCATCTGATCGGACGACACGATGTTCTCCGGCATGTGCTCGTTGACCTCGTCGTAGGTCAAAAAGCCCTTGGCCTTCCCCATCGTGATGAGCTCGCGCTTCTTGCGCTCGCTCTCCTTGTTGGAGGAGGCCTTCTTCGACGCGCCCGCCGCGCTGGGCGCGCCGGACGTTCCATTTTTGGCCGCCTTGGGGGCCCGCGGCGTGCGCGGAACCTCCTCCTCGTCCACGTCGTCGTTGTCGGATTCGTTGTCGAAGGTGTCGTGTTCCATTTCCCTAAGGCCTCTGCAGGGCTGCCTGCAGCCCTTCTTTGGTTTTACGAAGCTCCATGTCACGGATGCCCAGTGCGCGTTGGGCACTCTGATCGCCACGTGTGTGTGCCTCAAGGGCCAAGCGATTGGTCATCTCGATCTCGGCGTTGACTCGCGAAAGCTCAAGCCGCGCCGCCAGCTTTCGGAGGAGGCCGGTCGGATCGGCGACCTCGGCCAGGCTGCCGTCCATCAGCCCGGCGGCGACCGTCTTGCGCTGCTCGACCGGCGCGGCGTCCAGCCAGGCCGGCACGTCGAGCTTGCCCGTCTCGGCGATCATCGTGGCGGCCATCCTGTACAGCTGGCGGAGCGTCGGGTGTACCAGCAGCTCACCTGCGCGGGACGCCTCGGGCGCGCGCAGCAGCTCGGGGTAGCGGGCGAGCAGCACGATCACGTGCAGCTCTTCCGGCGGCAGCCGCACCGGGGCGGCTGCAACGGCGGTCTCGGCAGGAGCCGGTGCCTCCGCGCTCGGCGCAGTGTGGCTGCCGCGGTGGGCGCGCGTCGCCGCCTCTTGCAGCGCGCGCTTCACCTGCAGGTTCGTCAGCCCCAGGACACCGGCCAGCTGCCCGGCGTAGAGCTCGCGCTTGGTCTGGTTGTTCACCCGGACCAGCAGCGCGGCGACCCGGTCGAGCGTCGCCAGCTTCCCCTCGATACTGCTCTCTTCGACGCTGTCCTGAATGAACTGCTCGAGCATCGGCCGGGCGCCCTCGACCATGCGGCGGAAGGTGGCGGCGCCGTCGGCGCTGCGGCGCACGAAGTCGTCGGGATCGAAGCCGGCCGGAAGGCGGGCCACGCGTCCGTCGACCTCGGCCTCCACAAATAGCGGCACCGCCTTCTGCGCCGCCCGCTGCCCGGCGCTGTCGCCGTCGAACACGACCGTGATCGTCTTGCCGAACCGTCGAAGCTCCCCGATCTGCTCTGCGGTGAGTGCGGTTCCCATGGGGGCGACTGCCTCTTCGATTCCCGCCTCGTGAAGCGCGAGGACGTCGAAGTTCCCCTCGACGATGATGATCGTGTCGTTCTTCCGGATCGCATCCAGCGCCGCATGGAGGCCATAGAGCTGCTTCTTTTTGTGGAAGAGTCGTGACTCGGGCGAATTGACGTACTTGCGATCCTTGGCGTCCGGATCGAGGAGCCGGCTGCCGAAGCCGACGACCCGTTTTTGGCGGTCGAACACCGGCAACATGATGCGGTCGCGGAAGAAGTCGTAACGGCCACGTTCGTTCACGGCGCAGAGGCCGAGATGTTCCAGGTCCGACGCGGGGATCTTCTTGGCCGTCAGGTGCGACGACAGCGCGTCCCAGCGTCCGGGTGCATAGCCAACGCGGAACCGTTCGCGAACCGCTGAACCAATACCCCGGCCCTCGACGTAGGCACGCGCCGCCGCCCCCGTCGGCGAGGCATATTGCTCCTCGAAAAAAGAGGTCGCGAGGTCGAGCGCCCGATACATCCGCTCTTCTTCGGATTCCCGTTCCTTGCGCGCCTTGACCTCGGCCGGCGTGAGCGGCCGGACCTCCAGGTCGACGCCCGCCGCCGCGGCCAGGTCGGTCAGGACGTCCATGAAAGGACGCTGCTCGATCTTGACGAGGAAGCTTATGGCATCACCCTTTTCGTCGCAGCCGAAGCAGTGGAAGAACTGCCGTGGCTCATGGACGGTGAATGAGGGTGTTTTCTCGCTGTGAAAAGGGCAAAGCCCTTTCCAGCTCCCCGTTCCCGCCCTCTTGAGCTCCACATGGCGCTTGACGACATCGACGATGTTGGTGCGGTCCCGAACGTCGTCGATCTTCTCCCTGGGTACTAAAGGCACAAAAATATCCGCCGCACCGGAAGGCGGGCATCTTTTAGCGTAAAGTGCCTCTAAGTCAAGCCGGCGCGCTATTTTTTTGCGCTCCGGCCTGACCCCAGATATCGCGCTGCTTGGCCGACCGCGCTGAGAGACGACGCGGTCGGTCGAAGAGGCGTATGGGACGGCCGGTTAGGCCCCGGCGGCGCCGGTGTTGCCAGCGGCGCCCGTGCTGCCGGCGGCGCCCGTGCTGCCGGCGGCGCCCGTACCGCCCGTCCCGCCAGTTCCCGTGCCCGACGTACAGCTCACCGCGAACATGTGCGTGTGCCCGTCGGCCGGCAGCGACGTCACAGTGACCGATCCGCCTCCCGCGAGGATCCCGAGGTTGGCGACGGTAAAGACGACGTCGTGCATGTGAGGCGTGACGGTGATGGTCGCGTCGATGACCGGCCCGGTGGTGATGGTCTGGGCGGTCGTCGCGTTCAGCGTCGAGGCCGGGACCGTCACGTCGTGCATATGCCCCGTGTCGTCGGGAACCATCGACTCGGGCAGCGGGTTGGTGCAGGCCGCGCTGCTTGCGCCGCCAGCGCCGCCGGTTCCACCAGTGCCGTTGCTGCCGCCGCTGCCGAAACTGCCGCCCGTCCCACCATCGTTCGAGTTCGACGACGACGAGCAAGCCGCCGCCGCGCTGCCAATCAACGTGAACGTCAGCGTAACGAATTCCTTACGGGTCATTGACTTCGTGTCCATTGGTCACCTCTCCGGTGACCTGACGGTGTGCATCCGTCGCTGCCGCAGCAAGGTGCCGCTCGTGCGGAAATTCGCCTGCATTTTCCTGGATCCAACGACCTGGCTTCGGCCTTGGCGCGCCCGAGGGTGGGCGGCAGAATGGTCCGATGGACGCTCGTCCGTCGCGGAGACTGCTGGTGCGGCTGCTGGCGGGGACGGTCGTCCCGACGGTGGGCGCGCTGGTGCTGTTCGGCTTCTTCGCGCACCAGCTGGCGCGGCGCGCGCTCGAAGAAGAGCTCTCGCGGCGGCTGGAGACGGCGGCGGCGGGCGCGGCGGCCACGATTCTCCCCGAGCAGCTCCGCGCGATCGGTCCAGGCGACGAAGGGTCGCTCACCTACGCGAACGTCCGACGGCGGCTCGACGCCGCGCGCGCGCGCCTCGGCGTGCGGCGCGTGTTGGCGGTGACGCCGGAGCTCGGCGCGCGCGGCGACAGCGCCGGCGCGCTGCAGCTCGGCGCGCGCGCCTATGATCTGGAGGCCGATCGGGCCGAGATCGCGCGCGCCCTGGCCGGGACGCCGGCTGCCTCGCCGCTCTTCGTCGGTCACGACGGCGTCCCCTACAAGCGCGCCTACGCCGCGGTCGGCGAGGCGGGCGAGGTCGCCGGCCTGGTGGCCGTCGAGGGGAACGCCGACTACCCGGCGGTGCTGGCGGCGTTTCGGCGGTCGATGATCCTGGCCGGGATCGTGGCGGCGATCGGCGTCCTGGCGCTGACCGCCTGGATCGCGCGGCGGATCTCGGGGCCGATCACCCGCCTGGCGCAGGCGGCGGCGCGCTTGGGACGCGGCGATCTCGACGTTCCCGTCCCCATCGAAACCCGCGACGAGATCGGTCTTCTGGCGCAGACTTTCGAAGAGACGCGCGCCGCGCTCAAGGCGCGCGACGAAAGGATGCAGATGATGTTGGCCGGCATCGCGCATGAGGTGCGCAATCCACTGGGGGGCCTCGAGCTCTACGCGGGGCTGTTGCGGGACGCGCTCGGCGCGCAGCCAGAGAGGCTGGAGGAGGTCCACCGGATCGAGCGCGAGGTCGGTCACCTGAAGACGGTGGTCAACGAGTTCCTGGAGTTCGCCCGCCGCCCGCCGCCGAACCTGGAGGCGGTGGAGCTGGCGCCGCTCTTCGACGAGGTGCGCGAGCTGACGCGCGCCGCGAGCGGCGCGGCGATCACCGTCGACGTGGCACCCGCGCTGCGGGTGCGCGCCGACGCCGGCCAGCTGCGGCGGGTGCTGCTCAACCTGGCGCGGAACGCCGCCACCGCCGCGCGCAACGGACGGGTGCAGCTGGCGGCGCGGATCGTCAATTCACCCGGGGCCCCTGGGGTGCGGATCGAGGTGCGCGACGACGGTCCCGGCGTGCCGGCCGCGCTCCGCGAGCAGATCTTCACGCCGTTCTTCACCACCCGCGAGAAGGGGACCGGCCTCGGGCTGGCGTTCGTTCGCGAGATCGTGCGCGATCACGGGGACGACGTGGTGGTGCGCGACGCGCCCGGCGGCGGCAGCGTGTTCAGCTTCGATCTTCCCGCGGTGACGTCATGAGCGACACGCTCGTCTTCACCGATCCGAAATTCCTCGATCACGATCCGGGTCCTGGTCATGTCGAGTCGCCGGCGCGGCTCGACGCCATCATGGGGGAGCTGGCGCGGGCGCCGATCGCGGGCGTCCGGATCGAGACGCCGCGGGCCGCGACCGACGCCGAGATCGAGGCGGTCCACAGCGCCGGCTACCGCATGCGACTGGCGCGCCTCGACGGAGAATACGCGGAGCTCGATCCCGACACCGCCGTCTCGCCGGGCAGCTGGGCAGCGGCCTCGCTGGCGGCCGGCGCCGCGGTCGGCGCGGTGGAGGCGGTGATGAACGGGCGGGCGGCGAACGCCTTCGCGCTGGTCCGGCCGCCCGGGCACCACGCGCGTCCGGCGCAGGCGATGGGGTTCTGCCTGATCAACAACGCGGCCGTCGCCGCCGAGGCCGCCCGACGCGCGGGCGCCGAACGGGTGCTCATCCTCGACTGGGACGTCCACCACGGCAACGGGACGCAGGAGATCTTCGCGGGGCGCGACGACGTTCTCTACATGTCGGTCCACCAGTATCCCTTCTATCCGGGGACCGGCGCCTCCGAGGAGATCGGCGTCGGTTCGGGAAGAGGCGCCACCGTCAACTGCCCGCTGCCGGCCGGTCAAGACGACGCCGACTACGGCGCCGTGTTTCACGATCTGTTTCTCCCGGTCGGTCGCTCCTTCGATCCGGATCTGATCATCGTCTCGGCCGGCTACGACGCCCATCTGCGGGATCCGCTCGCCGAGATGGGCGTCACCGAGCGGGGGTTCGCGGCCATGACGTCGGTGATCGCCGAGCTCGCGCAGGAGGCGTGCGGCGGCAAGCTGGCGCTGCTGCTCGAGGGGGGCTACGACCTCGGCGCGCTGGCGCTGTCGGTGCGCGCGTCGCTGGAGGTGCTCACCGGGAGGCGCGAAGACTTTCCCCTCGGGGCCGGGACCGACCCGGCGCTGGCGGTGGCGGCGACGCGCGACGCGCTCCGGGCCGCGGGGCGCGCCGTCCCCAAGACGTGACGATGAAAGCCCTTCGCTGGCCGCCGTGGACCTTCGGCAGCTTCGGATCGGGGGCGTCGGTCGGGGCGCTGGCCAGCCGGCTCCTCGCCTTGATCGCGCTCGCGGCCTGGGTGTCGCTCGGCAGCCAGGTGCGGCTCCTGCTGGGCAGCCGTGGTCTCCTTCCGGTCGGCGAGCTCATGGACGCCGTGCGCGCCGACGGGCGGGTCGGCCTCTTCGACCTGCCGACGCTGTTCTGGCGATTCCATTCGGACGGCCTGCTCGTCGGCGGAACGATCGTCGGCGGGGCGCTGGCGGTGGCGGCGCTCTTCGGCCTGAAGCCGCGACTCTGCTTCGCGCTCTCCACCGCGCTCTACCTCTCGTACGCGACGGTGGGTCGCGACTTCCTCTCGTTCCAGTGGGACAACCTGCTGCTCGAGTGTGGCCTGCTGGCGGCGTTCCTTCCAACCACGCGCCCCGCGCCCCTCGTCCACTTCCTTTTTCGGCTGGTGCTGTTCAAGCTCTACTTCGAGTCGGGCGTCGCCAAGTGGCAGTCGGATCTCGGGGACTGGCAGGACGGCAGCGCGATGACCTCCTACTACGAGACCGCGCCGCTGCCGACCTGGCTGGCCTTCACCGCGCACCATCTCCCCGTCTGGTGGCACCACCTCGAGAGCCGCGCAACCCTGGCGCTCGAGCTGGTCGTTCCGTTTCTGATCTTCGGGCCGCGGCCGGCGCGCCTCTTCGCCGCGTTCGCCTTCTCGTTCTTCCAGATCTGCAACGCCGCCACCGCCAACTACGGCTTCCTCTGTTATCTCGCCGCCGCGTTGAGCGTCTTCCTGCTCGACGACCTCGACGTCGAGCGTGCGGGGGCGCGCGCGGCGGGGTACCTGCCGGCCAGGATTCGCGGCGTCGTCACCCGGCTGCTCTCCTTCGCGGCGCCTCCTGCGTCGCCGACCGTGTCGACCGCGCGTTGGATCGGGCGGGCGGGCGCGGCGCTGTTCGTCCTCGTGTCGCTGGTCGACGCGCTTTACGCGTTCACCGAACCGGGCCGCCTCCTGGCGGTCGCGGCGCCGCTCTTCGAGCTGAACCAGCGGTTCCGACTGGTGAACAGCTATCACCTGTTCGCCTCGATCACGCGTGAGCGGATCGAGCCCGAGCTGCAGACGCTGGCGCAGGGCTCGGCGGACGACGACGCCGAGCCGCTCGACACGGCCGCCGACGACGGCCGCTGGACGCCGCAGTATTTGTGGCACAAACCGGGCGATCCATCGCGCGCGCCCGACTTCGTGGCGCCCCACCAGCCGCGGGTCGATTTTCAGCTCTGGTTCTACGGCCTGGCCTTTCGCCGCCGCGAGCCGACGTACGTCTCCACGCTCGTCGAGAGAATGTGCGAGGATCCGGCCGCCGTGCAGCCGCTCTTTCGCCAACCGCTCCCACCGCACCCCGCTGCCGTGCGCATCGTCTACTGGCGTTACGTCTTCACCAGCCGCGCCGAACAGCGCGCCACCGGCGCCTGGTGGCGGCGCGCGCGGGTGGCGATGAGCCGCTCCGTCCCCTGTGCGGCCGGAAACCGATGACCGCCGCCGCTCCCACCGCTGTCGAAGGCAAGACCCTCCGCAACGCCTCGCTCGGCACGCTGTTCCTCACGATCTTCCTCGACCTGCTCGGTTTTGGGCTGGTGATCCCGTTTCTCCCCGGCATCGCCCGGCGCCTCGGCGCGGGCGACTTCATGGCCACCATGCCGGGGGCGGTCTTCTCCATCATGCAGTTCCTCTTCATCCCGATCTGGGGGCGGCTCTCGGATCGCGTCGGGCGGCGGCCGGTGCTGCTCTGGAGCATCGCCGCCTCGGCGATCGGGATGGCGATGCTCGGCTTCGCGCCGACCTTGATCTGGCTGTTCGTCGCCCGCATCTGGAGCGGCATCGCCACCGCGAACATCGCCGTCGCGCAGGCCTACATCGCCGACGTGACGACGCCCGAGCGGCGCGCGCGCGGGATGGCGATCGTGGGGATCTCCTTCGGCCTCGGCTTCATCTTCGGCCCGTTCATCGGCGGCGAGCTGTCGCGCTTTCACCCCTTCGGGCGCGAGGGGATGCTGCCGCCGCTGGTGGCGGCGGGGCTCTCGACGATCAACCTGATGATGGCGTTCCGGACCTTGCCGGAGTCGCTGCCGCCCGAGCGGCGAGGGAAGTCATTGCGGCGCGCTTCGCCGATCGATCTGGCCGGGTTCCGCGCCGCGATCTCCGTGCCCGGCATCGGTGTCGCGGTGGCCATCAACTTCATGCTCTTTCTCTGGTTCTCCGGCATGGAGCAGACGTTCCGCCTCTTCACCGCCGACGGGTTCGGCATGTCGGACGCGGGGACGGGGCGCGTGTTCGGCCTGGTGGGGATCGTGAGCGCGCTGGTTCAAGGCGGCCTGGTGGCGCGCATGGTCCCGCGGTTCGGCGAGGCGCGGCTGATTCAGGGCGGCCTCGGCATCCAGGCGCTGGCCTTCGCGCTCCTCGGCCTCTCCCCCCTGTTCGGTCCGTCGGGAAAAGCGGCGCTGCTGGTGGCCGCGGGGCTCATCGCGCTCGGCAGCGGCCTCTGCTCTCCGACGCTGCCGGCGTTTGCCTCGCGGCGCGCCAGCGCCACCACGCAAGGGGTCACGCTGGGGACCTTGCAGTCGGCCTCGGCGCTGTCGCGGGCGCTGGGGCCGATCGTGGGCGGCGCGCTCTACGCGGGCATCGATCCCCGCGCGCCCTATCTGGTGGGCGCGGTCGGTCTGGCGCTGGCGGCCGTCCTGGCCCTGACCCGGCTGCGCTGAACGCTAGAGGCCGGTCGGTCCGCTGCGGTCCCGGCCTTTGCGCGGCTCGGCGGGCTTGGGGGTCTTCTCCGAGCCATGGAGGCAGACGCGGTTGCGTCCGCTGCGCTTCGCCTCGTAGAGCGCCTTGTCGGCGGCCGCCAGAAACGCCGAGTGGTCGCTGACGTTGCTCTCGGGTACGGCGGCGATGCCGAGGCTGATGGTCACCGGGATATCCTTGCCGCCGAAGGTGAACTTGCGCTCCTCGACGGCGCGGCGCAGCCGCTCGGCGACGATCTTGGCGCCGTTCTGGTCGGAGCCGCGGCAGAGGATGGTGAACTCCTCGCCGCCGAAGCGGGCCAGCACATCTTCCGTCCGCAGGAGATCCGCCATCATCTGCGAGAGCTCCGCCAGCACGAAGTCGCCCGCCGGGTGGCCATGTGTGTCGTTGATCTTCTTGAAGTGATCGATGTCCAGGAAGATGAGCGCCAGCGGCCCCTTGTGCCGGGAGGCGAAGGCGAACTCCTTCTCCAGGTAGTCGGTGAAGTACTTCTTGTTGAAGACCTTGGTCAGGCCGTCGCGCAGCGCCGATTCGTACATCTGACGCTGGAACACCTCGTCCAGGTAGTCGTGGTAGGTGAACTTCAAGATCGTCGTCGAGCCGACCATGATCTTGTCGCCGTCGGCCAGCTCCTTTCGATCGACCTTGATCCCGTTGACGAAGGTGCCGTTGGTCGAGCCGAGATCGACGACGATGATCTTCTCCCCCTCGCGCATGAACTGGCAGTGCTCGCGCGAGACCCCTTCGTCGTTCAGCCGGACCCCGACCGTCGGGCCACGGCCCACCACGGTCTTGTCCTCCTGCAGCTTGAACATCTCGCCCGCGCTCACGCCGGCCAGCACGACCAGGTAGGCCAGGTTGCGTTTCTGCTCGCGATCGGACTCGGGCGGGACCGCGGGCTTGGTCTCCGTCGTGTCCTTGAACGTCGCGGCAGCCGGGCCAGTCGACGTTGCGCTTTTCTTGGCAGCCATCGTGCGGCGTTATTTTAGGCGAAGCGGCCGATTTCTCATAGCTGCTCCCGGCGACCCCGGGCGTCGACCCGCCAGCGCAGGACCCCTTTTCCGTCGGGCGTCTGCCCGAGACGGATGCGCAGCGCTTCCGTCTTGCGCAGCGGCGGGTGGCGCGGCTTGCCGATCAACGCCGCGGCGACCGCCGAGAGGATCGGCTCGTGCGCGACCAGCGCGATCGACGGCGACTCCTCCAGCTGGCGTTCCGTCGATTTGAGAAAGGCGACCACCTGCGAAGCGGTCCCCTCGGGCACCAGCAGCTCGGTCACCGCGATCCGGTCCCGGTAGCGGATCTCGGAGGCGACGATCTCGGCGGTCTGGACCGCGCGGACGAGCGGGCTCGTCACCAGCAGGGAGAATTCGACGCCGCGTCGGGCCAGGGCCTGTCCCAGCCGGCGGGCGTCCTCGCGGCCGCGCGCCGTGAGCGCCCGATCTTCGTCTCGGGGCGCATCGTCGCCGGCCTCGGCGTGTCGGATCAGCGTCACACGCATGACGCGGCGCCGTGCTAGGGCTGTCCGTCGTTGTTGCGGTCCTGGTCGTGGTCATGGCTCCCGGCGTCCCCGGGCCCCGACGGGGCCTCCTCGGAGGCGGGCGAGGGGACAGCCATTGCCTCGGGACCGGGAGCGCTGTCGTTGGCGCTGCCAGAGGGGGCGGCGGCGCGCGCAGGGATGGTCGACGGTGCGGCGGGTGCGGCTTCGACCGCGGGCGCCGCCGGGACCGGCGCCGGGCGCGGGTCGATCCCGTGTTTCTTCAGCGCCGCGAGGTAGTGATCGCGCTCCGCGATGGCGGTCAGCAGGCGCTGCCTCATGATGTCGTTGTTCTGCTTGAGGCGCGTGATGTCCGAGAGGTCGCGCTGGCGGGTGGAGTCGACGCGCGACGCGCGCGCGAACGCCTTCAAGAACTCGGCCTGTCCGAGATCCGCCATTCCGGCCGCCCGGTACTTGCCGGTGTCGACCTTCTCCAGGTAGCCCTCGGCGGCGAGGCCCAGAAGCGCCTTCGAGACCTGCGGCTCGCCGGCCCCGATCGCCAGCGAGACGTCGACCGGCGAGAACGCCTCGTTGGACGCGGCCATCCGTTTGAGCTCGTCGAAGAGCTCCTGGCGATCGACCTTAGCCCCGGCGTCACCGCCGAAAGAGCTTTTGCTGCTCGTGTGGCTCCGCTTGAGGCTCATCCCCGTCTTCTCCTGTCCAAAAGTCGGTGGGTTATACCATTGATTGGTGGCTAGAAGCCGACCTGCACCGCGGCCTGGATACGGTTGGCGGTGGGGGCCGTCTGTCCGTCGCTGGTCAAGTGGCTGTACTGGACCTGCGCCTTGACCCGGTGCCCGCGCAGGTAGCTCGACACCACGCCGCTCTGTTCGTTCTGGTAGGTCCCGGCCAGAAGGTGCTGTTCGGCGGTGGCGCCGTAAAGCGGCAGGTCGGTGTGCCCCACGCGGGCGGCCACCTGGAGCCGGTGCGGCAGCAGGAAGTAGCTTCCCTGGGCGTAGCCGCCCCAATAGCTGCGCGAAGGCCCGGCCGACCCCGGATCCTCCAGGCGGCCGAACAGCTCCGCTTGCAGCGCGGCGCCCCGCCAGAGCGCGCGCAGCTCGAATCCCCCCTGCCAGACGGCGACGTTGTCGATCCGCCCGTCGCCGTCGCTGTCGGCCACCGGCATGGGAATGCCGGGGCAGGCGTTCGGCAGATCGCATCGAGCGATGACGTCCGTCGGCGCCAGATTGAAGTAGCCAGCCGCGCCCACGGAGAGCAGCGGGCGGAGGTGCCCTTCGATGTCCCCTTCGGAGGTCGGCAAGAGGCCAAACGGCGTGGCGACGATGCGCAGAGCGTACGCGAGGTCGATGTTGTTGTTGGGGACGTTGGCGCCCGAGCCGTTGAGCACCGCGGCCTGCACGGTCAGGCGCCCGGGGATGAGGCGGCCGACCGCCATGAGGCCGAGGTCGCGCTCCAGCGAGAAGGCGGCCATCGGCGCCGAGATGTCGACGAACTCCAGCTCGGCCTTCCAGTACTGCCGCTGCAGTCCATAGGGGACCTTGAACTGGCCCGCCCAGACGCTCAGCATCCGGAGCGGGTGCCAGGCGACATAGGCGTCCTTCAGCGATGGGGACTCGGCGGCGTCGACCTGCAGCCGGTACTGGAAGAACGGTCCGCCCACGTGCCCCTCCAGGATCATCTCGGCGCGCCCCAGCGAGAATCCCGAGACGTCCGGAGGAGCCGTGTCCTGCGTCCCCTGGCTGGCGACGACACCGGTGTAGATCGCCTGCACGCGCACCATCGGGTGCAGATAGAAGCCGTTGTCGGGCGAGCGGATGTCGATGCCGCCGTCGCGGAAGCGGATGACCGAGGTTTCGGGTGGGTGGTCGTCGCGCGCGGCGGTGGCCTGGCGATCGATCTCCCCCTGGTGGGCGCCGATCTGGTCGAGGCGTCGGCGCAGGTCGTCGTAGCTGGCGCGCTCGCGTTCGAGCGCGTCGACCTGGCGGCGGAGCTCGATCACCTGTGCTTCCGCGTCTTGGGCCGCGTGCTGGGCCGCGGCGGCCTGCGTGTCGGCGGGCGTGGTCGTCGCACCGGCTGGCGCAGGCGTAGAAATCGGCGCGGGCGCCGAGGTCGGCGCGGGCGCCGTCACGGTGGCGATTCCGGGTGCATCTGCCGCGCGGGCCATCGACGCAGACAAACCGGTGAGGAGCAGGCCGAGCGCTGCGGTCCGCCCCGGCATGCTCAACGCCGCTTGCGCCGCTTGTTGGCCGGGCGATCGCCGCCCGAATTTGCGGCGTTGGCGCCTGGACCACCCGCGGGGGCCAGCGTCGGCGTCAGCCAGAGGCGCGAGCTCTCCGGATCGCGGCGGTAGCGGCGGACGAGGGAGACGAGGAGCCCGAGCCCGAGGATGACCGAGATCCCCCCGATGTATTGCGAGGTGGAGAACTTGAGGTGTTCCGTGAATGGAAACGTGTAGAGCCCACGATCCTCGTCGTCGCGGAACATCTCGATGAGCGGGCGCAGGATCCCGTAACCGAGGACCCATCCCAGGAACACCTGGCCCGAGAACTTGCGATGGCGCCGGATGTACATCAGCAGGCCGAAGAGGAGGAGGCTCGACAGCGATTCGTAGAGCTGCGTCGGGTGCACGGGGAGGGATTGCGTCGCCGTCCTCGCCACCACGCCGATGTCGAGGTGGTGCTGCCAGGCCGGGCTTCCGTTGCGCGCCAGCGGATTGGGTCCGGGGAAGCGCACCGCCCAGGGCAGAGTCGTCACCCTGCCGTAGTCGCACCCGAACAGAAAGCAGCCGATGCGCGTGATGCCGGTTCCGAGGACGACGGAAGGGGCCGAGACGTCCGCCCACTTGAGCAGCGGGATCTTGCGCTTGTGGCAGCCGTACCAGCTGGCCAGAAATCCGCCGATCATCCCGCCATAGGCGACCAGGCCCCCCTGCCAAATCTTGAAAAGATCGAGCATGGAGACGCTCGATTGGGTCGTGGGGTCGGTGAGGACGTTGATGAACCAGAGGACGCGCGACCCGATGATCGCCCAGACCGCCGTCCACATGTAGATCGTGCCGGCCTCCTGCGGATCGATCTGATCCTCGGCGGCGAACCTCATGGCCAGGAACCAGCCGACGACCAGCGACGTCCCGAGCATCACGCCGTACGAGTAGATCGGCACCGGCGCCCAGGGGTGCCCGAAGCTCCAGTCCCCGAGCTTCGCGCAGATGAGGACTGCGCCGGCGGCGAAATACAGCGGGGTCGAGGAGAAAGAGAGCGCCTTGTTGCTGCGCCTCTGGATGAGCTCGCGCACGAACACGATCAGGGCGCCCGCCAGCGCCACGAAGAAAAGGAGCTTGGACGGGATGTTGACGAGGATGGGGCGCATGGGGGCGGAACCGAAGTGTGGTCTCTAGATATTCCGCTGGCCGAACAAGGTCAATGTGGGTGACCTAGCGGCGGGTGCGCGGACGCTTGGGGTGGCCGGCGAACCAGTTGACGATCAGCATGAGCCCGGCGAACCCGGCGGCGATGGCGGCGATCCAGGTGGCGCGGTGCTGACCTCGACCGTCGAAGACGGTGGCCAGCGCGGCGGCGGTGGCCGCCAGCATCCCCCAGAGGAGCTGTTGCCCGCCGTGGTAGATGAGGCGCGCGTTCTCGTCGAGGTTGCGGAAGCCGAACTCGATGTCGCCGCGGGCCGCCCGGTCCATGAAACGCTGCAGCTCGCCCGGGAGCGAGAGGGCCGAGAGCGCCATCTCGCGCGACGCCTCGAGCACGATCTCCGACCACTGCTTCTTTTCGCCCAGCAGGAAACGCTCGAGATACGGCTCGATGATGGCGGCCGGGTACATCTCCGGATCGAGCGTGGTGCAGACCCCCAGCAGCAGGAGCAGCGTCCGCTCGAGCAGGATCCACTCCTTGGGGATGTGGAAAGCGTCGCGCAGGTCGGCCAGGCTGACGTTGAGGTCGCGCAG
>Ga0210383_10003554_pt1 | contig 13930 bp, 10 predicted proteins | sample IncBWC14OmetaG_FD_160072 | JGI IMG/M metagenome (GOLD analysis project Ga0210383, IMG submission 160072) | Forest soil microbial communities from Barre Woods Harvard Forest LTER site, Petersham, Massachusetts, United States - Inc-BW-C-14-O ...
GTGCCTAACGGCCGTGGAGACTTGGCTTAAGACCGACCCCAAAAAACTCTACGCCGAATGGAACTTGCGAGTGGAGCGCATCGCCAAACTTGTTGAGACGGTGCCTGGCGTGAAGACGGAAACCTATGTGCCCGACGATGGGAATCGCTACCCCACTCTAAAGGTTTCATGGGACCAGCAGGCGTGGGGTTTCACTATAACCGACTGCGTTCAGAAGTTGCGCGAAGGCGATCCTGTTATCGAAGTGCTCGGCGCGGACAATCCTAGTCTCGTGCCTGCGGTTCGCGAAGGAATACAGAAGCCGAACAAGAAAGAACGGAAGGCGATAGACCATATCGAGTTGGTTTCGATGACGATTAAACCCGGCGAAGAAATGATCGTGGGGCAAAGGTTGCGAATGATTCTAGGATCGGCCCGCAAGGGAAAAGCGGCATGAGATTTCTGTTCCTGCTCGCTGCGTCTGTACTGTGCCCCGCAGCGGAAATGCACGCCCAGTTACGAGCGGTCGTACCGCAAAAAGCGGCGGCTGCGAATCAGGCGTTGGGTTCCTCTGGAATCGACACGGGAGACTATGTGTATGTTTCCGGGCAGGGACCTCGCCGTCTGGACGGGAGCACTCCACCCGAGTTTGCGGATCAGGTTCGCCAATCTCTCGAGAATGTAAGAACCGTAGTCGAAGCAGCGGGCCTGACGATGGATCACCTAGTTTATGTCCAGGTCTATGTCGACGACATGAGCCGTTACGAAGCGTTGGACAAGGCCTTCGCCGAGTATTTCCCGAGGGTGGCGCCTGCGCGCGGGGTCTTGGGCGTTGCCCGGCTTCCTGAACCCTCCGTTCAAATCAACGCCGTCGCTGTTCGCGATCTCAAAGGAAAGCAAGCTGTGGAGTTGCCCAACTTCAAGCCGAGCAAAGCGTACTCCTTCGGAATGCTGACGCACGACAGGTTATTTGTGTCCACGATGCTGGGCAGCGACCCTGCCAACGGAAACGTGCCGGTGAATCCTGCCACGCAGGTTGAATTTGCACTGGATCGTCTAAAAACGGTTGTGGAGGCCGCCGGGCTCACACTCAGCAACATGGTTTTTGTGAACCCGTACCTGACTTCAGAAATTCCGATGCGAATTATGAATGAGCACTACGCGCGGCGCTTCGAATTCGGGAATACGCCAGGACGCGCCACGATCCAAGTGTCGAGCCTCCCCGAGGGTGCGCACATCGCATACACGGGCGTGGCCGTCCGAGACCTGACCCAGCGACGCGCCGTACGGCCGAAGAACATGCCGCCAAGTCCGACCGCAAGTCCGTGCGTCTTCGCTGGCGACACGCTCTATTGTTCGGCGAAGAGCGGCTTCATTCCGGGGCCAAATGGCGGTGTGTTCGCGGCATCAACCGCCGACCAGGTTCGCCAGACGATGCGAAATCTCCTCGACAACCTGGAAGAGGCGGGCATGCAGTTCGATCAGGTCGTCTCAACCACAATCTACCTGGACGACTTATCGGAATCAGCGGCGTTTGGGAAAGTGTACCGGAAATATTTCAGCGGAGTTTTGCCGGCACAGACGACAGTTCAGCAAATCCAGCCCGCCGAGCGAGAACCCGACGAGGAAGGGCACTACCCGGACTTGGAGCAAATGTCTCTTATAGCCGTGCGCAGCCCGACAAATCACTGATTCGGTGGAATCACAGTTCGCGGTCGGACCACGTTTCTGAGCCGCGCACTTTGCGCGAAGTGCCGGACAACCGAGTATCTATGACTCGTACCGAAAATATTCTCGGCGCCCGCCTCGTGTCCAGTCTGGGGCTCACCCTCCTCTTTACCCTGATCCTCGCGCAGAGAATTGCGTCGCAGGAAGAGAAATCGCCGCGTTCCACGAACGACGTTCAGCGCGTGGACACGTCGAACGTCGATGGCAAGCAAGCTTTCCAATCGCGGTGTGCGGGGTGCCACGGTTTTGACGGTCGTGGCGGCGAACGGGCCCCGGACATTGCCTTGAATACGAAGACACGGCAGCGATCCGACGACGAGCTTTCCCAAATCGTCAGACGAGGATTGCCGGGAACGGGAATGCCTCCTTTCGCCTCACTAGGAAGCAACGTCAAGAATGTCGTCGCATATCTGCGCCTGCTTCAGGGGAAGAACGAATCAGCAAGATTCCCGGGCAGCGCGCGGAAGGGCAGGGAGCTTTTTTACGGGAAGGCGCGATGCTCGGAGTGTCATGCGGTCACCGGCTCAGGTGGCTTCATCGCCTCAGAACTCTCCGGGTTTGGCGGGAGTCGCTCTCCAGACGAAATTCGCCAGGCGATCGTCAAGCCGACCAGTACCAACCGACTGGGCGGCAAGATGATCGTGCAGATGCGCGACGGTAAGAAATACGCCGGCGTCGTGCGGAACGAAGACAACTTTTCGCTCCAACTGCAGAGCCTTGACGGTGATTTTCAACTTTTCCAGAAGTCAGAGCTCACTAGCTTTTCGCGCTTACCGGACTCGCTGATGCCCGCGGACTACGCCACAACTCTGAATCGTGATGAGCTGAACGATCTGATCAGCTTTCTGATGTTTGCCGCTCGCGACGCGAAGACGGGAGCCGTCGCTGGCAAAAAGCCCAAGGACGAGGAAGAAGAAGAGTGAGGATCCGGATTTTCTCGATAAACGCATCTATCCCAGCGCGCAGCGACGGGTTGCTTTTGCGATCGAGTCGGTTTGCAAAGATCCTGTTTACCGCGATTCGGCCCCCCCAAGGCTTTGCGATCGCTCCAGGCTCGGCGTCCTTGGAAATCCTTAAAAAGGTCACTATTGAATCGAATTAGCATTAATCGACGACTAGTTCCAAGGACAAAGAAGTGTTACAGTCCAGCCAATCAAACTGCCGGAGAATACCGATGATTGTGTCGCCTGGTATCGCCTGTTTTCGCCGGATTGCTCACGCAACCATCTTGGCCAGTCTTCTGATCGCGGCCATTGCCGCCTTCGTCTGGCCGCCTCTAGCTCGTACCCGTCAAGTCGATGTGTCGGTGACCGACGATGCTTCCTTGCTCGACGGCTTTCGGCACGTCGAAGTCGCCTCCGTTTCCGACGCGCTCGAGCAGCTCACCGGTCGCAAAATGTACATGTCCCACCATATGAGGCCGATCTTCCCGACAAAATTCGCCGGCTTTGCCTTGACGATACTCCTCAAGAAGGAGGCCAATCACGATCCCAACGCGCTTGACGGCATGCTTGCCGCCATCGATCGTGGCTCTTCCAATTCTGTATACGTAATGGTCGTGGAAGACGGCGCCGACATCGCTGGAATGGGCGGCCTGATGGGCACGGCCATGAGCGCAAGAAATTTCTCAGGAGCCGTGATCGACGGTGGCGTGCGCGACGTCGCCTACCTGCAAAAGATCGGGTTTCCTGTTTACGCGCTCGGCATCGTTCCATCCACGTCGGTAACGCACTACCGCTTCGCCGGCGCCAATATTCCCGTCGTCTGCGACGGTGTCGCGGTGAACGCCGCCGACATCATCGTGGCCGATACCGACGGAGTCGTCGTCGTCCCGCGAGCATCCGCCGCCGCCGCGCTCAAGCTCGCTCAAGAGATGGATTTCAAAGAGCATTCCATGTACGCCACTATTGAAAAACTAAAATCCATTCAGAAAGCCGTGAAGCAGTTCGGCCGCCTCTAGGAGCGATTGTCTCGCACCGTGCCAATCCGCAAATCCATCTTACTTGCCGCAATTTTTCTAACCTGCTCCGGGCCGTCCGCTGAGCAAGAAAAATCTGCCGCTCCCATTTCCACCTCGATCGACGTCCGCCCCGAAGACCTGCTCGTCCAGCCCCCTGGCGCAAACTGGATCTCTTACAATGGCGACTACACTGGCCGCCGCTTCAGCAATCTCGCAGAAATCACGCCCGCGAACGTCGCCAACCTCCGCGCGCAATGGATCTTTCACATACGCGATACGAGTGGTCTTGAAGTCACACCCGTAGCCGTCAACGGCATCCTGTTCGTCACCTCCGCCAACGACGCCTTTGCCCTCGATGCCCGCACGGGCCGCTCCATCTGGCACTATTCGCGCCCGGTCAGCGAAGGCCTCATCGACGACGCCTCCCAACACCACAATCGCGGCGTCGCCGTCTGGCACTCCAAAGTTTTTCTCGAAACCGACAACGCCCATCTCCTCTGCCTCGACGCTCGCTCCGGCCATCTTCTCTGGGACGTCGCCTACGCCGAAGGCAACAAAAACTATGGCGCCACCAGCGCCCCTCTCGTTGTCAAAGACAAAGTCATTGTCGGCACTTCCGGAGGCGACGACGGCGTTCGCGGTTTCGTTGCGGCCTTCGATGCCGAAACCGGCAAGCAAGCCTGGCGTTTCTGGACCATTCCCGGGCCCGGCGAACCTGGCTCCGAGAGCTGGCCTGGCGACCTCTATCTTCGCGGCGGCGGTACCACCTGGATGCCCGGCACCTACGATCCCGAACTGAACACCATTTATTGGGGCACCAGCAATGCCGCCCCCGATTTTGACGGTTCGCCGCGCCCTGGTGACGATCTCTACACCGCTTGCGTTCTCGCACTCAACCCCGACACCGGCAAGATGAAATGGTATTTTCAGTTGACGCCTCACGATCTCTACGACTACGACGCCACCGAAACTCCCGTGCTCGTTGATGCCGTTTATCAAGGTCAGCCTCGAAAATTGCTAGTCCAAGCGAATCGCAATGGATTTCTCTACGTCCTCGATCGCACCAACGGAAAGTTTCTTTCTGCCGTTCCCTTTGTCACCCACTTGAATTGGGCCAAAGGCATCGACGCGCAGGGTCGCCCCATTCGCACCGGCCTCGAGCCGTCCGACGAAGGCACTGAAATTTGTCCCGGCATTATTGGCGCAACCAACTGGTTTTCTCCTTCCTACAATCCAGCCACCCATCTTTTTTACTTCCTCGCTCTCGAGGAGTGCGGCATCTTTCATCGCAAGCCGGAGAAATTCTCCGAGGGCCGCGAGTACTATGCGACTGGTGTGAAACGCGTCCCGGGCGGCCCACGTGAAAAAATTCTGCTAGCGTACAACCTTGACACCAATGCGTTCGAGTGGCGATATCCTCAAGCAGGCGATGGCGGTTCTGCCGCCGGCACCATGACCACGGCGGGCGGCCTGGTCTTCTTCGGTGACGATGCAGAATCGTTTGAAGCCGTGGAAGCAAGAACCGGTAAACCGCTCTGGCATTTCACCACTGGGCAGAGATTTCACGCTTCTCCGATGAGTTACGCGGTCCTCGGAAAGCAATACGTCGCTATCGCGTCGGGAAATGATGTTTTCAGTTTTGCGTTGCCGTAGACACGAAAATTCAAGACGAAATCACAAGGAGGAAAAACGAAATGTTTTCCAATCTTTTCACGCGAAGGGCTTTCGGGAGTCGCTTAGCCGGGTTGCTTCCTGGCCTTGGCCTGACTGCGGCGGCGCTGCCGTCGCCTGCGGAAGCGCAGGGTGACGGTGGAGTCAAGAAGCTCAATATCGACGGTAAACCCGCCGACAAAGGTTTCATCACCCCGCTCATCGTCTTCAACGGCGTCATCTATATCGCTGGCATCGGCGCGCACTCCCACAATAAAGCCGAGTTCCCCAAGGACATCACTAATCACACCAAGAGCGTTATGGAAGGCGTCAAAATGGCGGTTGAAACCGGCGGCGGCACGATGGACTCCATTCTCCAACTCACGGTCTTCCTCGCCAATATCAACGACTACGACGGCATGAACGCCGTCTTCAAAACATATTTCCCCAATGGCGGCCCGGCCCGCACCACCGTCGCGGTCGCGAATCTCCCCGGCGACTCACTGGTCGAAATCAACTGCACGGCGGCAGTCGTTCGCAAGTAGGCGATTTGCTCAAAGGAGAGAAGACCGATGCAACTCAATCTGAAGTCCACTCGCCGTACATTTATGAGCAGCCTCGGCGTCATAGCCGGCGCCTTGACTGGAGCAATGACCAACCCGAGGAGCCTCTTCGCGAGCGCGTCTCCGCCCTCCGGTACCTCCGCCAAGATTTCCGGCTTCGGCGCCTCCGGCAATGTCTATGACGAACTCGGCGTAACCACGGTGATCAACGGGCAGGGAACGATGACCGTTCTCGGCGGCTCCCTTGCGCGCCCCGAAGTCGAAGCGGTCATGGCCCTCGCGGGCCAGCACTTCTGCAGCATCCCCGACCTCGAAGTCGCCGCCGGTAAGCGCATTGCCGAAATGCTCAAACTGCCTGACGGCTACACCGCGCTCGTCACCTCCGGCGCTGCCGCTGCCATGCAATCCGGCCTCGCGGGCATTCTCACCGGAGACAATCCGAAATTCATCGAGCAGCTCCCGGATCTGACCGGAATGAAATCCGAAGTCATCATTCAGAAATCCCATCGCAATCCATTCGATCATCAACTCCGCGCCACCGGCATCAAGCTGGTGGTGATTGAAAGTACCGACGAGCTCCGCAAAGCCGTCAACCCGCAAACAGCGATGATGCATTTCTCGAACTTCGCCGATTCCGCCGGACAGATCAAAGTCGACGAATGGGTCAAGCTCGGCAAGGAATTGAACGTCCCGACATTCATCGACGCCGCCGCCGATACGCCGCCCGTCTCTCACCTGTGGGACTACGCCAATATGGGCTACGACTTGTGCGCCTTCAGCGGAGGGAAAGCCATCCGCGGACCGCAGTGCGCAGGACTCTTGATCGGCCGCAAAGATCTCGTCGCTAGCGCGCTCCTCAATAACAGCCCGCACGAAGACACTCTGGGCCGCTGCGCCAAGGTCGGCAAAGAAGAAATCGTTGGCATGGTCAAGGCGCTGGAGCTCTACCTGAAGGAAGATCACGAAGCTCTCAACAAAGAATGGCAGCGTCGTCTCGAATCGATTTCATCCCAAGTCACGCGTATCCCCGGCGTCACCACGGCATATTCTGTCCCAGACGTCGCTAATCACGTCCCTCACATGGACATCAAATGGGATCCGCACCGCATTGCTCTCGACCCTAAAGACGCGTCAAAGTGGCTCCGCGGCGGCAAGCCTTCGATCGTCGTGGAAAGTAGTCCCAACGGCCTCGCCATGAATACCTTTATGCTCCAACCAGGCGAAGAAAAAATTATCGCCGACCACCTGGTCCAACTCTTTCGCGCCCACTCTGCGTGAACGTGCGCACTTTCTGGCAAGGGCGCAGCATGCCGCGCCCCCTGCTCGGCAAGTCTGAGCCAATGACTCCCCAGTCCCCGCAGTCCTCAACTCGTATCCGCTGGTTACTAATCGGATGGCTCTTCGTCCTGAGCGCAGTTGCCTTCCTCGACCGCGTCAACCTATCCATCGCCGGAACCCGCCTCGCGGCCGACTATCATCTCAGCGACGTTCAGTTCGGCCTGCTCTCCACCGTTTTCCTCCTCGGATATGCGCTCCTTCAGACTCCCGCCGGCTGGCTAGCCGACCGCTGGGGTCCGCGGCGCGTCCTCGCCGGCGGAGTTATCTGGTGGGGCATTTTCACCGCCCTCACTGCCGCCGTGCCCACCGGCCTGCGGAATCCGCTCCTGCTTCTCCTGCTGGCGCGCTTCCTTCTCGGTGCTGGCGAAGCGGTCATGTATCCCTGCTCGAATCAGTTCGTCGCCCGCTGGATCCCCACACAAGAACGCGGGCTCGCTAACGGACTGATCTTCGCTGGAGTCGGTGTAGGTTCCGCCGCTTCTCCTGCATTAATCACTTACATTATGATTTATCACGGCTGGCGTTCCTCTTTTTGGATTTGCGCCCTTCTTGGTCTGGTCGCTGGACTAGTCTGGTTTCTCTCCTCGCGTGACACGCCCGATCAGCACCCCCTGGTTTCCGCGTCCGAGTTGGCAACTATTCATACAGGTCTCGCGCTCGGAAACAAACAACTCCCAGGCGACATGGCGCTCGCTTCTGACCGGAGCAATGCCTCCAGGGTGGTACCTTGGGACAAAATTCTGAAACACCGCGAGGTCCGGCTCATCACTTTCAGTTATTTCTGTTACGGCTACGTCGCATGGATCTTCTTCGCTTGGTTCTTTATCTATCTCGCGCGTGTGCGCGGCATGAACCTGAAGTCAAGCGCCTTCTACAGCACCCTTCCGTTCCTCGCCATGGCGGTGGGCTGTGCGGTCGGCGGTGCGGTCGCCGATTTATTAACCAAGCGGGTAAACCGCAGGGCTGGCCGCTGCGGCGTCGCTGCCCTCGGACTCGCCCTTAGCGGCGCCTTCCTGGCATCCGGCTCTATGGTGGACAATGCGCCATTGGCGAGTGTCATTCTCGCCGGCGGCGCAGGTGCGTTGTATCTCTCCCAGAGTTCCTTTTGGGCCATCAGTGCAGATACCGGCGGGCCCTTTTCGGGTTCCGTATCTGGGTTCATGAATATGGGTGGCCAACTTGGCGGTGCCGTCACTGCGTCCCTGACTCCGTTCATCGGAGTCCATTTCGGCTGGACTACTTCTTTCCTGGTCGCAGCCGCTCTGGCCCTCCTAGGCTCCGCAGCCTGGCTTTTAGTCGATCCCGATCGTCCTCTTGACCCGGTCACCTCCCGCGCTCAGTGAGCTCGGCGAAAAGCTGGATTCGGCCTTTTCCTATAAGATTCTTGCCATGATCGTGCCGCTCCGGCATCTCCTCGAGTTGGATGGTCAGCGTTTTCGGGCGCATAAGCCGATTGGTTCAATCACCTCCGCATCTTCCGTGGAACCACACTTAGAACATCTCAGCGTTTTATCTTCCATGATCCACCAACTCTCTCACTGTGCGCTTTGCCACTCTCCGAGGCGACCCATTCGGAAAGCACTTCATCCAGCGCTTCGACGTTTGTTAGCTCCGGTTTAAGAGGGATCGAACTTCCCAGCTTCTGTATGGTCCGGCGCTGAAGGACAAACCCAATATTTCCGGCCTGGAAGAATTTCTAGTCCATGGCTTGAGGTATGCATTTCCCGCCGAACATGGCGAAGTGACGAGGGGCATTCCGACTTCGTAAGCAGCCAAGCCACCAAAAAGCGAAATTGCTGTCTCCAACGACGCTCTCTACCAGCTTCTGGCACTGGTAGACGCGATCCGGGATGGGCGCGCGCGAGAGCGGAATCTGGCCGAACGCGATTTGGTGCATAGGCTAAAGTCGAATCATGGCCAATCCTGATCTTCAACTGCTGACGGATGCGGCCAAGTTGTTGGACCCGATTCTCGAGAACTGGCTTTTTGTCGGTGGCTGCGCTACAGCGTTGTTGATCGCCGACAAGGCGACATGACGATCGCCCGACATTCGATATGGATGCGAACACGTGGTATCAACCCGCGATGGACCATGCGGAAGAACGTGATCTGGAAAAGGTTTGAAGATTCGATTGGTCGCACCGATATATTTCTGTGCTTCGAAGCTCGAAGCCTTTGCCGGAAGAGGCAAGAATGATTTTCACGCCAGTCGAAACCAGGAAGATCTGATTGCGGTTGTCGATGGGCGTGCCGGTGGGAGAAATCCAGGCTGCGGCGAGCGATGTGCGTTCCTAGCTCGCGAAGCAAATCAAGGGGTTGATTTCGATTCGTGAATTTGACGATGCTCTTCCAGGCTATCTTCCGTCCCAGCCGGCCAGCCAGGAGAGGGTAGGCACGATTATTTCGCGGCTGGAAGAGATTGCCTCCCGGTAGCCGAGACCGCTCTTATCCGGAATTTATACTGTCAATGAGAGTTCATCCGTGGACTTTCCGCAAGGTTTCCTGCAGGCTGGTCAGGCGTAGGGTCGAAAGTAATTGTCTGACTCCACGTCCACCTCACGGGACGATTATTCAACGATCCTTCCCAGCTCTGCCTTCCTTTTTTGTGAGATGCCAAGCGTCACACCAGGAGCATAGATAGGCGCGAAGCTCCTTCGGCGCATTGGCGGTTGCGATTTGGTGAGAGGCTGTCGCCAGAGCTTCACCTTCGCTTGCGTACTTACGCTTGCCGCTGACCGGACATTGCGATTCGCTGTCGACCACGAGCCTTCCGGAGATTCTTCCTTACTGTGATGTAGTCATTCGCCTTTACGATTATTCCATTCAGTGCGAAGAACCCCAATCTTCTGATACAAGTCAATCAGGCAATGACTGATCAAACGCACAAACCGTCCACGTGGATTTTCACTTTTCCAATCATGCAACGACACCGTCAAATGAATTCTCCATGTGATAATCTCGACATCTAGATTTACGGCCTGCCAATATTTAGATGCACAAAACCACTCTTAAACGGGGGTTTTGCGCAACAGAATACAGGAAGTGCGAGCATCATTTCTGTTTCCGGAAATTACAGAAGGGCCAGGGGACGGGAAATTCGACCGGAGAATCCGGCTTACAGACTCGGTGGTCGGGAGTTGCCGTCGGCGGGCTCGCCGCGACCGTGGGCGTGGAAAACCAAGGGGAGAGAACTCCCCCGACCGACAGAACCATACATGCCACACATAAAATTTTCATCGGAGTGGAACCGTGTTCTAGTTCAATCCGGGGGTATCCCTGCGCGTTTTAATGAGTCCAAGATTAACCGATTTCCTGTCCGACTCTTCCAGGTAAACGGACTCGCCCTTGATCTTATAAGGGTTCAGCCACTCGGGATCGAACCAGTCGGCGTCGTACTCTTCCTCGGGTTCATCGACAGAATCCCGACGGAAGACCTTGTAATCCCCGGGAGTAAGGCCTGTCATGAGAATTTACCATTCTAGTCGGTGCTTGTTGATTTGTACTCCTCGACTACGCCGCGATGCGGAGCGTCTGGAATGAGCACTACGGTGGCGCCGACAGCGGGGAGTGAGTCGGAGTCGAGTACGACGCCACTCAGTTGAGCCACGCGGGAACTCACGGTGAGCTCAAGAGACAGATCGGCGCCAGGCTGAACGGTGAAGCCCGCATCAGTGATGGTTCCTCAGGAGCATTGGGCGGCCTGTCAGACCCTCGGTGGCACAGATATCAACGGAAACGATTACTCAACGTGGTTTTGTCGACTGCCGCTTCCGGGGCCCAGCGGTGTTTTGTTCCAAGCGGAATATCATCACCGTGGGACCCTTTGGCCGGCTGGCACTCTATGACTTGGGAAGGGTAGCTCTTCTTCCCTCGGACATCTCGCTCGATCATCTTCGCTGCGACCTCGGTCTCGGCTTGTTTATGCCCGCCGGTAACCATGAAGTGATGCACACCTATATTGGCTTTGTTGGCGCGGGCGAACCGGCCCATTGCAGTCCCAAATTTTCGGTGCGGTCCAGTTCTACCCCAACGTGGGAGGAGAAGGACTGCGCGCTGTCGTTTTCGGATTTAGAACAAGATAGAGTTCTAGGAAGAAGTAACCGCGGCTGGCCGCGCAAGCTACTGTGAAGAGAGGAGCGGTACGATGGCTAAGAGAGTTGCTGAACTGATTATAGAAACTCTTGCGGAGGCTGGCATTCGTAGAGTCTATGGCCTCCCTGGAGATTCGCTAAATGGGATTACGGATTCCATCCGAAGACAGAAGCAGGTTCAATGGGTGCATGTGCGGCATGAGGAGACGGCGGCTTTTGCCGCGGGTGCAGAGGCACATCTAACTGGAAATCTAGCGGTGTGCGCAGGAAGCTGTGGTCCTGGCAATCTCCATCTGATCAATGGCCTGTACGACTGTCATCGCAGCCGCGTCCCTGTGCTGGCCATCGCGGCGCAGATACCAAGCAATGAAATTGGGAGCGGCTATTTCCAGGAGACGCATCCCGAATATGTATTCGCCCAATGCAGCCACTACTGCGAGCTGGTATCGCACCCCGAGCAGATGCCGCGTGTTTTGGAAATTGCAATGCAGACTGCCGTCTCGCGTCGTGGCGTTGCAGTGGTGGCCATCCCCGGAGACGTGGCCCTGAAAGCCGCTACAGTGGACTCGCCACGCCTGCGTTTCCCGCCACCGAAACCGATGGTGCTGCCCTCGGACGAAGAGATCGGGATGTTGGCGAAGCTTTTGAATGACTCAAAGAAGATCACCATTTTAGGAGGAGCGGGCTGCGCGGGGGCTCATGCTGAATTGATCGCACTTGCTGGCAAATTGAACGCTCCGATTGTGCATGCGATGCGCGGAAAAGAATTCATCGAGTACGACAATCCGTTCGATGTCGGGATGACCGGTCTGTTGGGATTTTCCTCCGGGTATCACGCGATGATGAACTGTGATCTTCTATTGATGGTTGGATCCGACTTTCCGTACCAACAGTTTTTCCCCAAGGATGCGAAAGTTATTCAGATCGATATCCGCGGAGAGCAATTGGGACGGCGGACAAAGGTTGACTATGGACTTGTAGGGGACACGCGAACGACGCTGACAGCTCTGCTGCCAAAGCTGAAGCAGAACAGTGACGACAAGCATCTGAGGGCTTCCCTCGGTCATTACCGGAAGGCACGGAAGGACCTCGATGAGCTTGCGGCCCCGGGATCGGACAAGAAGCTGATCCATCCTCAGTATGTCGTGAGGGTGCTCGATGATCTGGCAGCCGAAGACGCAATTTTTTCCTGCGATGTTGGTACGCCAACCATATGGGCTGCACGCTATCTGACAATGAATGGCAAGCGGCGGTTGCTGGGTTCTTTTAACCACGGGTCGATGGCGAATGCTTTGCCACAGGCGATAGGTGCGCAGTCGAGCCATCCGGGACGGCAAGTTGTGACGCTTTCAGGCGACGGTGGGCTAGCGATGCTTATGGGCGATCTGCTTTCGCTTCGACAATTGAAGATTCCGGTCAAGATTGTGGTTTTTAAGAACAATTCTTTGGGTTTTGTGGAGCTAGAAATGAAAGCAGCAGGCATCGTCGATTTCGGAACCGACCTTCAGAACCCGAACTTTGCCAAAATAGCCGAGGCCGCCGGCCTCTTGGGATTGACTGCGGAATCCACAGATCAGGTTCGCCCGATGATCGCCGAAGCTCTGAAGCACAGCGGACCTGCACTGGTCGAAGTTCTCGTGAGCCGCCAGGAACTTTCCATGCCTCCCACAATCACTCTTGAGCAGATGAAGGGTTTCAGTCTCTTTGCAGTCAAGGCAGTTCTAAGCGGTAGAGGCGACGAAATCGTCGATCTCGCGAAAGTCAATCTATTCCGGTAGCGGTAATCCGTGAAGGTTGCTGGTACTTTAGGTTTTCGGAGATAGGCGTGGGTCGCCTCCGGTTTACTTGAACTTCCGATTTTCGGCTCTGAGCGAGAATTTGGAGAGACCCAATAGGGGAGCGGTTTTCCGTGATGGGGTGGTTCGGCTACACTCGGGGAATGCGCGACAACGAATTCACGAAAATCTTGAATTGGCCAGGTTATCGAGTATTTCGGCACGAGATTGATGAAACCGCTATGACCCTGCGGTTATGGGTTCGGCGAAAACGGGGCAACCGCCAACTGATCTGTTCGGGATGTGGAAAGAAGTTTACCGAAGCGCATGACTATTACCAGCGCGAGGTGCGCGACTTGCCGTGGAGGAAGTATCAGACCACGGTGATCATCGAACTGTACCGGGTGTGCTGTCCCGATTGCGGGGTACGAATCGAGAAGGTACCGCAACTGCCGAGCAAAGCGCCCTTTAGTAAAGACTTTGAGGATGCGGTGGGGCTGGCGTGCGAGAGCGCATCGGTTCGCCAGGTGGCCAGGCAGTTTGGGTTGGTGGCCAGCACGGTGCGAGCGATCGACCTGCGCTATCTCGAGCGATGGAATGCGACGCGCCGCAAGGATCGCTTAGAGCAGATGGGTGTGGACGAAATCTACTTCGGCAAGCAGATGAAGTTCATCACCGTGGTTAGCAACTTGGAGAGCGGCGAGCCTTTGTGGTTCGGGCAGGATCGCAAGAAAGAAACGCTGGATGAGTTTTTTCGAACCCAACTGAAGGAAAGCCAGAGGAAGCGCATTGCGGCGGCTTGCGTGGATATGTGGCGGCCGTTCACCAACAGTATCGAACAATGGG
>Ga0210383_10003555_pt1 | contig 13928 bp, 9 predicted proteins | sample IncBWC14OmetaG_FD_160072 | JGI IMG/M metagenome (GOLD analysis project Ga0210383, IMG submission 160072) | Forest soil microbial communities from Barre Woods Harvard Forest LTER site, Petersham, Massachusetts, United States - Inc-BW-C-14-O ...
CACCGGCCGCCACAGCGAACTGCAAAGCAAACAACGCCACCCCGCCTCCGACCCCCGTGATCAGTATCTTCTCTCCGGCACTCAGTCGCGCCCGTGTCATCACCGCCCGATACGCGGTCACTCCCGCCAGCGGCAACGCCGCCGCCTCTTCAACCGAAAGATGCGCGGGCTTCTCCACCAGGTTAGTAACCGGCACTTTTACATACTCCGCCAATGTCCCGTCATCGGGCAGCCCAAGGATGCGAAACGATTCCGGGTCCTGGTACGCCGTCGAAGCTCCCCAATCCAACGCTGGATTTATAATGACTGGCTTCCCGACCCAATCGGCCGCTTCAGAGGCCGAGATCACCACCCCCGAGCCATCCGAACCCGGAATGATCGGATACTTCAGACCCGCGTATTGCCCCTTCTGTATCCACACATCCCGATGGTTCAATGCCGCCGCATCCACCCGCACGACCGCTTCTCCCGGCCCCGCGACCGGCATCGGCGCATCGGCAAATTCTGCCGCCCGATGTTTGTCCCGCAAAACCAATGCTTTCATATCGTTATACCTCCGTACACCAAAAGTATCGAAACCGTACAACCCCGGCAAATTGCAACTCCTCAACCTACTGGCCACCATGCAATTAAGTTTCTGGCACGACCCTCGCAGCTCGGATTGTCATAATCGAGATCAGCCATGTTAAGGAACCATCTCACGACTACCATCCGCAGCTGGCGCAAAAAGCCAGTCCACAACATCCTCAATATTACCGGCCTCGCGCTGGGCATCGCCTGCACCGCCCTCATCCTCCTGTGGGTCGAAGATGAACTAAGTTGGGATAGCCAGGTTCCGGATCGCAACCGGATCTTTATGGTCCGGATGAATATGCCCGTCCAGGGTACGATCAAAAGCTATCCCTTCGTAACCGGCGTGCTCGGGCCTGCAGCGGAGAAAGGCATCCCGGGTATCCGCCACACGTTCCGCTACGACACCGACCGCAGACTATTCACCGTCGGCGACAAAACACTCTACGAAGACGGCACCTATGCTGACTCTGGCTTTTTCGATATCACAAAAATACTCTTCCTGAAAGGTTCGCCACAGGGATGTCTGCGTGCACCTCATTCCATCGTCATCACGGCATCGACGGCCAAGAAATTTTTCGGCGACGACGATCCAATGGGCAAGACCATGCGGATGAACAACAAAACGAATTACACCGTCACCGGTATCGTCCCCGACTTTCCCATTAATTACTCACTCGGGTTTCATTGGCTGACGGCCTTCGACGATTATCTCGTCGAACAACCCTGGCTTAACGGATGGGCTAACTTCGGACGCCCTCTCGTCATCCAACTTGAACCCGGCGTGGATCCAAACACCGTGGCAACCAGACTTACCGCTTTGCTACGCCCCAAGGACAAGGAGTATGCGCACACCGACATGTTGCTCTGGCCGATAAAGGATTGGCACCTCTATAGCAACTTCACCAACGGCAAGCCGGACGGCGGCCAGATCAAATATGTAAAGCTTTTCTCCCTTATCGCATCCATCATCCTGCTGATCGCCTGCATCAATTTCATGAATCTGGCCACCGCACGCGCGGGCCAACGCGCGCGCGAAGTCGGCGTACGCAAAACCCTCGGCGCACTGAAGCCGTCGCTCATAAGCCGCTTTATTGCCGAAGCGCTATTACTTTCCTTCCTGGCCGTCACGCTTGCCGTTTTGCTGGTATACCTCGCACTTCCGGCTTTCAATGATCTGGTAAAGAAACAGCTGACGTTTAATCCGCTCCAGCCTCTTCACCTGGCCGGTCTGATTGGCATTGGGATGCTTTGTGGTTTGCTTTCGGGCAGCTATCCCGCCTTCTACCTTTCCGCATTCAACCCGGTTACCGTACTCAAAGGCTTAAAAGGTAACCAGAAGGGCAGCGCAGGCTTTATCCGTAAAGCCCTCGTCACCACACAGTTTGTCGCCTCCGTCATCCTGATCATCTGTACGATCATTATCTATCAGCAGATCCAGCATATAAAGGACCGCGACCTGGGTATTGACAAACAAAATCTCGCCTATATCTTTGTCCAGGGAAAGATGGGTGAACGTTATGAGTCTATCCGCGATCAGCTGCAGAGAACGGGAGTGCTGGACAATGTTGCCCTCAGCTTCAGTCCGCCGCTGAACATGTGGCAAGGCACCTCTAACTCTAACTTCAAATGGGAGGGTGACGATATCACCACCAAGCAATTTCTGAATATCGAGCCCATCTCGCCGGGCTATTTCGCTACCATGGGGATGAAGATCAAAGAAGGCCGTGACTTTTATCCGAATGCCATCGTGGATACGTCATCGATCCTCATCAATGAAAGTCTTGCGCGCATGATGGGAAAAGCGGGCAAGGTAGGTAGTCAGATCACCTCCGACATCAGCACGCGCCCGATGACCGTCGTAGGGATTGTCCGGGATTTCGTCTTTACAGATATGTTCGCTGCACCCGGGCCGGCCGCCTTCTATTGCAATCCGGCCCAATATCCATATTACTACAGCCTTGATCTTCGCCTGAAATCCGGCGTCAATATCCCCGCCGCCGTCGATAAGATCACCGCCGTCATCAAAGCAGAAAACCCCGGGTACCCGACCGAGGTCAAATTCGTTGACGCCGAATTTCAACAGACCTTTGCTAGTGAGACCCGGATCGGTGAATTGGCGGGCCTCTTCGCCATACTTGCCATTTTTATTTCCTGCCTCGGCCTCTTCGGGCTCGCCGCCTACACCGCGGAACAACGCACCAAAGAGTTGGGGATTCGAAAAGTTCTTGGCGCCTCCATTCCCGGCCTCGCTGGCCTCCTGTCCCGGGAATTTCTCCAGTTGGTGCTCCTGTCCTGCCTCATCGCCTTCCCCCTGTCGTGGTGGGCCATGAGCAATTGGCTTGCGGATTATCCCTACCATACCCCGATCCACTGGTGGGTCTTCGCTGCCGCGGGCCTCGGCGCACTTCTGATCGCCCTATGCACCGTCATTGCCCAAGCCCTAAGGGCCGCACTTGCCAACCCAGTCAATACCCTACGATCAGAATGACGGCAAACGCTAATATTGAAATACCTTACCACCGGCCATCACTTCTTGGGTATTTTCATCGAAAGTGACCCGTTCTCCGGTGCGATACGCCGCATTTGCCATGATCACCGCGATCGCATGCCGATACCCCGCCTCGATCGGCGCATTTGGTTGCTTCCGACTCCGCACACACTCCATCCAGTTGCGGATATGCGCCGTCGTTAGCGGATCGCTGCCCGTACTCGCATCTGTCGAAACTTTCCCGTCGGCTGCCTTCAACGACATTTCCGGCAAAAGGTTGGCTGACATTCCCATAGCCTTCCCATACCCCTCCGTCAACCCGCCGGTTGGTGTGATCATATTTGTGTCCAGGTTCATCGTTCCGCCATTGGAATAATAGATCTCCTTTGTCTCTCCATCCGAATTGGTCTGCCGCGATGTGAAGACTACCTGGAAACCGGAGGCGTGATCGTCCAGTGGGCCGTAATCAAACACCACCGTGAGCGTATCCGCATTCTTACGTCCATCCTTCCATACGTAGATCCCGCCATTCGCGGACGCTGATCGGGGATGGGGGAGACCGGAGAACCAATGCACGGTGTCGATCTGATGACTCATCCACTGTCCCGGCAGCCCTGAGGAATACGGCCAGAACAACCGGAACTCCAGGTACTTCCGGGGGTCAAACGCTTCGTAAGGCCGGTTCAGCAAATACCGTTTCCAATCGGTATCCTCTTCTTTCAACTGCGCGACCAGGGCCGGCCTCCGCCAACGACCTGGCTGATTCACATTCCAGGTCAGCTCCACCATCACGATGGGACCGAACTTCCCCGACTGGATGAAATCCGCCGCCGCCTTATAGTTCGCGCCGCTCCGCCGCTGCGACCCGATCTGCACGATCTTGCCGGAATCTTTCACCGCCTTCAGCACCGCGCGATTATCCGCCATCGTCTCCGCCAGGGGCTTTTCAGTATAGGTATCCCGGCCCGCCTTCACGGCCTCTATCGTATGCAAGGCATGCTGAAAGTCGGCTGTGCTGATCATCACCGCATCCACCGCTTTGATATTGTATAGTTCGTCATTGTTGACGCATGCCTGGACGTCGTGCCCGAACTTCCCCGCCAGAAAGGCTTTACCCTCTTCTCTGCGTTTCTTCCAGATATCCGAAACGGCGATAATATCGAAATTCATCTCCTGGTAAGATTTTAGAAAGGCCGGGATGTGATCGTTGCGATGTCGGTCTGAAAAGCCCACCACGCCAACACTCACCCGGTCGTTGGCGCCAATAATGCGGCGATAGCTGCTGGCCTTAAGGCCCAATGCACCTGCATAGGTGGCCGCACCGGCCATCGTTCCCTGACGAATAAATTCTCTGCGCGTCGTTGTCATATTGAAGCAAAATTTTTGGTAGAATAATTGTACTAATTTACACCTTCCACGCAAATGCCGTCATATGACCAGAATACGCTATATCATTCGGCCCGCGATCTTCGCGTTCCGCGCCTCGATACAGCTCCTTCGCACCTCGATCAATCGGTTCCGCACCGCGACCCTCATCTTTCTCCTGGTCCCGATCGCGAAATGCTCCGCGCAGCTCATCCCCATTCAAATCGCCTCCGACCCATCCCATCGAACCGTCATTGTCACCGCCGGCACCATCCCTTTCACCAGCTTCCTCTATCCGGATAGCCTCGAAAAGCCAGTGCTCTATCCCATCTATGCCCCTGATGGCCAGGTCATCACCCGCGGCTTTCCACTCAAACCCCGTCCCGGCGATCCCACCGACCATCCCCACCATATCGGACTTTGGTTTAATTATGAAAATGTCAATGGTCTCGACTTCTGGAACAATTCGTACGCAATCCCTGCAGATAAGAAAAACAAATATGGCTGGATCCGTACCGACTCGGTAAGCACCCGATCCGATAACCCTAATGAAGCCACGCTAAACTATACCGCCCGCTGGACGGACCAGCAAAATGCTACGCTGCTCGTCGAACATACGACCTTCCGTTTCAGCGCCACTGTGGACGAGCGCATTATCGACCGCATCACAACCCTTACCGCCCGGACCGATGTTCATTTCCCGGATGCCAAAGACGGCATGCTCGGCCTGCGCGTTACGAGAGAATTGCAGATCCCGTCCAGCACACCTGGCGAATTCTATGACGTCAATGGGAATAAGACCAAGGTGGCTGCCGGCAATACTCCCGACATCAACGGCAACTACCTGACTTCGGCCGGCAAGACCGGTGACAGCGCCTGGGGCACCCGCGCCAGCTGGTGCATGATGTACGGGAAAAAAGGCGCCGACACCCTCAGCGTCGTTATCATTGACCACCCGGCTAACCCAGGGTATCCAACCTACTGGCATGCCCGCGGCTACGGACTTTTTGCTGCCAACCCGCTGGGGCAGAAGATCTTCAGCCAGGGGCGGGAAACGCTCGACTTCCGGTTGAATAAAGATCAGTCCGTAACCTTCCGGTATCGCATCGTGCTGGCTTCGGGTAACCGCCAGCTGTCCACCGGCAGAATCCGGCAGCTCGCCGGTGATTTTGCCGGGTTGAAATGATCCAAACCTTTCCCTTACCTATTTATTGATCCCGCGCATACCCAAAAATGCTAAATTTGAACTCCTAACGAATAAAATCTACTCAAATGAGCTCAAGAAACCTAACCCTTATCATCATTTTGGCGGTCATTCTCCTTTTGGGCGGATGCGCCTGCGGTCGGTACAATGGAATGGTCACCGCCGATCAGAACGTACAGAACAAATGGGGAGATGTCGAAACCCAGTATCAGCGTCGGACCGACCTATATGCTAGCGTCGTCAAGGTCGTCGAGGGCTCCGCGAACTTCGAGAAATCGACCCTGACGGCCGTGATCCAAGCCCGCGCCAATGCCACCGCCGTCCACGTTAACGTCAATGACTCTGCGTCCCTGGGCGCTTACCAGCGGGCACAGGCACAGCTGTCGGGATCGTTTAGTCGCCTTTTGGCTGTGGCCGAGTCCTATCCCGATCTCAAGACCACGCAGCAGTTCCAGGACTTTCAGACCAATATTGCCGGGACGGAGAACCGGATCAGCGTGGCTCGGCGGGATTTCAACGGGGCTGTCAACGATTATAACCTTAAAGTGCGGACATTCCCAAACAATATCTTCGCCGGGATCTTCAACTTCCATGAGAAACCGTATTATAAGGCGGACGCGGGTAGCGAGAACGCTCCCAACATCCAATTCAATATTAAATAAGATCGATGGCTTTCCTTACACGCAAACCGTTGTTCGACGATAAACAGCAGGAGCAGATCGTAGCGGCCATCCAGGCTGCTGAACAACGAACCAGCGGCGAGATCCGCGTATATGTCGAGAGTCGCTGCCGCTATGTTAATCCCATCCACCGGGCTGCCGAGATCTTCGCCGGTCTGAATATGGAGAAGACAGCAGCCCGCAACGGCGTGCTCGTCTATGTCGCGCTAAAAGACCGGCAGTTGGCCCTCTTTGGCGATGAAGGGATAAACCGCAAAGTCGGCTCCGCTTTTTGGAATGAGCAGGTCAGGAATATTCTCAGCCATTTTAACAAGGCTGACTATGCCGGCGGGATCGCCAGAGTAGTGACGGAGATCGGGGCTGCGCTGCACACCCATTTCCCGTACGACAAAAACACCGATCAGAATGAACTGCCGGACGACATTGTGTTCGGCCGGTAAATAATTATCGCAATGTACAAGCTCTCTGCTCTTCTCCTAAGCACCCTCCTGTTGATCGCCACTACCCCGGTCCGTGCGCAGGATGTGCCGCCTAAACCCAACCCGCCGAGACGTGTCAACGACTTCGCGCATGTGATGACCGCAGACCAGATAGACGCGCTCGAACAAAAGCTCGTGGCCTACAATGACAGCACGACATCCGACATCGTTGTCGTCACCGAACCTGACATTGGCAACTCTACCATCGAAGACTATGCCCTTAAGATCCTTCGCACCTGGGGGGTGGGAGATAAGAAGAATAACAACGGTATCGTCATCCTCGCTGATATTAAGAACCGGCAGGTTACCATCCAGGTCGGTTATGGCCTCGAAGGCGCTATTCCCGATGTGACCGCAAAATCTATTGTCGATAACGAGATTGTCCCGAATTTCAAAGGTGGCGGAACAGACAACTATTATCGCGGGTTCGACCAGGCCGCCGACGCCCTGATCAAAGCGGCCGCGGGGGAATACACAGCGCCGGATGGCTATGCACAAGGACGTCATCGGGGTCGCGGCACCGGAAACGGTATTGGATTCTTTATCGTCCTTATCATCATCCTTTTCGTCATTTTCATCCGCCGCGGCGGCGGAGGTAGGGGCGGCGGCGGCTACTTTGGCGGCGGCGGCTTTCTGCCCTTCCTGCTCGGAACGATGATAGGTCGCGGCCTGGGTGGCGGCGGTGGTGGTTGGTCCGGCGGTGGCGGCGGATGGGGCGGTGGCGGTGGCGGCGGCTTCGGAGGAGGTAGCGGTGGCGGCGGTGGCGCCAGCGGCAGCTGGTAGTTTTGCGTGGTCTTCGACCCCTCAAAATATTAAGGCCCCGGGTTTACCGGGGCCTTTGGTTATTCTTCCAATCAGATTTTATTTCTTCTCCGCCGCCAATGCCTGCTTGATGTAATCCGCCTGATCCTGCATCCCGGTCTTCGCCTTCGCTTCTGCCAGTCTGTTCAAAGCCCCGTCAAAGGCTGGGTCCGTTTGACTACGATATGCCGACGGGATCGCCTCCTTGAACTTGATCAAAACATCTACACCGCGCTTCAGATGATCCAGGTTTTTGATCTTGGCCAGCATAGAGATATAAGGCCGGACAAATTCGAACTTAGATTCATTTACCGGCATTTTATCGAAATTATCGGTGATCACTTTGAAATCATTTTCATCACCCGCTCTGATCAGCACCATGGCAATGGCCGCCGAAAGCTCGCCTTTTGCCGACGCCTTCTGCAGTTCCTTGGCGATCTTCAACGCGGACACACTGTCTATTTCCAATAAGGCTTCCAACGCATTCCCCGCCACCGTATAAGATGAATCAATCGTTGCCTTTGTGAAAAGTGCCGCATATCCTGGTTTCTTGAGATTGCCAAGCAGGCCGATCGCCGTCCCCTTTACTATTCGGCTGGGATCGTGCTCCGCCATCTCCGCGATAAGCGGTTCAAACGCCGCCTTCACGGCATCCCGCTCAAAATCCAATTTCGATAACGTGAAGTTCCGGATCCGGTAGAAGGGGTCTTTCAGTCCTGCTTTCATCAGCTCCAGCGCCTTCGGGTCATCCTCATGCGCCGAGCAAAAATCGATCGCTTCGCGCCGGTCGACATAAAGACGCGCATAGTTGAATTGATGGATGAAATTGTCGAGTGTCTTGTTGTCCGTCTTTTCGCACAGCAGGATCTTGTCGCCGTCGACGTTCACGAGGTCGGGATGGGTCTTGTAGGAGAAGGTGAACGTATCGGTCTTATCTTCGATCCATACCTGGTGCCGCGTTTTCGACGCTCCGTTATAGACATCAATGGCGACCGGCAGCCGGAAGACCTTCCCGCTTTCCTGGGTTTGGTTGACGATCACCTGGACTTTCCCGGCTGCATCGTCATAGACATAATCGACGGTCAGTTTCGGATGCCCTGCGCCATAATACCATTGGTTCCAGAACCAGTTCAGGTCTTGACCCGTGACCTCCTCAAAAGCCAGGCGCAGCTCCTGTGCCTCGGCAGACTTGAACTTATAGGTATTCAGGTATAGGTTAAGCGACTTCCAGAAAGCGCTGTCCCCGACATAATTCCGAAGCATATTGAGGATACGCCCCCCCTTGGGGTAGCTCACCTGGTCGAACACGTCCTCTTTATCGGCATAATGGAAGCGAACCAGGTCTTTCTCCGCATTTTCCGGCTGCTGCAGATAACTTTGAATACCGGAATAGTTAACCGCGTCGCCGGCATCCTTCCCGTACTTATATTCGTTCCAAAGCGTTTCGCTGAAATCCGCGAATGATTCGTTCAGCGTGATATTGCTCCAGCTTTCACAGGTCACGAGGTCGCCGAACCAATGATGGAACAACTCGTGGGCGATCACATCCTCCCACTGATTGCCATCCGTCAGCTCACGGGCATCCTGTTGCGCCTGCTCCCCGTGCAGCGTGCAAGAGGTATTTTCCATGGCGCCGCTCACATAATCCCTGCCGACGATCTGGTCATATTTTGGCCACGCATAGTCGACGCCTGTCATCCGGCTATAGAAGGCGATCATCTCCGGCGTATGACCGAAGATCCGTCGCGCCACAGGTGCATATTCTTTTTCTACATAATAGGCTACCTCTTTCCCTTTATAGGAATCCTTGATGATGGAATATTCGCCGACGCCCATGAAGAACAGATAAGGCGCATTTGGCAGATCCAATTTCCAGTGGTCTGTCCGGGTCCCGTCTCCATTGTTCTTTTGCTCGACCAAAAGGCCATTTGAAAGCGTCACATATTTCGAGGGGACGGTCATCGTGATCTCCTCCGTACACTTCTGGTTCGGTTTATCGATTGTCGGGAACCAGACCGAATTAGACTCGGTTTCTCCCTGGGTCCAGATCTGGGTGGGCTTGTCCTTCTCCTCACCTTTCGGATTGATGAAATACAAACCCTTCGCATCGGTGATGGCTGCGCTCCCCTGATGGACCTTTAGTTCATTAGGCTTTGCGGTATAATCAATGTATAAAATATAATCTTCCGTACGCCGGTAAGACCGGTCAAGATGGATCTTCAGGATCATCCCATCATAATCAAATTTAAGCGGAACGTTGTGTCCTTCTTTCACCATGTCTATCTTATGAATATCCATACCCTTTGCATCCAGCTCGAGTGTATCCGTCGGATAAAAATGAGGTTTCAGGGTAACCCATTCCTTCCCGTACATATAACATTTATCAAAATCGAATTTCACGTCCAGCCGGGTATGGACCAGATCGTCGTATTTGGTGGCAGTGGCACGATAGACCTTCTTCCAGGTGTCATCCCCCTTCTGCCGGTCATCCTGCGCCCGAAGGGTAGTGAAGATAAAAGTGGCGGACAAAAGGAAGAAAAGTCTGTAGTTCTTAGCAATCATATTAATTATTTTCAGGCGGTAAAGATAATTGTTGACCTGATTAAACCAACTACCGTCTGCCATTTTAAGATCCTTATCCCACCCACATAGTCCTCCATTACAAGATTCTCATCGTCCCCCTTACAAGACCCTCCTACCGCCCCTCACGAGATCCTCCTACCGCTTCGCACAAGACCCCACCACGGCCCGTACAAGACCGCACCACGCCTCGCACAAGACCCCACCACCGCTCCGCACAAGACCTCACCACCGCTTCGCACAAGACCTCACCACCGCTTCGCACAAGACCTCACCACCGCTTCGCACAAGACCCTACTGCCGCCCCATACAAGTATTGTAAATAATCTATAAATGTATTGCCCGCTCAATCTGATTGCTATCGTTTTTCCATACCTTGCAGGAGAATAACTCGGATCCAATGTCAAAACTCGGTTTGGTAATTGTGATAGTGTTGATGGCGGCCAGGATCAATGCGCAGAATTACCCGGCTCCCGCGAGCGATCCCCCGACCTATTTCGTATTAATACAGGCTGATAGTGGACAAGCCTTTTATATTCGGCTGGACAGTCAGCTATATGCCTCATCACCGGCAGGTCATCTCATTCTCGCCAAATTAAAGGACAGCGCATATCCGATCACCGTTGGATTTCCGGGCCAGATCTTCCCCGAACAGCGATATCTGCTCAACAGCCATCAGAAGGATGCGGCCTTTCAACTAATCCGTCAGGACAACAGTTGGAGGCTTTTTGACGACCAGGGGCAGACGATGCCGGCGCTCGCAGACCCGGCCGCAGGGCAAATGCCGCTGCTTGCCGGCGCCAAAAAGGATGATGCCTTTTCTCAAATGATGGCTGCGATCGTCCGGGATACGGCGGTCATGTACAATACTTACGCCGCGTCTTCGGATAGCGCATCGTCGCCCGCTATCGCGAACACCCCGGCTGCCAACACCCCGGCTGCCAACACCCCAGTTGCCAACACCCCAGTTGCGAATGCGCCGATTCAAGATTCAGGCGCTCGGGATTCTGCGATACGGTATGACAACAACGCTTCTTCATCCAGTCTCTCGAAACCTTCGTTCTCATCTGCCGCGCCCTCGTCTCCTACCGGCGTTGTCAAACTGAGTGAGCATAAGTCAACTCAGTCCCTGAGCCTGGTCTTTACGGATCACCCGGTTGACAAAAAGACCGATACGATCGACGTGATCATCCCCGTCGATACCAAGGCCGATGCCGTTCGTCCTCCCAGCGCTTCCTCCGATACCGCCCTCGCACCGGCACGCGTCAAGTCCCCGGATATTTCGCATACCAAGCCCGCCCACCATTATCCCTACACCGATACCGCTCGGTACACCGATACCACCCATACCTGGAGTTCCGTCACCTACACCACCCACCTCGATTCCAATAGGTTTATCGTCGACACCCGCGACAACATCCACACCGAACGAATCCCCAAGGTCTCCCCAGACACCGCTCGCTTAAGATCCCCCCTGCCGGGCCGGGCCCCCAAAACGGATACTTCCGCCAAGGTCTCCACCGCGTTACATAAGTCAAATCTGCCGTTCATTAATTCCGACTGCCACGCCTTTGCCACGGACTACGACGTTGACAAACTACGGGTCAGGATGCTCAGTGCCAACAAGGATGACGACCGCATTCAGGTCGCCTATAAGATATTCAAAACCAAGTGTTTTAGCACCAGTCAAGTCAGAGCCCTCTGTGCCGTTTTCACAACCGACGACGCGAAGTTCAAGCTCCTTGAGACTGCCTACCCCTTTGTATCCGATGACCGTTTCCCCGAGTTGGTCAATCTCCTCTCGGACCCGGTGTATACGGGGAAATTTCAAACCCTGACGGGTCGACATTAAACACGCTCAACTCCAACCCATGGCCTGAAAATTTCTCACCTCCTAACCCCCATCAAATGTTTCGATATTTGTTCACCTCCCAACCCCCATTAAACGCCCCGATATTTTCTCATCCTCCAACCCCCATCAAATGCCCCGATATTTTCTCGAATTGGCTTATAAAGGGAATCATTATAGCGGGTTTCAGATCCAGGAGAACGCCAATTCGATCCAGCAGGAAGTTGAAAAGGCCCTCGGGATCTTCTTTCGGCAGCGTTTTATATTGACCGGAAGCTCTCGTACCGATGGTGGCGTCCATGCGCTGCAGAACTATTTTCACTTTGATTACGAAGGAGTTATAGAAAAACGCGTTATATACAATATCAATGCGATCCTCCCGCCGGACATAAGCATCAAGGGGGCGTGGCCTGTTGCCCCGGATGCCCACTGCCGTTTTGATGCCGTCAGCCGGGAATACAGATATCATATTTACCGGAAAAAGAACCCTTTTTTGACCGACCGCGCCTATTTTTTCCCCTACACGCTCGACCGCGAAAAACTGGATGCCGCGGCTGCCCTGGTACCCCAATTCCGGGAATTTGCATCCTTCGCCAAACGGAATTCGCAGGCGAAGACATATGACTGCACGATTATGCAAAGCAGCTGGCAGGAGGAGAACGAATGTCTGGTCTACCAGGTTGTCGCCAACCGGTTCTTGCGCGGGATGGTGCGTGGATTGGTGGGTACGATGCTGCAGGTAGGAAGGGGAAAGATCAGTGTAGAGGAGTTCGCCGCCATCCTTCGCGAGGGGGACAATCAGCAGGCGGATTTTTCGGTGCCGGGACACGGTCTTTACCTCGTTCGAGTAACCTATCCCGATAGTATCCTCCCGCATCACGGGTGATTTTTTGTCTTGTCAAATTCGCGTCAATACTGGGTTTCAGGGGAATGTGAATAACTCTGGCCCAAAAATATTTGGCAGCAATCCCCAACGACCTATCTTTGCCACCCGTTTTGAAACAGGTAGCTTTACAGCGGTTCAAAAGCGGAAGTTCTTTAGAGAAAAACTTTGATGGTTAAAATACTCGTTGTATCTTTGCCGTCCGCTTTTAAAAGAGCGGTAGTTCTAAGACAAAGTGGGGTGCCTGGCGAGATGGAAAAGTGAAAGAAAAATTTGGTTGAATTAGCAAATAAGGCTACCTTTGCAACCCACTTCAAAAAAGTATAGTTCTTCGACAAGTTTTCTGGTAGGTTCCGCGGAAACAAATCTTCGGAAAAGGACAGAAAAATTTGGACGGAATTTATAAAGGCTTGTACCTTTGCAATCCGTTTCAAAACCCGGGTAACCGGGCTAGAAAGAATGGCAGACAAGTAAGGCCAAAGATCTTTGAAAGAATGGAAACAATAGCACATAAATCAAGTATTTATGGTAAGGTTATATTAGCGAAAGAAATCGATAATATGACGTCAAATTTCGAGAGAATTTTGATAGTCAGTATCAAACAACATTTACAATGGAGAGTTTGATCCTGGCTCAGGATGAACGCTAGCGGCAGGCTTAATACATGCAAGTCGTGGGGCAGCACAGGTAGCAATACTGGGTGGCGACCGGCAAACGGGTGCGGAACACGTACGCAACCTTCCTTTAAGCGGGGAATAGCCCAGGGAAACTTGGATTAATACCCCATAAGATAATCGGGTGGCATCACCTGACTATTAAAGCTCCGGCACTTAAAGATGGGCGTGCGGCTGATTAGGTAGTTGGCGGGGTAACGGCCCACCAAGCCGACGATCAGTAACTGGTGTGAGAGCACGACCAGTCACACGGGCACTGAGACACGGGCCCGACTCCTACGGGAGGCAGCAGTAAGGAATATTGGTCAATGGACGCAAGTCTGAACCAGCCATGCCGCGTGGAGGATGAAGG
>Ga0210383_10003556_pt1 | contig 13928 bp, 13 predicted proteins | sample IncBWC14OmetaG_FD_160072 | JGI IMG/M metagenome (GOLD analysis project Ga0210383, IMG submission 160072) | Forest soil microbial communities from Barre Woods Harvard Forest LTER site, Petersham, Massachusetts, United States - Inc-BW-C-14-O ...
GATTCTGCGACTGCAGCCAGACCGTAACCGCGTGGATGTCGTGCGCCGAGACTCCGAACCGGCTGCCGATCTCAACCGGCTTTAGCCAACGGTGGTACTCAGGCGAGGCTGGGTCCTGCTGGTCTTTCAAGAATTGCGTGTACGCCTGTTCCGCCTGAGGCGAGTGAGCGAGGACAAGTGTGAGTCTCTCAAGCGGAAGGTCGGCCGGAACTGCTCCGACGTCGTTCTTAGCATTCGCCCACGCTGGGTGGTGCCCTATCAGTGGGACTCGATTTGCGGGGTCGACACGTGTCCGCACGAGATCGGCGGTTTGGGCGTGGGCTAACGCGAACGTGCACAGTATCCCTAGAAACAAACACAGCGTGTAGGAAAGAGCCAAAGGCTGCCGTCGAAGGTCATTGCGACTCGCAGTTGCAGGGAGCATCACTTCCTCCAATGACTCCAATAAATTTAGACAGGGATAGAGCTACCGCTGCGAGGGAAGGGTGCAGCGAATGCGCCAGATTATCGAGGAACCCCGGATGAAGGTCAATACAATTATGGGATGTACCAAAAGAGTCTCCCCGAGACGAATTCATAGCACTTTTCCCGATTCCGGCGGCGAAAAAACCTCTGCATACCTAGGTGATCTGGCTCGGTAGTTTCCTTCGCCTTAGATTGAGGCATGGCGCGGTATGGAATGCTTCTTCTTTCAGCAATTCTTATCTCCGGCGTAGTAAACGCCCAAGTTTTGCCCGAGAGCCCGAGCAAACACAACTTTTGGGATGCGGCAAACCGGTTGCTTTTCGCCAGCCATGCCGCGTTGGAAGCAGTGGACTTTGTTATTACGCATCATAACCTTAACGATGGAGGACGAGAACTGGATCCCATGGCCAAAGCACTTTGCGAGAGCGGAACGGCCGGCCAGTTCGTCTTCTTCGGAGGCAGAACGGCTGGCGTGGTTGCCATCAGCTATCTCTTGCATAGAACCGGCCACCACAAATTGGAGCGCGCCTTTCCCGTTTACGCTAGCGGCGATTCCGCGTATGGAGTCGCCTACAGCTTCGCCCATCGATAGGTGCTGCGCGTTTTAACAGACCCAAGCGATCCGGCCGCAGCGCCACGGAGGGGGAACCGCAGGGCCCCGATGTGACAATCTACCTGGCCCGCGCCAGCACGAGAGTCACGTCGTCGGGTTGCTCGTTGGCGCCAATCCAATCGTCGACCGCGGCAGTCACCAGTTCGCTGATGCGGGCCAGTGGCAATTCACGATTCTCCCGCAACAAGTCGATCAACCGCTCTTCGCCAAACTCGCCAAAATCATTTTCTGGCTCGGTCACGCCATCGGTGAAGGCCACAAAAATCTCGCCGCGGCAAAGCTCCACCGACTCCTCGTCATAGGTTCTGTGATCGAACAGGCCGACCACGGTTCCACCAGCCTCCAACCGGCGTATGGATCCGTCTTGGCTCATGATGATCGGCGGCAGGTGTCCGCCATTACTGTAGGTAAGTTTGCGCTCGGCGCCGTTGTAGATGCCCACGAACAACGTCGCATACTTTTCCGCCGGGGTGCTCTCGTAGAGCTGATGATTGAGCAACGAGAGCAACGCGCCGGGAGAGACGTCAAGCCCGCGCGGTCCCAAGGACAGTGCGCTGCCGGAACCGATGGCTGCGCCCACGGCCGCCGGTTCCCGCAAGACAGGAACATCCTGCATGCTCAGCGCGCGCACGGCGGAGTGGATGGTCGCCATCAACAACGCGGCTGAAATACCTTTCCCGCTGATATCGCCCACCGCCAGAATCAGCCGATCTGAATCCAGAGTCAGGAAATCATAGTAGTCGCCGCTGACCGTCCGCGCCGGTCGGAAAAACCCGTGCACTTCGAGCGACGCAAGTTGGACTCCCTCATGAGGAAACAATTGCGCCTGCACTTCCTGCGCAATCAACAATTCGTTTTCCAGCCGCTGCTTGTCTTTCTGCTCTTCGATCAGCTTTTCGAGTGAAGCCGTCATGGAATTGAACGAGTTCGCCAAAGTGGCGACTTGGTCGTTGGATTTCACCGGAATCCGGTGGCTGAAGTCGCCACGATTGACGAGTTGCGTGCCTTCGTAAAGTTTCGCCACCGCACCGGTCACGGTTCGAGTAAGACGATACGAAATGATGAGCGCAATGATCTCGATAATGCCGAAGATAATCGCGACGAACAACAGCGCAAATTCAACCGTGGGAGCAAAATCGCCAAGCGCGCCGAACAAACGGTCGTATAGTTTGGAGACCCGGGTTTGGACAATGACGGCGGCCGGACTGGAACTGTCCCCGGTATCCCAATCCACGACTGGGATGGTCGTCGCAAAAGTCACCAGGCGATCCACCGCAGCAGCCGGAGGTGGCACCGCTCCGGCGGTAAAGGTGGGCGGCCGTCCTTTGCCCGCATCAAGAACGTAGTCGCCATCGGTCTTATTGAATACCACCGCAGTATTCGGATTCGCATCGGCTGGTTTCGCCGGTGATTGGTTCACTTTGTGGAGCGTGAGCCCGGTGGCATAAAACGTAACTTCCCCCAGGTTGGTAGCCAGATTCTCCATCATCTGCTGGTCGAGGGGTTCGCTCGATAGGACAATCAATCTTCCCCCGCTCACCGGAGCCGTTTCCAGAGCCCGCAGAAAAAGCTGATTGTGCTCGCGCCCCACTCCCTTGAACAAACCTTTGAGATACGAAGGGATCAGCGGAGGCGGCAAATTCACCCCAGGCGGAGTGCTGTTCAGCAGCAGTTGATTGTCCAGCCAAACAGAGATCTGGCGTTTTGCCCAACCCTCATCCGTCTGGCGCAAGCTCTCGATTGCCGCCGTGCCAGTTCCGCCGCCGCGCTGTATCTGCGAAGCAAACTGGTGGGTAATAGCGGAATTCGTCGCCTGCAGGCTTTTCAACTCTGCGCTCAAACCGGTGGTCACGATAAAGGTAGCGAACTGCCCCGCGAATAGATAAAACGAGCCCAGCGCCAACGCCACCAGCATGACCACCGGAATGACTCCGATGAACACATAGGTGACGATCAACCGGTTCCGCAGCCGCCAAAGCGCCTTCGCTTTTACCCACCGGAACGCCAGAACGCAGAAAAGAATAATGACCAGGAAGCTCAAAAAACTTACCCATCCGCCGAGACTGTCTCCGTAAGAAAGCTTAAGCAGCCCAAACACCTTTTGCAGCACAAACAGCAGCAGGTCGAGACCGAGCAGGTACCCCGCGGCAAGGGCCACCTTGCTGGTGGGCAGCAATCCTGCTTCGCTGAGCCGCAAACGGAGATACCGGTAAGACAGGGTCATGGCGTAAAACCGAATTATAGATGGGAACGCAGGCTTCGAGCTTCAGCCGTCAGAGCTGCGCCCGAAGCCCATAGCTTGAAGCCGGTTCGTCAAATCTCCGGATAGAAATCGAAGAACGCCTCCAGGCTGGTCTTCAGTTGTTTCTCAATCTCGTCTTTGCTGCCTTCGAGCACGTGCATGGTCACGTGGGCCTCGCGACCGTTCTTAAGCTTGAGGGTCGCGTCGCCAACTTCCGCGACTTCCTCAGACGGTAGCAACCGCAATCCGTAAACCAGGGTTAAGTTTGCCATGCGGTGATTCTACCTTTTCAGGCTGCGTGAAAATGCTGGAAGCCTGAGGCCCTGAAGCTGCATTCAGTTTTTTCGCAATCTTCATTTAGAATGCCATCGTGCTAAGAAACATCCTGATAATTCTGCTGGCCCTTGGCCTCGTGACTCTCGCCATTGCCCAGCAATCGTCGCAGCAGCCTCAGGTCAAAGTAAACATGCTGAATGTTTGCTCGCCTTCGCCCGAGGAGCAGCAGGAAATCGCCTCCGCGCTGGCCCGCATTCCCAAACAGCCGCCCTTCAGTCCGGATTTCGAGGTCGACCGCGGACGTTCGACACTCGAAGAGCGCCCTGATTTCCTTAAAGCGGGAGCCAGCGCGCAATTCTCATCCGATTCCGGAACCGCCGATTGGGTGAGGATTCGTCGCGATTTCTCGGCGCAATCTCCGTTTTCCACAGTGCAATATTCTTTCAGCCACGATCCCAAAAATATGGTCGAGACATTAATCTTTCATGTGCGCGATCCTAAAGAACTCATGCAGGTCGCCATCGAGGACAATGCCTCTGCCGTAACCACGCCAGTGACCATGCTCTCCACGAGCACTCCGGCCAGCCGGATCAAGTTGGAGCGCTTTGGAAAGTCGTCGATCGTGCTGGCGCGCTGTCCCGGAACTGAGGGCAATCCTCCACCCGACCAAAGCGCTTACGAGCCGTTGTTTCAGAGCGCAACCGCAATCGTGACTGACTATCGCAATCTGCTGGCGGCACGAAGCACAGTGCCCGCAGAGCTGGCGCGCGTCAGTGCTGTGGAAGGGATGAAAGCAAAGCCGCACGCCGTCAAAAAGGCTGCACCGGAAAAATCTGCCCCTACAAATAAGTGATGCTCAGCCCTATCAGGTCGGGGTCTGAACCGAAATTTGAGATTCGTAATCTAAGTTGTTTGTAGCGCCGCCGTCGCGGCACAACAGCGCCTCATAATCTATGGAAAACATCCGCAACGTCGTCGTGATGGGCTCAGGCTGCGCCGGCCACACCGCCGCCCTCTATACCGCCCGCGCCAACCTGAAACCTCTAGTGCTCGAAGGCCATGAGCCTGGGGGACAGCTCTCGCTCACCACTCTGGTCGAAAACTTTCCCGGCTTTCCCGAAGGCATTCAGGGCCCCGAGCTGATCGAAAACATGCGCAAGCAGGCGTCGCGCTTTGGCGCCGAATATAAACACGGCCACGTCACCAGCGTGGATCTCAGCCAGAGCCCCTTCAAACTGCACGTCGGTACTTCGGTCGTTCACACCAAAACACTGATCATTGCCAGCGGGGCCTCGGCACGCTGGCTCGGCTTACCTCACGAGCAGCAGCTGATCGGACACGGTGTGTCCTCTTGCGCTACCTGCGATGGCTTCTTTTTCTCGGGCAAAGAAATCACCGTCATCGGTGGCGGGGACTCCGCCATGGAAGAAGCGATATTCCTGACTCGATTCGCCACCAAGGTCACCGTCATCCATCGCAGCGCGAATTTCCGCGCGTCCAAGATCATGCTGGAACGCGCCCAGCGCAACGAAAAAATACAGTTCCTCACCGACACCGTCGTCGAAGACGTGCACGACATTAATAAGAAAGAAGTCACGGGCCTGAAGCTGCGGAATCTGAAAACCGGCAAGATCTGGGACTTCCCCACCAGCGCTCTATTTCTGGGCATCGGCCACATTCCGAATGCCAAAGTCTTCGAAGGCCAGCTCGATATGGATCAGGACGGCTATCTGAAGACCACGAACTCCGTCTTCACCCGCGTGCGTGGAGTGTTCGCCTGCGGAGATGTGCAGGACCGCCGTTATCGCCAGGCGATCACCGCTGCCGGCAGCGGCTGCATGGCCGCTCTGGAAGTAGAGAAATTTCTGGAAGAGTGATGCTGGCGTTCAACGCAAGAATCCTTTGTGTAACTTCGTGTCCTCTGTGGCTAAGGCTTCTAAAGGCTTCAACTACCAAGGACACGAAGTTACACAGAGGATTCGTTTTGCGAGATCCATTATCAAGAGCTCATTTTGGAGGTGAAACATGCCAGCCGAACAAACAACGTGTCAACACGTGAAAGAAATTCGCCAGGTCAAGCCGAGCGGAGAGGGTTGCAAGGAATGCCTCGAAATGGGCGACACCTGGGTCCACCTGCGGGAATGTCTAATCTGCGGTCATGTCGGCTGTTGCGACTCGTCCAGGAATAAACACGCCACCAAACACTTCCATCAAACCAAACATCCCATCATCAAGTCATTCGAGCCGGGGGAGAATTGGCGCTGGTGTTACGTGGATCAGCTGTTTCTCGATTGATGGGTTCACTGCTCAGCGGATCATCCTTGATTGTGATACAAATTCCTGTGATCTTCATGCACGTGCAAGGTAGTCAAAATCCCATCTTCTCTACCTGCGCAGGCGTACGGTGCTGAGGGAATTTTTCATCTCTCTGTCGGAGAGCCCGTCGCTGCGCAACGTTGCTGAGCGTTCTTCCATCGGGCAGAGAATCTCCAGCCGCTTTGTCGCGGGCACTCACGTCGAAGACGCGCTCCGGGCCACGCGCGCGATCAACCAATCGGGTCCCAGCGTTTCCATCGACAATCTCGGGGAAAACGTGACCAACGCTGACGAGGCCAAGGCCAGCGCCCAGCTTTATCACGAACTGCTCGACGATATCGCCCGACAAAACCTAAACGCCAACATCAGCCTCAAGCTCACCCACATGGGCCTCGACGTTGACGAGCATCTTGCGCGCGATTTAGTAACCGGACTGGTGGCCAAGGCCGCCGCCATGAACCCGCGCAACTTTGTCCGCGTCGATATGGAAGGTTCGCCCTACACGCAGCGCACGCTGGACTTCGTCCACGAACTGCATCGCGTCCCCAGCAATCAAGGATGCGTGGGCGCCGTGATTCAGTCCTACATGCGCCGCTCGGAGAGCGACATTGAGATGTTGCTGGCTGAAGGAATTCGCATTCGACTGTGCAAAGGCGCCTACAAAGAGCCGGCCGAGATCGCGTTTCAGGAAAAATCCGAGGTCGATGCGAACTACGTGAAGCTGATGAAGATTCTGATGAAGAGCAAGATCTATCACGGCTTGGCGACGCACGACGAAAACATCATCAATCAGGCAAAGGCATTCGCCACCAAAGAAAGAATTTCACGCGATGCGTTCGAATTCCAGATGCTCCACGGCATCCGTCGCGACCTGCAGCAGAGCCTGGTGCGTGATGGCTGGCGGATGCGCGTCTACATCCCCTTCGGAACCGAGTGGTATCCCTACCTCATGCGACGCTTGGCCGAACGGCCGGCGAATGTATTGTTCATCGCCAAAAACCTGCTTCGTCGGTAATTCCAAACATTCCCTTATTATCATTCCTCTACTCATTCCCTCTTGTCATTCCTACTCATGCCCTCTTGTCATTCCGAGGAGCGAAGCGACGAGGAATCTGTTTTCGCTCCTTGCAAGACGAATTTCTTCTCCCCGAGAAGCAAAAGAACCTATTTATTAACAGGCTGTGGAAAACCGATCCCCTGGGCACTCTTCCACCCATTTCTGCTAGCATGAACACATGGGCAACCATGGCCAGACCGCCCTTGCCGAGGCCTTTTCCCTCTTGGTTGGACCGCAAGTCGGCGACGAAAATATTGATCTGGTTCGCGCCGCCCTGACCATCGCCCGCACCGAATATCCCGCCCTTAACATCGAGTCCTACGTGGCCCACATCGACGAACTCGCGCACCTGGCGGAAGCCCGAATCGCCGACGTCGGCGACGCCGCGCAGACCATCGCGGCACTGAATCACACTCTTTTCGAAGAGGCGGGATTGCGAGGCAATCGCGAAGATTATTACGATCCCCGCAACTCGTTTCTGAATGATGTGCTCGACCGCCGGCTCGGTATTCCGATCACGCTGGCGCTGATTTATATGGAGGTTGGCCGTCGCCTCGGCTTCCCCCTGTTCGGCGTAGGCATGCCGGGACATTTCCTACTCAAGCACTACGACATCGATGGTCGGGAGATTCTGGTTGATTGCTTTAATGGGGGAGATATCTTAAGCCCTCAGGATTGCCAGCGGCGTCTCGACGAAATCTATTCCGGCCAAATGACCTTACGCCCCGAATTCCTGTTTGCCGTCAGCCGCCGTCAGATACTCACCCGTATCTTGAACAATCTAAAAACGGTTCACCTCTCCAGTCGCAGCTTCCGGAAGGCTCTGCCGCTCGTGGATCTGCTGCTGGTGATCTATCCGCGTTCTCCCGAAGACGTTAAGCAGCGTGCCCTCCTGCGCTACAGTCTTGGCCAAACCTCAAGCGCGGTAGAGGATTTGGAGCAATATTTGAAGATGTCGCCCGAGGCTTCGGACGCAGACGAAATTCGTCAGACCGCACTTTCCATTCGCAGAATGCTGGCCCTGATGAATTGACAAATTGATCGTCAACTGTCATTTCTCCACAACAAAATCAACCCTCCAGCGTTGAGTGTGAGGGATGAACTGCAAAATCTTTCATCTTGACAGGGCTCCCTCCGAGGACCAGAATGTTTCGACATTTTCTAGGCGTCCGAATTAGTGAGTTGTAAAAGGCCCGTCTCCCCCTACGCCGTCCCCCTGGCAAGGGCTTCCTCATTCTCGGATGTATGACTGTCAAAATTTTCGAACCTTTGCTGACAAAATCTAGGAGGGATTTATGCGCGTGAAAGCGCTTGTGTTGTTTGTAGTGACTCTGGCCTTCGCAGCTTCTGCGTGGGCTGGTACCGATACTGTTCTCTACAACTTCTGTGCTCAGACCAGCTGTGTGGACGGCCAACAACCCTATGGCTCCTTGGTTGCCGACACCTCGGGTAAGCATCTTTATGGCACTACCTACTATGGCGGTACCCACGCCTATGGCGAGGTCTTCGAGCTGACGAATTCCGGTGGCACGTGGAACCAAAGCGTAATCTATAGCTTTCTCGGTCCCAGCAACAGCGATGGTGCGAACCCGTTTGGCGGTTTGGTCCTCGATTCGTCCGGAAACATCTATGGCACGACCTACGCCGGCGGCCCAAGCAACCAGGGTACGGTGTTTGAGCTGACCGAAAAGGGGAACACATGGACGGAGACTGTGCTCCATAGCTTTGACGACATTAGCGGCAGCGACGGGTACAACCCAGACGGCGCATTGACGTTTGACGCGGGCGGCAATCTGTACGGCAGTACTGTATACGGTGGTAAATTCGGCGGCGGCACAGTCTTCCAGTTAAAGGCTTCAAACGGCAAGTTCACTTACAAGGTGATTCACAGCTTCGCCACAAGTGCCAGCCTCGCGTATTATCCCTACGGCGGGCTGGTTGTCGACAGCACGAACGGTTATCTTTACGGCACCACGTACTACGGTGGTACTGTCTGGAATGCTGGCGCGGTTTACCAACTGCGGGAAGTCAGCGGCGTGTGGATCTTTTCAGTAGTTTACAACTTCCTTGGAGATTCGCTCGGACAATATACCGAAGCTAGTTTGACCGTGGATGCAAACGGCAACCTCTATGGCACGAACTATCAAGGTGGCGACTCCAACCTCGGAGACGTGTTCAAGCTGACGCCAGGCACGAACAACAAATGGACGCAAAAGATCATCTACAGCTTCAAGGGTTATGCCAAGAAGGACGGCGCATACCCGTATTTTGCGGGCGTTACTATTGATTCAGCAGGGAATCTCTATGGCACCACCTATCAAGGTGGGTCAAGTGCAGCCAACAATCTGAATTACGGCACTGTCTACAAGCTGGCGGCCGGCACCTATAAAGAAAGTGTGCTCTGGAGTTTCGGCACCACTGGCGACGGATACTATCCCCAACACCAAGCGATCCTCGTCAATGGAAAGCTCTATGGTACGACCTATGCCGGCGGACTCCATGGACAGGGCGTCGTGTACGAGATTGCACCGTAGCGTAGTCAGGGCCTTCAGAGCTCCGCTCTGGTTTCGCTGTACTTTCTCGCCGCCGGACTTCATGGTCCGGCGGCGATTTTCTTTTGGGAATCGGCACGTAACTCTTTAGGCGGGCCACTGCCCGTGCCAGGCCGAATCGAAGAAGCCGTCTGGTCTGAGCACAGCTTGCATCGCTGGATTAAGACGCGACTCCAATAGATCAATTCAAGCAGATAAACATCAGCGGATAACAATGGGCCATCGATGCGAATACCGTACAGAAATGAATTAATTGAGGAAGGTGGGCTACTCTTCCGGCGATTCGGGCTCGCTCGGTTCCGCCGGTGCGAGCGGCAACTTGGATGCGCTACCGAGCATGTTCCGTTCTTGCGGAGAGAACTGTTTCTTATAGCGATCGGAGTCGATCTCGCGTTGACGCGCGTCGGGCGGCATGCCGCGTAAAGCCTGCACGGCGTTCCTCACCGCTTGGCGACGCTCCGGCGGGAGTTGTTGCATCTGTTCGTGAAGCTGGCGCGCTTGCTGCTTCTGCTCTGGTGTCAGGTGCTCCCACGTTTCCATCCGGTTCAGCATCTGCTCTTGCTTCTCCGGGGTTGCGCTGTTGAAGCGCTGCAACTGATTGCGCAACTGCTGCTGCCGCTGCGGCGGAAGATTTCGGAATTGGGGATCATTTTCGAGCGCTTTGCGCTGTTGCTCCGGAGGCAGGTCTTTGTGCTGGCGGAGCCATTCTCCGGCGTGCTGTTGTTGCTTTTTCGGCGGATGCGGGACTTTTTGCGCGGTCGACGGGATTACGCTGGCGAGCGCCAACACCAGGGTGGCCAGTCCCACCCGCGCCGTCATGGACTTCAGCCGCACTTTTATCCCCCGGTCTCTTTCCCAGTTCTCCGTTCAATCCGAGCCATCATTTTCAGCGCGAATCTGAACTCGATATTCATCTATGGATTGGCGTCCACGTCGTTTTGCACTTGCAGGTCATCGAGCAGCTCGAAATCAGAATACAATTCGTTGTTCTTGTCGAGCGCTTGCAGATCTCCCACGGCCGTCCCCGGCTCCGCAATCATGGCTCTCGTTCCTTCCACAGTAGGATTCCGGCCAGCATCGGTGCGGAACAACGTTACACTCATCACCATCAGCACAGCCAGCGAAACCGCCAGCGCAGGCCTGCGAACCCACTGCCACCAACCCCTAGGCCGAGCCGCCTCTTCCCGCACGCGCGCCCGCAGCCGCACGTCGAAATACGGCGACGGCTCCGGCGCGGGCCACTCATCGAGCAGCGCCATAGTCTGGCGGAACTCATTCAACTTACCCGCACAACCAGCGCAGCTTTCGAAGTGTTCACTTACTTCGGGATTGACCGCGGACAAGCCGGCGGCCAGATCCGGCAGCAGTTCGAAAATATCCTTGCATTTCATGACTAGACCCTTCATACGAACTCTTTCAGTTGCACGCGCAACGTTTCGTACGCGCGGAACAACAGAGACTTAATGGCGGACTCGCTCAGCTTCAGCACATCGGCAATCTGGCGATAATCCATCTGCTGATACTTATGCATGATGACCGCAATTCGCTGCCGCTCGGGCAGGTCCTGCACTTTTTGCCGGATGGCGGCCAATCGCTCGCGTTTGACGATGTTCTCTTCTGCCGTGAGCGAGTCATCGGGCACATCCATCGTCAACCCGGTTTCGTGGTCCGGTTCATCCAGGCTCACGGTATTTTCCGGACGCTCGTGCCGCGTATCGCGCGCGTGATTCACCGCCAGATTGCTCGCGATCCGGTACAGCCAGGTCGTGAACTTTGCGCTGGCTTCGTAATTCTCGCGCGAACGATACACCCGCAGAAAAACCTCCTGCGCCAGATCTTCCGCTACCGCGGAATTGTGCGCCATGCGATACATGAATCCCAGCATCGGCCGGCGGTATTTCTGCACCAGGTAATCGAAAGCTGATTCATCGCCAGCTTTCACCCGCAGCATAACTTGCGCGTCGCTCAATCCCTCGCTGGATTGATCCGCCCCAACCTTCGCGTCGACCTCCGAGTGCACGCCGGTCATCGCCAGGAACCCGCGATCTATGGCTACGCTGCTCACACTGGAATGAACCCGTCCGGGTTCTGAAAGTTGCGCCCCGTCAGGATTAGGAAAAGGCTGGGAAGTCCCCTCGGGAGAGGCAGCTACAGGGACCTTCGTGGGTATGGATCTGCCGGGCATCCTGCTAAGGAACAAGGGCTCCGGGAGTTCCTTCCTCTGGGCGCGACTCCGGGAGCTTCGGCACTAGGCTATCACGGACCAAGGCCGCGAAAACACTGTTTCTTTGCTACAATATAGCGACTGATTCAGGCTGGGCGCTTAACTCAGCGGTAGAGTGCCATCTTCACACGGTGGAAGTCATAGGTTCGAATCCTATAGCGCCCACCAGTAACCGACTGGTGTTACTGAGGTTATCCCATTCTGGGCAGGTCTTCGGTTTCTTGCACGACCGGGCTTATCGAGCTGGGTCGATTCAGTCCGCCGAGCCCTGAGCCGCAACTTTCGCCCGATGGCAGGTTTTATATCTGAAGTGAGTATGGAAATTGGGAGTGACAAAACCTCAGTGATAGCGACCTCGGCCCCGGTTGTAAAACGCAAGCATTTTGGATTTCAAGTGTTCGCCGCCTCTCTCGTCCTGATTTTTGTGGCAACGGTTCTCTTAGCGCAGGAGGCTGGAATCAGCGCCGGCGGAAGGTGGATGGAATACGACTCCCAGAACGAGATGACTCTGGTGAAATCAAGCAGATTCGAACTCGATGCCGACAACTCGTTGCCGGGCAGCGATGCCAATCCAAAAGTTCTGATCTTCTGTACCGGCGGTGAGATGAAGCTGGCCGACTTCCGTCCCAACGCTGCTATTGCGCCGCCTAACCGTCCCGGATTCTGGGGGCAGCCCCAGATGCAGGTGACCGTCCGCGTGGACAATTCCCACAGCAATCACGGATGGAACTGGGTGAATGGCCACTTCCTCTCAATGGACAAAGGAACCACGCGCGAGATGCTCGGGGCAAAGATCTTCAAAGTTGAAGTCCAGACGCCGCAGGGTCCGCAGATCGCGACCTTTTCTCCCGCAGGCATCGATCTAAGTCGAGTGAAGAAAGCCTGTGGTTTGACTCCCAAGAAGCCTTAGTCGTCTTTCCAGTTTGATTGCTTCTTAATCTGCGCCGATTCGAGCGCCGCTCAATTTCATTGTCATTTCGAGCGCAGCAGAGTCATCCGCAGAATGCGGACGACCTGCGGAGTCGAGAAACCTGCTTTTCTGGTCGAGCCAGCAACAGCAGATTCCTCGGCTTCGCTCGGAATGACAACTAGCTCGGTATCGGAATGCCGACAAGATTGGTGGTTCGTCAGTCGGCGTTCGCGGGATGGGACGCAGCTCCCGGAACCGATGCGCCTGACAACGTCGCCCACCCCCGCCGCGAAAGATCCCAAAAGATGAGATAGCCGGCAACCGCAGCGATCAGCAACAGCGTAATTCCCCACGCCCACTGCTGGAACACGATCTTACCGATTCCAAACAGGCACCCATAGACCAGGATCACTCCCATCACCCAGTTGAATGTGTTGCCGGCCAGGTCACGCACCTCGGGCAATTCAGGAACGAGGCGAGCGATATGTTTCCATCCGTAAACCGTCGGGTGCACCCGCTTGTAGAATCCCACGAGCGTCTGCTCTGACTCGGGTTTTGTGACGAAGGTCGCGAGGATCCATGCGATGGTCGTCACCAGACCTGTGATGAGCGCGGTCTTCGCATAGACAAGCGCGCTATTGCCAGCGAACTCAATTCGGCTGAGCCCGATCGTCATCGCGGCCGCAACCGCCATCGCGGAAATTTCACTCCATGCGTTGATCCGCCACCAATACCAGCGCAGAATGTAAACTGCCCCCGTGCCAAAACCAATGTTTAAAACCAAATCCCAGCCCTGATTAATCGAAGTCAATTGCATCGCCGTATAACCGCTTCCCAGCACCAGCAGTACGGTGAAAATCTTGCTGATCGTCACGTAGTGTCGTTCATCCGCGCCGCGCACGAAGAAACGCTTGTAAAGATCGTTCACCAGATACGAGCTTCCCCAATTCAGCTGCGTTCCAATCGTGGACATGAACGCAGCCAGAAATGCCGCAACCATCAGCCCACGTAAAGCGGGAGGCAGGTAATCGCGCAAGACCATCACGTAACCTTGCTCCGGATTCTGCATAAACGCGGCGCTGGGATGAAGCCCGCCATTCGGCGAATAAACCACGACCGCGACCAGCCCGGTGATCACCCAGGGCCAGGGCCGCAAAGCGTAGTGTGCGATGTTGAACCAGAGAGTCGCGCCCAGCGAATTCTTTTCATCCTTGGCGCTGAACATTCGTTGCGCCACGTATCCCCCGCCACCCGGCTCCGCCCCGGGATACCA
>Ga0210383_10003558_pt1 | contig 13922 bp, 14 predicted proteins | sample IncBWC14OmetaG_FD_160072 | JGI IMG/M metagenome (GOLD analysis project Ga0210383, IMG submission 160072) | Forest soil microbial communities from Barre Woods Harvard Forest LTER site, Petersham, Massachusetts, United States - Inc-BW-C-14-O ...
CATGGCGAATTCGCCGAGCTGATCACATTGACGGATGCGCTCGGTATAATTGCGAATCGTCTCGGTCTCATTCGCGAGATCGAATTGCAGCATCTCCTTCGCTTTTGCCGAAGTTCGAACTGGTTTTGGCTGCACGATCGGCATGCCTCCGAGATAATCAATCTGGTTGGAAATAATCAGGGCGTGGCTTAATTCTTCGCCCGCATGCTTTTCCAGCTCGCCGGCGATATTCATGTACTCGGCACCCTTGAGCACCTGCGAATACACGACGTAGCCGATGATGGCTTGATATTCGCGGGAGAGATCTTCGTTTAGCAACTCGATCAATTTTGCGCGGGTTATTTCGGTCTTGGCCGGTGACGCTTGCTTGGACTGAGCCATCTTTTCCTCCATGAGAGATAAAGGCAAAGCGCCGCGACCAAGTCGCGGCGCCTCGCCAGGTCGGATGCGATGATACTCTATCTACCGCGTCCGGCCCGCGCTGCTTTTTGCTGCTGCTTTTCTTCAGCCTTCAGGGCTTTCACGAACTCATCTGCTTCCTTTTCGGAAATCTCCCTGGAGGTGCCGTAGTATTCCTGGATTTTGCCAACGAGCAATTGGCGCCGGCCGTCAATTACATCCAGGTCGTCATCGGTTAACTTGCCCCACTTTTCCTTGATCTTGCCTTTGTACTGTTTCCACTTACCTTCCACTTGATCCCAGTTCATGGTTTTCCTCCGCGGTGATTTGCTGCGGAACTAACCGAGTCAGTTAGCGCCAGCAGGTTTGGGAGACTGATACAAGGGTGGGTATTGCCTCCCGAACAAGGAAACCGTATTCATTGGCCTTCAGACATACCGCACCCAACCGATTTGTGCCGGTAAAATTGTGTATGACCTGCCGCTCCTGAACACCCCGCGGAGCTCGCAACCAGTGAAGATGAACTACGCTTCGATAATCTTATTGCGGATCGCGTATCGGACAACTTCGCTCACCGAATGGCAGTCGAGTTTCCGCATGATATTCGCTCTGTGAGTCTCAGCTGTTTTCACGCTCAAATCGAGCGCGACGGCGACTTCCTTGCTGCTCTTTCCCTCGGCGAGCAGTTGGACGATTTCGCGCTGCCTTGGAGTCAGCCGCACCGCGCCTGACTCGGAATTCTGAGGGCGCGGATCGCCTTTCAGAAATCCATCCAATATCATTTGCGAAACCCGCGACGTGAAGAATGTTTTGTTTCGACGCAACGAATCCACGGCGGTCACAAGATCGCGCCCAGCGTCTGTCTTCAGAATGTATCCGCGCGCTCCGGCGTCGAGAACTTCGCGAATCACGGAATCGGACTCGTGCATCGTCAGGATCAGAACCTTCGTCTGAGGGCGCATCTTCAGGATCTGCCGTGTGGCTTCGAGGCCATTGAGCGTGGGCATGCCGATATCGAGGATCACGACGTCCGGATTCAACTCCTTCGTCAACGTTACGGCCTGGCGGCCGTCGGCTGCCTCTCCGACGACCTGGCACTCGCGCTGAGCCTCGAGCATCGAACGCATTCCCTGGCGGACGATCTCGTGATCATCGGCAATCAGCACCTTAAGCACGGGCATGATCAACCTCCTGGTGACGAATAGAACCTCGCGCCGATCGGCTGGACAAACTCGTTCACCGGATCTGGTGCGAGATTCGACAGTACGCCGCTTCAACGTGCAAATGTATCTCCAAATTCCGTCGCCGAGAATCTTCCAACTTAAACACAGGCTCGCGTGAAAGTTACACGCTTCCTGCAGCGCTATTTCAAAAGGGTCCCTAGTACCGTGGCCGGTAACACTTACATCCTTGAAAGCCCAAACATCGTAAGTGGTCCAGAAGCCTTTTACACTACTGTGTTTCCTGTACTTAGATACCCGCTCAGCCGGATGTCTCTTTCGGTTGAAAGAGTCCATTGTATGCCCGTTGGATCGCAATTCTGAAAAGGGGGAAATGGTGACTCTTGCAAAGACCGCCCGGCCTTACGGAATTGTATCAATGGGAATTTTATCTGGTGTGATCGCGCTGATGTCGAGCCGGCTCGACCGTGTTCTATTCTATTTTCTAGCGAGTGGGTCAATCCTTCTGGCGCTGACGTTAGGTTCCATCTCTCTGGACTCGGTGTTGAGAAGGTCCAGACGTGCGAGCGAGCCGATGGGTCAGCCCGAGGCGGCTGGCGGCGACTAGAGCAATTGATGGCGCGATGGCAGTCGGCGGCGCGCCCCCCCAATTGCCGGCCGGCGTGCTCTCCCGGCTTGTGACGGTTCTGGGTTGGGCTTACCATCCATCAGGCAAGCGCCGTTGGTCCTGTCGGACGGCATCCGAACTGATCGGGAGAGGATTCCGCAATGGCCAGGACCAAAGGATCCGCATCCAGTCCTGCCCCATCACCCACAAGATCCCAATTCTACGTCATCAAACTTCTTCTCAGGCTGGGCCCCGGACTAATTACCGGTGCGGCGGACGATGACCCCAGCGGCATCGCCACCTACTCACAGGTCGGCGCAAAGTTCGGATACAACATGCTCTGGGTCATGCCATTTTCTTACCCTTTAATGGCCGTGATCCAGGAAATCAGCGCCCGCATCGGGCGCGTAACAGGCGTGGGGATCGCAGCCAATATTCGTCGCCATTATCCCAAGCCAATTCTTTACGGCATGGTTTCGCTCCTGCTGGTCGCCAATGTATTTAATCTGGGCGCCGATATTGGAGCGATGGGAGCCGCGGCGAAGCTGTTTCTGCCGGGTCCCGTGTGGGCTTACATCATCCTGCTTGGCGGGATGTCGTTGCTATTGCAGATCGCTGTTCCGTATACAAGCTATGTTCCGTATCTCAAGTGGTTGACGGTGGCACTCTTCGCCTACATCGCTACGGCGATCGTCGTGGGCGAGCCTAAAGGGGACGCGATACGCGCGACGTTCTGGCCAGCCATCCGGTGGAATAGCGCCTACCTCACGGCGCTGACGGCCGTGTTCGGGACAACGATCAGTCCCTATCTTTTTTTCTGGCAAGCCTCCGAAGAGGCACAGGACGTTTCGGTCAACGCCAAAGACAAGCCGCTCAAGCGAGCACCCGAGCAAGCCCCGGAACAGTTGGGTCGAATCAGATTCGATACGTACATCGGCATGGCGCTTTCGAACACAGTGGCATTCTTCATCGTCCTGACTGCGGCAGTCACCTTACATACGCACGGCATTCTGGACATTCAAACCGCGGATCAGGCTGCCAAGGCGCTCGAGCCTCTGGCCGGAAGATTTGCTTTCCTGCTCTTTGCGATCGGCATTGTCGGCACCGGCCTGCTGGCTGTCCCAGTGCTGGCGGGATCCGCCGCGTACGCCGTAGGCGAGACTTTTCACTGGACTGCCAGCCTGCAGAAAAAGCCGCGACAGGCCGTCAAATTCTACGCAACCATCGGCGTGGCAACCGTGATTGGCCTGGTGCTGAATTTCATTCACCTGAATCCGATCAAGGCGCTGTTCTGGTCGGCGGTATTGAACGGAGTGGTCGCTGTCCCCGTAATGATGCTGATGATGATTCTCACGCAAAACGCAAAGGTGATGGGAAAGTTTACGCTTCCGCTCTATCTGCGCATCGGCGGATGGATTGCCACGGCGGTGATGTTGGTCGCATCGCTCGGGATGTTCCTCACTCTTCGGCCGTAACCCGCGCTGATCAGACCTACAGCTATCCTTCCATCCTGCTACTAGTTTGCGGGTATGGGCTGCTCCACTCGGGTGGGCTAAAACGGTCGCGTTCCCGAGAGCGCAAACCGGAGTTCGATTCCGAGACGCGCGATCTGGATGGCGGACAAGGAGGATTTATGCTGCGTTGGGCGCTTGCGTTTTTCATCGTGGCCCTGGTTGCGGCCGTGTTTGGCTTTCTTGGAATTGCGGTTGCAGCTGCGGGAATTGCGAGGCTTCTGTTTTTCATTTTCCTGGTTCTTTTCCTCGTGTCGCTGGTCGGCGGGCTAGTGCGACGAGCCTGAGCGGAGCCCGAATACCACCCCCTGCACCCGCGAGTTGGAGTACGATTAAATCAGTCAGTGTGCAACGAGGGGGATCAGATGAAAACCGCTCCATTGTTAGGAGTAGTCCTGATAATCCTGGGCGCACTTGCATTGGCCTACCAGGGCATCACGTACACGACCCATAAGAAGGTGCTCGACATAGGACCGCTGCAAGCGACCGAGGAACAACACAAAACGATCCCGCTGCCTCCAATTGTCGGTGCAATTGCCATCGTCGGCGGCATCGTGCTCCTCGTGGCCGGCAGGAAAGCAGCATAAGGGTTGGTTTGTGATTTTATAGTCGTGAACGAGGGGGATTCGACGCCTTCGGCGAGTCCCCCTCGGTGCCTGTTACTCCCTCCTTGAAGGGCTACCTGTCGTTCGTCTACTGCGTCTTGCCCCAGTCATTAGTTGAGTTGATTTATTTACAAGCTCGGTCGCAGGCGATAGCCAAAGCCCGCGCGACGGTCGCTAATCTCGCACTCGTGCCGAGCCGCTTTAGTCTCTGGACCACCTACAGTGTGTTCCGAACTGGGTTAACGCCTTGGCTGTATTGTTCCATTCCGTTTATTTCGCGAATATGCGCGTGGCGGGAGAAAAGGGAAGCGGCGCCGAAGGATCCTATGGGGATTCGAGGGCTGGGGTCGTCGTCGCTACTCTTCTCCCACTTCCAAATCGGCGGTCAAAGGAGAATTCAATGTTGCTTGCCATTCTGTTCGTCGTACTCATCCTTGCTCTCGTCGGTTCCGTTCCTACGTGGCCGCACAGCCGGAACTGGGGCTACTATCCGAGCGGTGGCGTTGGAGTCGTTCTATTGATTCTTCTTGTGCTGTTTCTGATGGGCCGGCTCTAGTTTTCACTGCCGTGCCGCATTTACGAGACTAATGGTCTGCGAACGGTCTTCTCCGTGACCAACAACTTGGGCGCGGAGAGCGGCAAATAAACCAATAGCTTCTGGGCTTTCACGATCCCGCCTTCTCGATCGTGAAGGCTTTGAGTTGATCAACCTCTCGAGCTGTCTTTTCCCATTCCTTCTTGTTCTTCTTGGTGGAAAACGGCGCGTTCAAGTCTGCGTAGTAATCGAGCAACGTGCTTCGGAGTTCTGGCGTCATGTCCTTGAACTGGTTTGCGACGAGCCGGTCCAGTAGCTCAGCGTACGTGTTGTCCGCCAGCGGATATTGCCCGGCCCCCGTCACCGTCCCGGTATCGAAATTGTCATTCACCAGGTCAACCTTTCCGGTCTCCCTCTCGTCCCGAAGCGATCCTTGATAATCGTGCAGCGTCGCGTTGAAGCTGGCCATGAACAAAGCCTCGGTAGCGGGTGTCGGCATCCGAAGCGTAAGCGTCCTTAGCGGCCCTATCTTGGGGATCAAGCGCGTTAGGAAAGCCAGCAGCCTCGCGCCGAATCCCGGCTTCTGGTAATTCGCGCTCCATTGGTGTTCGTAATCGGTGCGCGAGAGGTGGTAGAGGAATTTCTGGCGCGTAATGCCCGGGACATCTTTCTCGATATCGTCTTTTTTCAGCTCCCAGGCCACCTTCGTCATCTCAGGAATTACTTCGCTCACGCCGCGCCGGTAGGACTCGATCGTTAAATCGTAATCGGCGAAGATGGATTTCAAATCGAGGGAATAGGTCTCGTTAAATGCGCGTTCCAGGAGCGACTGTGAGACCTGGAACCCGATGTAATCGTGATATGCGTCCGGCGCATAGCGCTCCTTGGCGATCTGCAGCACGTCAATCCCGAATTCGGTTTTCAAATGAGCCGCCGGATCTTCATCATACGTAACGTCCTTCCCGAACTTGCGCCCGAGTTTGGGATACAGGATCGGCACGGAGAGATTCACGGCGAGGCGATGCCCGTCGTTGTCCGCAGAATAGTGCGCCAGCGCGCCGAGCGCGAACGCGTACTCGTTAATGTCTGTGGAATCGCGAAGCAGAGCCTCGATGAAATCACCAGTGCGAACGTAATGGACGAGATCGCTGAAAAACTTGTTGCCGAAGGGATAGTAGCCGACGTCCTGGATCGCGCATCCGCCATAGGCGAATGCGTGCGCTTTCTTTAGGTCGTCCGGAGTCGCGTTCGGGAAGCGTTTCAGCAGCGTCGGCCGTATGGCGTCGTCCCATGCGGAATCCACGATCGCTTCATGAGTCAGAACCGAATAGGCGAGCGAAGGTGGCGCGGCGGGCAGCAAGAGCACGAGAATCAGCAAGCACGCACCGCACCTGGCTGAGTTCTTTCGGGCACTTCTCGGTGGCCGGCGACCCAATGTGTGTTTCTCCAAGTGTTCGTCGACAGTCTGGCACAGATTCGCCGGGGCGGGACGGGAGACGAAAAGCGACTGGGACGCGGTCGGCGTCCCTCCACATCAGCCGTCTCCTCAAGGCAACGTGTAGGGTGGCGGTATGCGGCCGGATGTCCCATACTCGAAACGCCTGATACGTGGGTTCGATACGCTGTAATGAGTCTCGACTTGATCACGCGGCCAATTATCAAGTGTTTGCCGTATGGAAGCTTCGGCGTATCTCCCCGTAAGATGAAGTCCGGCTCCTTTTAGTTTTTGAGTTCGGTTAGCCGAGAAAGCTCAGCCCGGTAATCATGCGCAAATGGGTCATCGGTACGGTGATTGCGGTCGTGGTCGTGCTGGTGTCCGCTCCCGTTATCGCCTGGTATGTCCTCCGTCCTAAAATTCATGGCATACTGCGCGACCGCGTTGATACCGTTTTGCGAACTCACTTCGAGAGCCAGGTCGAAATCTCCGATTTCGCGGTGTCGCTCTTCCCGCGGGTCCACGTGACAATTACAGGGTTGGTACTGCGTCACAAGGGCCGGACCGACATTCCTCCACTGATCGAGGTACGCAAAGTCTCAATGGATGCGGATTTTGCGACCCTTTTTCGCCCGCAGCCACACATCGCGTTCGTTCAGCTCGAGGGTTTGCAGATTCATACGCCGCCGCGAGTGCCAGGAGGCGAACCGCTCATTCACAGCACGGACCAGGATCTCGCCAAAAAGTATCCCGTCTTGATTGATCGGCTTGTCGCCGATGACGCCAACATCGTCGTTCTACGGGCGCAGCCCGGAAAGCCGCCGCGGGAATTTCCGATTCACCATCTGGAGCTTCACGATCTCAGTTTCGACCGTCCGGCCGATTTTCACGCGACACTTACCGACGCCGTGCCCACGGGAGAAATCAACGCTAGCGGGCAGTTTGGACCGTGGTCGGCCGAGGAGCCGAGCGAAACTCCCGCGGTCGGAAAATACACTTTTTACAACGCGGACTTTGCCACTTTGAAGGGACTCAAAGGCACCCTCTCGTCCACTGGCGAATTCAGCGGCCCGTTGGATTACTTGCACGTATCTGGTGTGACGGACATGCCCAATTTTAGTCTGCGAACCACCGATCACCCGATGGTGTTGCACACGGATTTCGACGCTACCGTTGACGGCACGAACGGCAACACTTATTTGAACAAAGTAACGGCTCGCTTCTTGCACACCACGCTGCTTGTCAGTGGCAAGGTTGTGGACGAGGACCGCGACGTCAAAGGACGCACAATCATTCTGGACGTTGTCTCGCAAGATGCGCAGGTTCAAGACCTAATTCGAATTGCCACGAAGGGCAGCGAGCCGCTCATGACTGGCGCGGTCCAGCTTCGAACCAAAATCTCAATACCAGAAGGAAATCCCGATCTGATTGACCGCTTGCAACTCCAGGGTCAATTCGGGATCGGCAATATTCAATTCACCAACTCATCCGTGCAAGGAAAAATAGACTCGCTCAGCCGCAGAGGCCAGGGACAGCCGAAGGATATGGATATCAACAGTGTGATCTCCGATATGAAGGGCAATTTTGGGATGCGCAACGCGGTCCTGAATTTTTCCAATCTGCAGTTCAGCGTCACCGGGGCGGCGATCAATTTAGCCGGTACCTATAACCTCGATAACCAGCAACTGGATTTTCACGGCAAATTGAAGCTCAAGGCTAAACTGTCGCACACCACCACAGGGGTGAAGTCGTTTTTGCTGAAAGCGGTCGATCCATTCTTCGAGGGCAAAGATGCCGGTACCGTCGTCGCGATCAAGATCACCGGGACGAAAGACAACCCGTCCTTTGGCCTCGATCACGCCGGTCCTTCGGCGCCAGCCGAATCTTCGACTCCAAAAGGTCAATGATTAGCGAGTGCCGACGATACCCTCGATGATGTCAATCTGCGCTAGGGTTTTGGAAGCGGAACGGCGAACATACTGAAGGTTCCGGGATCTTTATCCTTCATCGCAGGATCCTGCATATAATTCAATTTTCCCTCGACCACCCAGGCCATTCCCTTCGTCGCTGTCACGCCGGGCGTGCTCGCCATTCCTTCTTTCAACGTCTGAAGGACCGCGGTCTGCATGTCCGGTCCGGAAAACGTAACGATGGACATCTTGCCGGAGTTTTCAGCGAGCAGCAGCCGTTGCTTGCCGATCGCGCGCATGCCGTCAGGACGATCGAGCGCCCGAGGAAGCTTGAGATCGACGACTTTCGTGGATTTTCCGTCCGGCCCGAGATCAACCCGCAGAATTTTGCCCGCCGTCACGCTATTCACATAAAGCGTCGTCTTGTTGCCGAAAGCCAGCCCATCAGCTCCGGCCAGCAGCGGATCCTTGGCGGCAATCTCCAGAGCGGTCGCGCCGGGCTTTAGCATCACCACGCTCCCCTGGCGCGTGTCGGTCACATAGGCCGTGCCGTCCGCTGCGACTGCGATGTCGTTGCAAAGAGTGCCGTCGCCCGGCAACACGTAGGAATTCTTCGGCGCGCCGGTCTTTAAATCGAATGATTTGACGGCCGTCGCCTCGCCGGTGGGGCCAAGTTTGTTGGAACAAACCCAGAGCAGCTTGTTTTTTTCGTCCGCGAATACGCCGAGGACGGAATTCAGGCCCGCGGTGCCGGGCTTGATCCGCTCTTCCGCGGTGGTAGTTCCGGGCGCGATTCGCATCACGTTACCGTGGCCTAGGCTTCCTACGATCAATGTTCCGTCGGGCGTGGATGTGATGCTCTCCGGAAACACGCGCGTGCCGGGAAGCGTGATCTCCGTTACCTTCTCCGCCGCGAATGATCCCGCCGCCAGCGCGAGCAGAGCGATGATCCACAGTCCGCCGAACAATGATTTACGATAGTTTGGTCGTTTCACTTTTCCTCCGTCTCATCTACCGAGCAGGTAAGTTCCGAAGCAGGCCGACGCAAAATGTATCACAATAGCCGCGATATGCACTCTTGTTGCGGCTACAACCGCACTGATTCGCGTATGGCGTCGAAGCCCTCTGACGTGCCAGACCTTGCCGGAAGCCCCGCACGGCATCGCAAAACAAGAGGCGCCGGAGTTAGAATCCATTCGGCCGGATTCATTCGCGGCGAAGAGGTCGCGGATCGAGGTACGCAGGAGGTGGTGTGATGTCAGCGGCGGCTTTCGACAAATCAACCGCGAGAGAACCGCTGCCCGTGCGCAATCCGCGCACCGGCGAAATTGACATGTACATTACTCCGCTGTCCTCCGACGAAATTGCCGCGACGTGCGCGCGGCTGAGGGAGGCGCAGGAAGCCTGGGGGCGCGCGCCTTTCGACCATCGCATCGGCGTGATGAAGAAATGGGCGGATCGCCTGCAGGCGCATCGCGCCGCATTGATCGAAGCGGACTCCATTGACACCGGCTACGGCCAGATCTCGCGGGTCGCGCCGGATATGGTGATCGGCAGCGTACTGCGAATGTGCGCGATCGCGCCCACCATCTTTGAGCGTTCGCATCGCGCGGGCAATTCACCGGGTGCGCCAAATGTGGCCTATCGGACGAACTTGCGTCCTTATCCGCTGGCCGGAATTATCGGGCCATGGAACGCGCCGCTCATGCTCTCGACGCTGCACGCGGTTCCCGCACTCTTCGCGGGCTGCGCGGTGATCGTCAAGCCGAGCGAAGTCACGCCGCGATTTGTAAAACCCATGATGGAGACGATCGTGGAGGTACCGGAGCTTGCCCAAGTTCTTGTTTTCGTCGTGGGCGATGGCAAGACGGGACAGGCGATCGTTGACAACGTGGACATCGTGAATTTCACCGGCAGCGTTCCCAACGGGCGAAGGGTCGCGGAGGCCTGTGCGAAAAGATTTATTCCCTCGATTCTCGAATTGGGCGGCAAGGATCCGGTGATCGTCACGCAGACCGCCGAGTTGCAGAAGGCTGCAACTGCGGTCCTGCGTGGCGCGGTCACCAGCACGGGACAAGTCTGCTTCTCCATCGAGCGAATCTACGTGCAGGAGAAAGTACACGATGCGTTCGTCTCGATTTTGGTGAAGGAAGCCGAACGCGTTGAACTGAATTATCCGGACCCCAACCGCGGGCAAATTGGTCCGTTCATCGCCGAGCGACAAGCGGCGATCGTTGACGATCATCTCGACGACGCCGTCCGCAAGGGCGCCAAAATCCGAACGGGTGGCAAGAGCGAGAACCTTGGCGGCGGCCTCTACATGCGTCCTACAGTTTTGACGGACGTTACCCACGACATGAAGATCATGCGCGACGAAACGTTTGGACCAGTCATGCCGGTGATGAAGTACTCCACGGAAGATGAAGCCGTGCGGCTTGCGAACGACACGTATTTCGGCCTCTCCGCCGCGGTAATCGCAGGCGCCGAGGACGAAGCCCGGCGCATTGCCGACCGGCTCGACGCCGGAACCGTCAGCGTGCAGGACACCTTCCTGACGTTCGCTGGATTCGGCGCCGGTCTGCAACCCGACGCCTTCAAGTTTTCCGGGATGGGCAGCCGTTCGGGGATTTTGGCGTTCCTGCGGAATCAGGTCGTACTAACGAATACTGCCGAGCCGGCCTGCATCATCGAGGAAGAGATGAAAGCGGTCCGCTGAGCCGGGCGCCTGCACTTCGGTCTCGCAAAATGTGATTCGAGTCGCCTTGACATGACCGTACGATACGTATTAAACGATTCATGCATTGCGAAATGCGATTCTCGATGGCGAAAGTCTTTGGATTGAAGGAGAAAAAATATGGCTACTGCTACGCAAGTGATTCCAGTGGATGAAAATGTGAGCCGTTTCGTCGCCAAGACACGACAGATGCTGATCAACGGAAAATGGGTGAATGCAGCCTCGGGAAAATATTTCCCGACTTACAATCCAGCGACCGGCGAAGTTTTGGCTCAAGTCGCGGAAGGCGACAAAGAGGATATTGATCGCGCCGTCGCGGCTGCACGCGCCGCATTTGACCGGGGCCCGTGGAAGAAGTTCACGCCGTCCGAACGCGGCCGAATCGTCTGGAAGCTCGCGGACCTTCTCGAAAAGCACGCGGAAGAATTCGCGCAGCTGGAATGCCTGGATCAGGGCAAACCCCTTGCCATCGCGCGAATCGCCGATATACCCGTTTCTATTGACCAGCTTCGTTACTATGCCGGCTGGGCCACGAAGATCGAAGGCAAAACGATCCCGATTTCGGCTCACGGCGCAAAATTCCTGGCGTATACGCTGCGTGAGCCTATCGGCGTGGTGGGCCAGATCATTCCTTGGAATTTCCCGCTGATTATGGCCACGCTGAAACTCGCGCCGGCTCTGGCCTCCGGCTGCACGGTGGTATTAAAGCCTGCTGAACAAACTCCGCTTACCGCGCTAATGTTGGCCGAACTGATCCAGGAAGCCGGGTTTCCCGAGGGCGTCGTGAACATCGTCACCGGCTACGGCGAAACAGCCGGCGCAGCGCTTGCGGCGCATCCCCACGTTGACAAGATCGCGTTTACCGGCTCGACGGAAGTCGGAAAGCTGATCGTTCACGCCGCTGCTGGAAATTTGAAAAAAGTCTCCCTCGAGCTCGGCGGCAAATCTCCCAACATCGTCTTTCAGGATGCCGAAATTGACAGCGCCATTCCCGGCGCCGCTAATGCCATCTTCTTCAATCAGGGCCAGGTGTGTTGCGCGGGCTCGCGGCTCTACGTCGAAGATAAACAGTTCGACAAAGTCGTTGACGGTGTCTCGCAACTCGCGTCGAAGATTCGCATCGGTCCCGGCATGGACGCTACGAGCCAGATGGGACCGCTCGTCTCCGAGGAACAGCTCAACCGCGTTTGCAGCTATCTCGAATCCGGATTATCCGAAGGCGCGAAGGCCACCGTTGGCGGCAGCCGCGAAGGCGACAAGGGCTATTTCGTCCAGCCCACAGTTCTCGTCAACACCGACGAAAAAATGAAAGTCGTGCGCGAGGAAATCTTCGGACCCGTCGTTACGGTCATGCCGTTCAGCGACGTTGACGATCTCGTCGCAAAGGCCAATAACACGCAGTTCGGCCTCGCGGCAGCTGTCTGGACGCGGGACATCAAGAAGGCGCATCGCATCGCGTCAGAACTTCGCGCCGGAACGGTCTGGATCAACTGCTACGGCGTTCTCGATTCGGCGATGCCCTTCGGCGGTTACAAGCAATCCGGTTGGGGCCGCGAAATGGGCCATCAGATGCTCGATCTCTATACCGAAACGAAATCGGTCTGCACGCCGATCTCCTGACGGCTGCTTGCCGTGCGCCGGCGGCACTCGCCGGTAGGAGTGCGACACGCGTGGCATAGATTCACTCTGCGATAATTAGATTTTCGTTTCCGGTCTTCGGCCGTTAGGAGGCTTCATGCGATTCTCGACTTCATACAAAACGCTCTCGCTCGTCATCGTCGCAATAGCCGCGTTGTGGGCCGGCAGCTCATGGACGCACGCCGCACATCGTCTCGATCCAGCTGAAGCCGCAGAGGGACAGGGATGCCCAAGCGACGACAGCGGCTTGGCATTGCCTGCCGGTTTCTGCGCGACGATTTTCGCCGATGGCATCGGTCACGCGCGACATCTTGTGGTCTCGCCCAGCGGCGTGGTTTACGTCAATACCTGGTCAGGTAGATATTTTGGCAACGACACGCCTCATGCGGGCGGGTTTCTGGTAGCGCTGCAGGACACGAAGGGGACGGGAAAGGCCGACGTGGCAGAGCGTTTTGGCGAGACCGTGGCCAGCGGCGGAGCCGGCGGCACGGGAATCGCTCTGTATTAAGGGTTCAATCTACGCGGAGATCAACGATCGAATCGTTCGATATCCATTGGCAGCCGGCTCCATCGTGTCAAAGGACTCCGGCGTCACGATCGTTTCGGGATTGCCTTTGACCGGCGATCATCCCATGCATCCGTTTATCATCAACTCCAAGGGGGAATTGTATGTGGACGTGGCCACGCCGAGTAATTCCTGCCAGCTGAAGAATCGGGCGCTGCAATCGCCCGGCGCCGATCCATGCAAGGAACTGGAGACTCGAGGCGGCATCTGGCTTTATGACGCGAACAAGATGAACCAGATCTTTTCGCCGGCCGAGCGATACGCGACGGGAATCCGCAACGGCGAGGGCTTCGCCATTGATGCAGCCGGGCACATGTTCGGCACGCAACATGGCCGCGACCAGTTGCACGCGAATTGGCCCGACCTCTATAAGCCGGATCAGGAAGCCACACTTCCGGCTGAACAGATGATGCTTCTGAAAAAGGGCGGCGACTACGGCTGGCCTGAGTGCTACTTCGATCCTTTCGTGCAAAAGCTGGTGTTGGCGCCGGAATACGGTGGCGACGGTGGCAAGAAGATCGGCGTATGCGCGGACAAAATCGCTCCGGCCGCTGCATTTCCAGCTCATTGGGCGCCGAATGGGATGGTGCGTTACGACAAAAAACAATTTCCCGAGCGCTACCGAAATGGTGTGTTCATTGCGTTCCACGGGTCCTGGGATCGGGCGCCCTATCCGCAAGCCGGATACAACGTAGTATTTCAGCCGCTTTCCGATGATCACGCGGCAGGCCAGTGCGAAGTATTCGCGGATGGTTTCGCTGGAGCTATCAAGTCGCCGGATAAGGCCGCGCATCGTCCGAGC
>Ga0210383_10003559_pt1 | contig 13921 bp, 17 predicted proteins | sample IncBWC14OmetaG_FD_160072 | JGI IMG/M metagenome (GOLD analysis project Ga0210383, IMG submission 160072) | Forest soil microbial communities from Barre Woods Harvard Forest LTER site, Petersham, Massachusetts, United States - Inc-BW-C-14-O ...
CGTGAGGTTATTTTGAGACCTGCAAAATCCAATGCAAAATCATTATTCGCTTGTCAAAATTTAGCACCAACATTTGGAAGGGTGTCAAACTGGGAAAAATTCCCTAATTAGGAAGGTGTTTAACAATAATTTTAAAATTTCGCAGGGGCTGTTAAATTTTGACAAGCAAACAATGATTTTGCATTGGATTTTGCAGGTCTCAAAATAACCTCACGCCACCAGTGTAACAGTGCAAATAGATAATATTACATATATAGCTAATTCAGTATCCAAGACCCTTGAAACCACTATTTTTGGGTAAGGGACATACAGAATAAAGTTTCACAATACAAGGCCGCGAGAAAAACAAATACCTGCGAAAAGAAATCTCATAAGCGACACATCCAGTTTTAACTCGTACAAGGGTGACAGTCTCGCCTCCACTAAAAAGGTCAGACATCCAAAGGAAGGTCGTTTCAACTCTCATCGCGTCAACCCCCGCCTCCCGCCCAGCGCACCACGCGGGCAGCCCACACTCAACGCGTACCCTTTGGGTTCAGGTCGGTAGAGGGGGAATATGAGCGTTTAGCATTGGGGGAGTACTCCGTTTTAGCGGAGGACGCTAGAGTGGAAACTGCGAATTTACGGTAGGATTCATCATTGGAGTGGGGCGAGAGTGCGTGAATGAGGGGGGACTGAATGAGGCTCACCCATAACCGGGCACAAACAAAGAGAGTGAATTGAAAACACTGCTAAAACATGGGAGGTCAGCATCGCATTGACGATATGCGCGAGAAAGAGAGAGGAAGAGAATCAGACAAAATGGCACTGGCAAGTACACTGAGCGTTCCGTAAAACACGAGTCTGTTGCGAACAGACTAGCTCTATTCCTCGACATGGTCGTGTAGGACGGGGAAGAGAATGAAGTCATCCTTTGATCGTAGATAACTAACATCGATAATCAACGAAGGGACTTACCAGATTAGAAAGAGGAAGAGGAGAAGACGACGAGGAAGAGGGAGTAGTAAAAGAATTTATAGTCGCGGTTGTTTGGCTTGAATTTGGTTATGGTCCGTGCGCCAACTGACTAACCAACAAACATCAAGTGACTCCAACGACACGACGTTTCAACCATGGCCAATGCTGTCGAACCGCCCTTGTCCGTATCAAATTGGCTGTCCACCACATCTGTGGTCCCAGAACGCCGACGACATTCGGTGGAAGTCATTGACGTCGACCTGCTCGATGATGAGGAAATCCGAACCTCCCAGAGACCGTTGCAGAGGAGACGCTTAGATTCACCGGAACTTATTTCATTGCTGGACAGCGATGAAGATGACCAACGCGTTGCCTCAGGCAGTGGCATAAGACAAGGTTTGCTTCTTGTAAATTCGCCAAGTCACCATTTCCTGATTCCCATCATGATCATAGCCGGCAGACAACGTCTATTCTCTCCCCCGGCGCCACTTCAAGACAACACGATTCCACCCGTCCCCGCCGTTCCCCGCGAATTCTCCGCACACTTATCATACCCAATGCATCGCCGAGTACGCCCGTTCCCATCCACGTCTGCTGCCGCATCCGGTATCGTACGCCCAAATACCGAGCCTTTCTCTTTCGAAACCGACATACGCACAACAGGTCGCCGGGGCGTGAACCACGCAATACCGGCACCATTAGCAGCGGCGCCACCGTCTCACCATGCACCCGTAATGGGCCTAGGTGGCGCTCTGGTCTCTTCACACCGCGCCAGCGAAACCCGAATAGCCCAAGAACGACAAGAGCGCGACCAAGAACACGGACGATATCGACAACAACACCCCACCGGATTTATCGGCCAAGCAAGAGGTATCTTGACTGCTGCGCGCCGCATCTCCGGAGTTGGCATGACCTTTGCATCCAACGCAGTACTTCAGGGTAGCGGTTACGATGGGGACGATATGTTGGCGATTCGATTGCTCATTGCAGATGCAGAGGCGGATGATTCAACGGACATTGAGGTGCCAGATCATCCCGCGCGGGCTTTCGCACATCAAGAGTTGACGCTGCGCAGCTTGGGGCGCGGGCGTCGTCGGGAAGACGTCGACTACAAACCTTCGTATACGCATCCCGGCAGCCCTGAGCAGGGCTTCACATTCGATTTTGCGTCTCCTCCGTCTCAGTTGCCGTCTACGTCTGTGTCTTCTCCTAACTACACGTCGTCGTCGTCAAACCCCATTGTCATTCCGGATGACGGTGACAATGACAATGATTCTGCCATCGCAAGCTCTAGTCGTACGGGATCGCAATCAGGATCGTCAGCGGCCGATCTGAACCTGAGCACGTTACTTGTTTGCGCGCGCTGCCTCGACCCGCTTGTGTTGGGCGGAGGGATGACTGTGGGGGCAGAGGTGGAAAGGAAGAGGAAGGTGTGGGGCCTGAGGTGTGGGCACTTATTGGATGGGAAATGCCTGGAGGAGATTAGCAGACCTTCTGTATTGTCGCCACCGCTGTCCCTTGATGTCAAGGGGAAAGGCAGAGCGAAAGTGGTTGAAGATGCATCGGATGATCACGACAAGCGCCTCGAGATTGACCCGGACTTGAACCCTATCCGCTCACGGCTTCGACCACGGACTCAACAACGATCCTCGACATCTAATACCACGTCGTTCTCTCCGTCCTCTCCACCCGCTTTGCGCTCCCACATCAAACGCAAAGGCAAAACTGTAGCTCCTTCTAAAGCCCAGGTCAAAATAGAAGACAAATTTGAATGGGTGTGTCCTGTGAATGGATGTGTGAAGGCGCACGTTAGTGTCAAGGTGAGGGGTGTTTGGGGGATGGATCAGGATAGTGTTGCTCCAGGTAGAGGGAGGGGTGCGCTCAGTCTTTTTGTATGATGGGTTGGAGTTTGCGGTTCTCTACTCATGGTGGAACAGGTTGATACATTTTCATGTTGCTCAACATCCAAAAACTGATGACAACAATTGCAAGTATCCTTATTACGGTGCTTTCAGAGTTGAATGACATACGTAAGATATTTTTCGCAAACGTCATTTCCTTTTTGAGAGACACAAATTGTCACAAAATGAAGTGCCTGGCACCCTAACAAGTCACACATGGTAACGAGTCATGGACTATCTCCTGCAATAACTGTAGCATGTATGTCTCCAAAATTTTGTTTCTAACCAATAGTGTATCCCTTCTTGCTGTGTACCAAATCCTGAGTGAATCTGCAAGCATTTGAAGCAAAGCCGTACACATTTCGATTTGATTTCGATGACATTTCCCTTTTGGGTCATGACAACCTCCCGTCTCAACTTTGCTCTGCGCCATGCGCACTGACCCAAGCACCTACTGCCTGTTGGAGGGCATTAAATCGTTCTTTGACTCTATGTCAATCCTACTGAACCAACATGACAAAACCCTATCTCCCGTTAGGCTCTGACAACGCTGACTCGTTATGTCCGCTTTGGTCATTTTGGTACTTGTTGCAGAGAATATTCGCTCTTCATTGAATATGGGCTCCTAAAATTTATCTAAAGTGCTGGATTACTTTGAAAGACAATACAGAATGTTTCTCTCTCTTAGGATTTACAAAATATGAGGAAATGCGAATGCCTGGGCAAAGTTTCTCTGCCGTGACTGGTTACGGGGCCAGGCACAGTATACAGGTATTGGAACATAGTGATGGTGAAACCGTACTAGTAGGGCGACTCAATGCTTAGTTCGTCAGTTCGTCGATTTCAGTGGGTGAGATCAGGCACACCTTCCACCTACTGGATCGATGAACTGACGAACTGGCGAACTGACGAACTGGCGAACTGACGAACTAAGCATTGAGTCGCCCTAGTAGAAGGCGAATCCAGGACTCAATTATTCCAAACTGCGCAACCAGAAATTTCATTCTAGTGCCAATATATTTGGAAACCACTGTAAGGTTCAGTGTAAAGTAATAAACATTTCAGTCATGTCTGAACATATTTGGAGAAGGATGTTGAAAGATTCAATGCATTCAAAAAGTCGTTCAACATGTCACATCACACATTGCCCAATTCGGTCGGCTCACTCATTGATGAAGAGGTCAAAGAAACACATTGGGGACAACAGAGAGGATGATGGTGGCAAAGGCAATGCCTTTGATGAGGAGAATGAGTGGAGATAATGGGTTATCAAGGAGTACAAGTGGCAGCGTGATTTAGTCACGGCCCAAATCGCCATTTTGCTCCGCCGGCGATAACTTAAACTTTTCTCACTGATCGTGCTTGAATCAGAGCTTGATCGAGCCCATTTCCGATAGAAACTTAAATTGGCCATGGGTCCTAAGTGTATGATCGGCCAGCAAAAAATTAGTATACTCACAGTTAATCCGAGTCCGGATAAGATTTGGCCAGCCCAAATGGTCATGGAAGGCTGTATAGCTATGAGTATTAAAGTAAAGTGATGTAGAGGCTCAGGCTGGGGCCGACCTTGTAAATTTAAAATTATAAACATGTGCAAAGTTGAAGATACGTAGCAGTGTTCTCTGGACTGTACCATACTTCATTGTCATGGGGGACCTACACGAGGCTGTATTTCGATGGTATTTTAATCCACGCGTTGTAATCGTTTGATCTTTAGCTCACTCCGTGCCTAGGCCACATACAGAGCCAACAACTGTGATCCTCACAGGCACTTTTGACCAGGTGAGCACATTCAATTCCTTTTGCATTTATCATACCAATTCTTCATGATACTTTCAGTGGTCTTCATCCATTCATCTCACCAAAGGGGAGACCGGATTTGAGGGCATAGCAAAATTACCTTGGGAGGAAAAGATTGCGTATAAATTTATCGTCGACGGCCAGTGGATCATTCATGAAGACCAACCTACCGAAACCGACCACTCTGGCAACATCAATAATATATACACATCGCCTCCAAAGCCTCCTGCCGCAGTGGCCATCGAACCGAAAACAAAGGTCATAGAACCCATTAACGGCTCTGCGAATGGTTCAGTGACTGCTTCTGATAAAGTCGCTGAAGCTGCTGAACAAGTTCACGATACTGTCGTTACCCCAGTAGTGGAAGCCGATACAACTGTTGCAGAGCAGATAGGAGCACCAGCAGTTCCAGCAGCTGTAGAAAGTGTTATCGCAGAGACTTCAAAAGGACAGGCTGAACCTGAGACCTCTCTACCAGTCAAGGACGTGAAGTCTACTGCGATCGAGCCGAAGGAGCCGACTGCAAAGCCAGATATGCCTGCTGCAGCGAAGGACATCCCTGAAACTGCTACCGGTGAGCTTGAGCCAGAGGCTACCGCAGGCGGCAGTCTTCCTCAATTGGTTTTAGATATAGCCGGTACAATCGCTGCCAGAGATGGCACATCCACCACACTTGGCTACGTCGCTTCAGGATTGGGTGCGGCCATTCAAAGTGTTGTTGGCGTCGACCCCATTAATGCAGATAAAGTACACATCCGTTTCGAATATATGGAAACGATCTCACCCCACACAAATTAGATTGCGATTGAGACTCCCAAGCCAGATGCCGGGTTCGTGGAACCTGACTCTGTGGTTAACCAACAGGTCTCAGAACCTATCCCGGAACCCGAGCCTACCCTCGTCGCCCCTGGCGTGTCAATATCTGTAGTCCCTGTCACTGCACCCAAAGACAATACCGTGGTGGATCCACCACCTCCCACAGCCGAACCCACCTCGGAAGTGGCGGCGCCAGTCCCGACAGAAACTATCGCACCCGATCAACCCTCGAGACAAACAATTGTTACTGTCTCTGCAACTGAACCCACCGCAACCAATGAGAGTGTGGCGCCAGAAGCGCCCGCAGCCGCAGCCGACCCCGTTAGCGAGACCCCAAAGCCCAACGGGCCCGAACCCAAAATAGATGGTTCCTCTCCCACAAACGGAATCGCCGCTACCTCAACCTCCGCTGCCCATGCTGTTACTCCCTCTGTTCCTAGTGAAATCCCCGCAGCTCCCACTTCTACTCCCGCACCTAGTGCACCATCAACTCCCGCTAAAAATCACCAACACTCATTCCCTTCCTCCGAGTCACCAGGCTCCAGTACTGCAAACAATTCACCCTCATCATCTAAATTTGGAACAGCATCTTCCCGGAAAAAGAAATCCTCTATTTTCGGTAAGTTCAAGAGTATATTTGGGCACGAGAAGGAGAAAGAGAAGGAGAAGGGGAAAAAATGAAGCCCTCGTCCCTAAAGCCTTCGATGTAAGTATCTTGCGGATTTTAAGGACAATTTTTTTCTATATTCGCTGTCTTACATATCTTTCCTATTTGCCTACCGAGCAGCACGCTATATTCCTAGATGTTGATACCATGCCCCTCGTCCTTTTATATTCCTCCGGTTTATGTTTAATTTTTGGATATCGTACACAACAGTCGTTGATCTCAGTCATCGTTTGTATATTTTATTTAACGTGACTGCCTTGGCACTCATTCAACCAAATATCTCTAAAACAATGCCTACGACAACATATCAATCGACGAACCAATGACCATATGTAGGACAGTCTTACCAGCGCTAATAGTCTCCCACCCTCGTCGTATCAATATTCTCCCCATATCCTTGTTGAGGGAAAACGGCTCAAGTGGAATTGGCCGCGCGGTCGACGACGGCCCTGATAAAGTGGCTGTTCGCAGCGTAATCTGAACTTCCGCGGAGGAGCTTCTCGTCAAAACGCTGAAATTCATCTTCTGTCAATTTCAATTATTGTGAGCGAGGAAAAAAAATACTAACCGAGGATTCTTCTTGATGACATTTCCAGTAGCTCTATCAAGAGTAACCAGCAGTTTTGATATTGTGGCGGGTACGTCCCGGGAATGATGGAAAAGTGCAACCTTATGAACGTCATTGACAGTGGAGCCAGGTATAATCGGACAACATACTGATGCGCCTGCAGTAATGGGAATCTCAATATCAAAGACTATAATTCGGGCGGTGAAGATGGTGGCAAGCGGAACAGGATCTGTGGGTGGACATAAAACGTTGCCAATATTTAAGTGGACAGGGTCTACAGCCGTCAAATATAGTGTCGCGTTGGAGCCAGCTGCAGCCCACGGTACACTTTCTTCTTCAACTTCGATTGCTACATCTTTCCATCAGCGTAGAACAAGTTGAGCCGAACCAGAAGAACCTTACATTTGACAAGGGCAGTCTCATCTCCGGGTAGTATCCGTAATCGCTCACCAATCTGCACGACACCGCTACACAGTCTGCCTGAGACTCCAGTCCCAGAACCTGGGCCTTTGAATACGTTTGATATAGGTACTCGTAGAGGCTTCATGAAATCACGGGCAGGAGGGTCAAATTTGTCTGAAAATCGTCACAGAAGGGAGTGAGTAGTCAAGAAGCGTCGATCTGCAGGGAAGCACAACATACCCAGGAAATCGACTAACGTAGGACCGTTGTACCATCGGCACAGCTCCTGGGCGTCATCCCCTGTACAGGTTACAAGATTGACGCCATGCATGGCACCGACAGGAACAAATTTTGTTTTTGATGGATGGAAACCAGACTGGACAAGAAAGGGACGAAGTTGTTCGCAGATATCATCGTAACGATCCTTGTCCCATTGAACCTAAAGAACGGTGTTGGAGATGACACATAATCCCTCTATTATCAACTCACCTGATCGAGTTTATTGACGGCGATAATAATTTGAGACACACCGAGACTTCTAACGAGTAGGAGGTGCTCCCGAGTCTGACCCCCTCGATCGAAACCGGCCTCGAATTCTCCTGTCGAGGCATCGACGACAAGCAAGGCGCAATCAGCTTGCGAAGCACCCGAAATCATGTTGGGGATGAAATCCCTATGGCCAGGTGCATCAAGTATTGTTATCTGTCGGTGCGGTGTCGTCAATGACTGTAGCGCAACATCCATAGTTATTCCTCTAGAACGTCAGTGTAGCAGCAAGAAAGAGGAAAGCGCGCGTTATCTCACCTTTCTCGCTCCTCGGCTGTTCCATCGAGCTCCCACGCCCAACTAAAACTACTCTTGCCAATTTTGCTACTCCCCCTCTCATTCGCTGTCCGTGTCTTCTCGTCCACTCTACCGAGTTCATATAGGAGTCTTCCCATGAGCGTCGATTTTCCCGCATCGACATGTCCTAATGTACCAGCATCAAAGACATGACCTTTCGTTGACACTTGATTCAACGTACCAATAACAACGAGGCTAACTCCTTTCTTTTCATTCTGTGCTTCTAGCGTCCTTTTAACATCCTCTAGTAACTTGTCCCTTGTGATGGTCATTTTGGGTGGCTCCTCTGCTGGCTGAGAAAACTCATTATCCTTTGGATTAAGATTCAGCCCAGATAAATCAAGATATCTTTGATCCACTCGTGCAGGTGTCGAAGTTGTAGATTTTTTCGGAGTTAGCCCGGCTCGTTTTGCACCCCTGTTAGGAGTGTTCATTGGCGAGGCCGGTCGAGATGTATCCGGCGTAGTCATAGATCCCAATTTTTTTTTCTGTACTATGTTCTGAGTTTTCTCGCGCTCCTTCGCAGCTATAAATTACATAAGAAGGGGGAAAAGGAAATGGGTCAGTATGAACGCATATCAAGACAATCAATCACGCCCTGGAAGTTGAAGGTTTTCCTGCAAGTGCAGAAGAACGAGGAGTAGAGGAAGTGGAAGGCGTATTCTGCGGTTGTGCCAAAGTTGTTCCTCGGCGAGCATTGAAAACGATATCATCTGGACTGGGGACATCAAAGCCGAATGCATGTTTCGGCTTTCCTTCGGCTTCATCCGAGATCGGGGAGCCGGGGTCACCAAATGCTTTTGACGCTTTCTCTTTGTTCTTCCCTTTAGATTTGCGACGTGCATCTCTACTTCTGTCTTTGACTTCGGAGTACGTTAGAAGATCATCGAAGAGTAAGGAAGCGAATGCCGATGGCGACGCACGAGTGCGGGTCGGCTTGGGTAGAAACAGTGGCGGTACAGAAGGTGACACATGAGCTTCGATAGGAGTGGGCTCCGAATGGTGCTTTTCATGAGCTTTCTTGATTTTCATTGCCAACTTCGATCGCTTGGATTCGTTTGGAGAGAACGAATGGCCGATGTCGTCGGGAGACGGCAGGGGAACAACGTATTGAGCAGGAATTGTTGGAGGGCGCGAGGGGTCTGTAAGACTGTAGAGGGTTTGATATGAGGTGGTTATGGCGGTAGTCACGGATGAGCCATTTGCGATGGGCGTAAGATATTCTGTGTGTTCACCGAGCAACAGGCGGTCAGACCGTGGCAACGCGACTTTTGGAGACTTTGGTTTGGGCATCCACGGTCCTTTGTAAGCCTCTGCCTTAGCTTGGGCCAGTAATGCCAGCTTCGAGGGCGGACGAGCAGTTGGTGGACTTTCCGATGAAGAAGGCATTTCAGCAGTTTTCGATGGAGTTGGAGCGGCTGGTCTGCTGGGAGTTGGTGTCTTGGAGCGATCGGAAAGTGTAGATGTGTGTGACAGAGCCTGAGAGGGCCTCGGTGTAGTCCCCCGGTCTACAGCCTCCAAATCCAGAGCTGTTTGAATGGCTCGGCGGACATGTGATGATGTGGACGAGGGCGGGGCAGGATTGGATGATGATGCCAGCGAGGTTAGAGATCGGCCTGATTGGGAAGATGGTCGTAGAGCAGGATAAGTCTTCACTGAGCCAGACATATCGGTGTTGGATGATCTGGTACTTTCGCTCCTCGTAATACTGGTGCTTGCCCTGGTGCTGGCTAGCATTGACAACTTAGACTTTTTTGGAAGCTGAGGAACGGGCGGGACAGCCTGTCGACTCGACTTGGAGTTGTAATCAGGGATGTCAGGAATAGTTTCGATTGGAGGTGCCGGTTCGCTCGGTGGATGGGGAGGAGAGGACTGTGTACTTCGTGATTCAGATGAGACCATCGAAGGCGCAGGCTCGTAGGTTGAAAGGCGCTGCAAAGCTGACCCTGAAGGTGACACAGGAATCAAATTAGGATCCAATGGAGTTTCAGGGGGATCAACAACGCCACCTAAAAATCAACACCATTGCGTTACCTCAAGGATCAGAGAAAAAGTATGCCTGCTCACTGATTATCTGCCCATAAGAAGTGGGAGGACTCGAGCTCGACAGTCGAGGAATGTTCAGAGACATTAGTTGCTGTTTGGAGGGCCAATGAGGCGAAGCCTCCGTACGCTCGGTTCTCTCTGTGATCGTGCTCAGCGATTTCCGTACACCCCGCGGTGTGCCAACGTCCTCAGATCCATCATCATGCCCTAGTTGCTGTTGCTGGGCCAAAACGATTAACGGTACACCAGATGGTCTTTCAGTTTCTGCCTGGTCCCGAACCATTTGTTGGTGGCGCACGACGGGGGAAGCATATTCGCCATATCCAAGAGTTTCCTCTTCATTCGGGGGTAGCGGAGGCAATGCTTTACTCGCAGTTCCATCTGGGATACAAAACTAATAAGTACATGCTTGCTTCCCCATTCTAGACACAAAAACGGGAGAGTTGAGAGCAGATGCACCTTCTCTTTTCCATACCTCATTTATATCGGCAGCGGTGTCGAGAACGCAGGAACGGGTGGCGAGGAATAGAATGGAATAACGCAGGAAGAGGGGGAAAGCGATAAAATGGGCAACTGAACTAGGGCTTACCTTTCCGTTCCCTTGCCAGATTTCGCCTCTCTTGTTCGTCTGCGGACGGCGTGAATCCTGACTTCAAACCGGGAAGACATTTCTGAACACACACCGATCGACCATTGGACAGTCTGTTCGATATCAAAATAGGAATCCCAAAGGAAATTTTTGATAATGCCGTCTGACAGACCGGAATCATCTTCTCCTCCCATGATGGCTCGAACTTGGTCTAAACCGTCGTTTAAACGCGCTGTGTCCCAAATATGAGCAAGGGTCTAACGTTGTGGATAATAGGATACATGCCTTGCTGTTCTACGGTCATATCCTCTTCTCCGCCGTCCGATAGGGCATCATCGTCTAGTTCATCTGCAAAAGATGTTCAACCGGACTAACTTGAATATTGTCTGTATTCCGAGGTGCGCTCACCTGTGATATTGAGGTTCCGGAAGTCTCTATGTCGAGACATGCTAGGCAATATTTACAGGAGTCGATTATAACAAGGCTACTCAATTAGAATGCCAGCCAGTCGACTCGGAACGTTTGGTAGAGCAAAGTTGAACACGAAAGTGGCTGATACACACTGACAAACAAGAACCGATTGATCACCCAAATTTCCATTCACAAACTTGTCGATATGATGTTGGGTGCCATTCGTGCTGCTGGTGCTTCTTGCACCGCCTTTCGCGTACGTTCGACTTTGCATTTGAGCAAAAATCAAGAAATTCATCGATTTCCAGACATTTTCGACCAGCTCGCCACGCGCCTCCGATCTTGCAAAACTTGTTCTCATTGGTCGTTTGGGCGGGGATCCGGAGGTCCGGACGACGAAGAACGACAAGGAATACGTGACGTGCGTATATTCCACTGGTGACACCGGTCTTGGGCTCATCACAAACTGCTGGATTCCAGATACACCATCGCGACGCAGAACTACCCTCCCCCACCCCCTAACGCTGACGGAGGTAAATCCTTTTGTCCGCTTGCTTTTTCTCTTCACATCTCTAAATTTGTGCTCAATAACCTGGTTTCCAGAGCGGCAGCCATCCAAGACTACCTGGCATAGAGTCTTGTCATTCTCAGACCATTCCAACAAATACCTGCGGAATCTTAGGAAGGGCACCAAGGTCTACGTAGAGGCTAACTTTGAGCTGCGGGACCCTGAAGCTGGAGCGGACCCTTCGACTCCCCAGGGTCAGCGGCAGATCTTCCTAAGACATGGTAAGTTAATATGAGGTCCGTTATCAGAAGACTTCAACTCACACTCTCTTCATTGTACAGAGTCCATCAGAGTGCTTAACCAGCCTATTGCAAAACCGGAAGAAGAATAGATATACCGTTTGATTTCGCCATTAATGAATTCAGACAGCAGCAGGATTTTTTAAATTATTGAATACGTAGCCCAATAAATGGACCCCGGCCTACATCAACTGAAAAATGCGTGCTAATGGTCATCATGCTGCTCATAGGGGGAATCAGCACGTTGATTGTAGTCGCTTGGGCCAGGAGGCTCTGGAGTCCACTCCTTCGAATGCAGTAGGATGTGTCAGTGAAGCAGGTCAAATCGAAAAGTTTTTTTACATACCTCGCTCTCTCGTCGTGGAATTGCTGATCCTGTCGGGATTGGGATCGTTGGGGGAGGCGTATTCCTTTTTAGCAACTTGTTTAAGAAATCCCGTACGGTTGAAACAACCAGCTGAATAACTATTCATCGATGCCAGAACCATAACCGTAAGAAAGACACGTACATTGTGGTCGTCTTGAGAATACCCAGAATAGCATGCCACGACTGCAATCGGGCAACAGTGTGCGTTCTTGATCGCGGACAGGCTTGAATGAGCTGTATACACACAAGCTGACTAACGTATTTACCACAAGCCAGATAGGAAACGCTTCATTCCGGCCGTTAGTTTCTCCGTGTTGCACACACTTGACACAAGAAAGACTCACCTCCACCATTAATGCGAAATTCACCAGGAATGCCCATTTGCTTCGCCGTCTTCCCCATGGCGCCCATGCCCTTCTCCACGTAAAAACTCGAATGGCCGGTCCTTTTCACCACATTGATCATACCTTCCACACAGGACCAGCTGTCCATGCTGACATCCCCGATACCAGATATGTGCCCCAAATCCCCGACGGTGCACGCAAAGAGAGTATGACCTGCGATCGATTGGATGGATATCACAAGACCTTTGCCTTTAGAGTGCCGGGACGAAGCTCGGAATCGCTTCCGTAAGGAGAGGCCCTGATGAAAGGTCAAGTTTGGGAGACAGACCCAGGACGGGTTGCTGCAGACAACTCACGAGGGTGACCGCGTCAGACGCAGAGAACGATGGGAATCGGTAGTTGCCTTCTTCAGTTAAGGTTTGCGTAGCAAGTTCGGCGTCAGTGGGTGCCATCGGGTGAAATCCGTTGAACATAAGGTAGGAAGAAATCGAGTCCTTATGCGATACAGTACCTGCGGAAGAACTGGGGATGGTCGGGACTAACGTGCTTGATGAGAAGGAAGCCGGGGCAGGAGCCAAGTATATGTGCTTTGGACACAAAAAGGTGGGCGTGTAAGGGGGATGGAGGCCAGCCACCCAGCCACGGGAAATGCAACGAGGTGTTTAGTAATTGAAAGCCAACGCGCACGCCGCACGTTGTGAGGGGGCGAGGGCCACAGCATAGGGATATTTTCAGTGAAGAAACATTGATCGATCCATCGCAAAGACCTCGTGATTGAGGATCCGGAGAAGTAGTGATTGACGCGAGTTACATAAAGACTCCGAGAGATTACAGTTGCCAGACCTAACAACATTTCGCCGTAGCAGAGAAAACCCAGAGGAGGAGAATAAGTATGAGAATCATGATAAGTATGGCCCGCGGTCATTGAGACCCTTGAAGCTCGCCGGGAACTCGGCCACATCGAAAGTCCGAACCATCATGTAGTAGCCGCGGAAGATGGTACAATCTCTTGCACGGTCCTTCACAACATGGAATTCTTTAACGATGTAGGGGCAGACCCATTGAAACCTTCCTTATTTGAACTAGTGGCTCAAGAACAACTTCGAGACTTACTACAGCCTGCACTAAAGTATGTTCTCGCGGTGAGCACCTTTCTTAGTATTTCGCGCCTCTTATCTCTGATCCTCGACTTAGATTTTTGCCCAAAGATATCCGAGATATCTCTTGCGTATCGTAAATCGACATGAAGAGTTTTATGCTGCTATTATGTTTTTCGTCGAACGACATTATCTCCGTAAACATAGTGAGTTATATAGTTGATGGGGCGATGACATCGTTTTCTCGTTAATCAAAATTTCCAGATGCATCGTTCTCCGAAAATTTCTACGGGCTTAAGAGGAGAC